>ERZ778019.3755-NODE-3755-length-10493-cov-12.609887_pt1 | contig 10493 bp, 10 predicted proteins | sample MGYA00375749_ERZ778019 | MGnify/ENA primary metagenome ERZ778019 (study PRJEB29350, sample SAMN05389821) | bioreactor metagenome | isolation source: Ammonium sulfate bioreactor | place: South Africa: University of Cape Town | collected 2014-03-17 ... | reverse complement strand
GAAGACGAAGATGAAGATGAAGACGAAGATGAAGACGAAGATGAAAAACGTCGACAACGACGTAAACAAAAACGAAATGAAGTGACTAATCATCAAGCCCATCAGAAGCAAAAGGTATGATACCAGTTAATAATTTCGAAGCATTTCACTATTTCTCATTATTTTTTAGAGCAATTATGCTTGATATGTATTCATCTGATTTCCAAAAATCAACTTAAACAAGATATAAACTTTTACATCTTTGCTTTGTTCAATTTTTTTTCTAAACTTAGATATTAAACAACTCACATACAATTTTCTTTTCTTTTACTTAAGATTTTTTTACATCTTAAATCGTATTTTATTTAGATAAAATATAAAAAATGAGTTCTTCAATCATATCTTATTTATCCGTGAACAAAGACGAAGAAACTGGTGATATTACATTAGATAATGATTGCTTACGACATATTCAAACTACGTATGCAAATCTTTATTCACAAAGTAATCCAGATTTAACCGATGATGCGCGTAAAGAAGAAACATTGAAAATATTAATAAGAACATTGAAATTGAAAGATGATCAACTAAACTACGATTATCTAAATATTTGTATAACGGAACAAACTGAAGAGGATATCAAACTTGAAATTAATTCTATATATTCCGGTCCAGTAGAATATCTTCATAATGTTACGAACGAACCTGTCGTTCCTGAATCAGAAAATCAAATGTTTGATAAATCTAAGGAGAATAGTGATAATAATACAACCGAGAAAAAGTCTAAGAAGAAAAAGAAAAAGAAAACTACGTCCAATGATGAAAATGAAGAATGTAAAGAGATCGATCAACTTACATGCATTATTTACAAAAATTTGGAGGGATCAGAAATACAAAACTTTCTAAAGACATTTCTATTCCGGCGAGTACAAACAAACGATGGTCAAACACTCGAGTAGTTTCACGTTTTTTTTTCATTGATATAATAAATTAAGTTTATTGATTTAATTTTAGACAAGCGGTTTATCTTGAAGACGATACTTTACTTACAGAGGGTAATTTACATGAATTACCTCGAGGAACAATATTCGACATATTTATTCGACAACAACTGACTGAACGTGATGTAATTACGTTTAAACGTACACGAACAAAATTTCGATTAGTTGAACCGGTTAGTCTAACTGACGATTTCGACTCGTGGACATTCGATAACTTTCGACAAATTTTTGATTTCTGGATAACAATCGATCCAAATGAGGACAGCAAAATAAATTTTCCGAAACGTTGGAAAATTCATAAAAATACGACTTTGAAATATGTTATCGGTGGTATCAGCGATCAAACAGCTACACGTATCCAACGTCCAAGTACAAAATCATTAGAGAATTTTATTCGAGATGTATGTACAATTGAGGATAATGGAATGTCTGAAGAATGGTTTGAAGCATTAACTGATAAGGAAGATATAACAACATATGCACATTTAAGTAATCTAACAATGCCTGAATGGGAGAAGATTCATGCATTGCCAATGAATGCATTGAAAACAGTGAAGTTCTATGTTGATCAAGAGAAACATCTTGCTGCTGCTCAAAGTAAAACAACGAAAAACAAAGAGAAAAAAGAGAAAAGTAAATATTATTATTGAATATTTTTTTTTTCGAAATGTTCGTTTCTTTCTAATTCAGAAAATCAGTTAAGTCATTGTGAATTACTCGCTGAACTTCATATGATAAAACTTTATTTTATTCACCAAATTGAAAATGAAAATGGTATTGAAACTATTCCACATCTCGAAGCTAAATGTGTTGAAAATGCATTTAAAGAAATGCGAGAAGAAGGCTATGAAGATGATGGACTTTTTGATGATATGAAACTATTTTTTCAACCGTTGACTATCACTGACAAAGAATTGAATATTAGTCCAGATGAAATGTTAAATGCAAATAAAGATCAAAACAAGCAAATAGAAAAATTAAATAAATCCATTGATAAATTAAACAAAGAATATAATAAAAATCACGACGAATATAAGGAACTCGATGAAGAAATGACAAAATTAAAAGATGCGAGAAACAAAGAACATGAAGATCATCAGTTAATAATGCAGACAAATTTGTCCTATCGAGAACGGACAAGATTAAATTTCGAATGGTGTGGTCGAGCCGATGCAAAACGGATACAAATTAAGAAGCTCGAAAGCAAGATGGCGCCAATCAAAAATAAACTTCAGGAAATTAAACAAGCTCAAACCGAAAAAGAGGAATCACGAAATACAATTCAAATTCAATTATCCAATACAAAAACCAAAATCGATCGAAATCTTATCCAGTTACATCGAGGATTTATTATGTATGGTCCACCAGGTATTTTCATGTTCTTTTTTGTAAATCAAACAATCTCAATCTCTCTCATATCTGTGAAATTTAGGCACAGGAAAATCTCATTTAATGAGTAAACTAGCAAAGAAAACCGGCATTGCAATGCTAGCTCCTCCGTTAGCTTCAGGAAATCTTGAACGCTCGTTAGTCGGTCAATCTGAAGCTGTAATCACGAGTTTATGTCGACGTGCTCGACGTTTACCACATTTAATTTGTTGTCTATCAATCGATGAAATTGATTCATTAGCTCCACGTCGTGATGAAAAATCATCCGAAGGCAAAGTGTCGAAGATCAGTGTACTGCTTAGTGTTTTAGAAGGTGCAGAAAATGTACCAAATTTAATGTTTTTCTCTGCAACTAATTTGTTACATCGAATGGACGAAGCTTTTCTGAGACGAATGTCGGGCAAATTTTTTGTTGGACGGCCATCATCTGTATCTCGGAAGAAATTACTAGAAAAATTACCTCAAACAATGTTCCAACCGAAAGTTTTAGATAGATTAGTCATTGCAACAACGAATTTCAGTGGTTCAGCTCTATCGTAAGTTCAATTAAGACTGAATAATTATTAATTCATTTTTCGTTCGATTTTCTTAGGAGATTAAATAGCGAAATCACAACACATCATCGTTGTAAACGACGTGATGATTCGAAATATGAAATAACTGAAGAGGTTGCCTTGGATTTAGCCGATCGAACTGCTCGTCACTATCAATTGTATCTTGGTCTTGATACTTTACCACGATTACAATTACAAAATCTATACGATCGAAAGAAATTAGCAAAAAGTCGTTCACGTTTAAATACGATCGATGAAGATTTAGATGCATTTCATCTACCGAAAGATTCAACATTCACAGGAAAAATTGTGATTAGTTTGACAGATCGTCGTGTACGAATTGAAACCATCAATGAATCGAATCAACAATATTCGATTGTTGAAGATAAATTTCGAGAAACTGAACAAAATCTTCAACAACTTCTCGAACGTATTACTGCCTATGGAACAGATCGAAATGTTCAATTATTACAATTAGTTGATTTAAATCTTCTTTCATCAAAAGGTGCTTATGATGAACAAAAAGTATCAGAAATTCTGAAAGAATGTTACGACGAATGTACGGCTTACAAACGATCGATGATAGTCTATGATCTTGATTCGTTAATCGGTGTTAATAAATCGGAAAGTGATTCATCGATGGGCACGTCAACAAGTTCATCAGTGGTGAATCAACGTATTTATGTTTATATAACAAACCGGTTTCAAGAAGCGAAAATTGAATCGTCCAATCCCGATGATAAACTACGAATCGAACGTTGGGCTATTGCCATTGTACGAGATTCATTTCTTCTGAAAAAATTCACTAATGATATTGGTTTTACTCCAACGGATGGACAACGAGATGAGGAAGAAGAAGAAAATCGAAAATCAACAGAAATCATCGCATGTGTCAAATGTCAAGAAAGTTATATTGAAAACGAAAATAAACTAGGTGTTTGTACACATCATGATGGTTTCGTTTATGATAATTTAGCATTAGATTTGAAGAAATATAATCTGACTGATGCAATCGACATTTTAAATAATGAAGAATTTTTAGCATCGAAAAATGCCAGCCGAAAAGAAGAACTTGACCGAGGTAAAACAAGAATGAGATTTATTTGCTGTGGTGCTACCGTTCAAACAGGTGGAAATATTGGTGGTTGTAAGAAAACAAAACATGGTTTTGAATATCGTGGACAAAGAAAACATACTCGTGATATTTTACTCAAAGACGATATTAAAAACTGGGAAACAGCATGTTTTGAAAATATATATTACAATGACAAATATCAAGATATCTTCAACAAAAGAGCCGCATTTTCTGTTGATTAAATTTGCTTGTGTATCTATTTATTTCGAAATAAATCATTCGCTTTTTTGTATCGTTAATTTTGATCGTATTTATTTTCGTCCAAATTTTTATTCTAAACTAATTAGATACAAACATAGCGAAAATGAAATGAATGCAATTTGATCTTACAAACTACACCAAGATTTAACATAAACAAATTCTTTAGTTGTTCTTCTAATTCACGAAATGTTGGTCGTTGATTTGGATCTTGTGCCATACGTTTCAATATTAAATTCCAATATTCATCAAAATTACAATTGACTGGTCAAGATAATCGTTCACCATTGATTACTTTCTGACGTATAATTGATTCTTTCTCAAATTCTTCCCATGGTAATTTACCATCTGTAAATACTTCACGCATTAAAACTCCTATGGCATACATATCTGATTTTTCTGAATAGATCGGTTCGTCTTGAAGTACTTCAGGTGCTGCAGATCGAATCGGAACAGTATCAATAACTGTAGCAACAGAATCAATTTTTGAATAGATTGATTTTCCCCGACTAATACCAAAATCTGTAAGTTTAACTAAAGTTCTTTTAGGTTCATTTTCATCAATTCGAAAAACAAGAACATTTCGACAAGCTAAATCTCCATGAATGATTTCTTTTTCTGTCAAAAATATCATTGCATTAGAAATTTGTCGAAAAATTTAATTCAATAGTCCAATCGGTAAATCACTTGTCGATTGACATTCTGAACGATACTCAAGATAATTTAATAGACTTCCTTCAGGAGCTTTTTCTTGTAGAAGCATAATGCATGTTGATTCACGTTTAACTGGTTCGACTAAACCGTATGTATAAACGATGTGTGGATGTCGGGTTAAAGATTCATAAAATTGAGCTTCTCTTTGTGCTCGTGCACTGTATAATCGAAGTAAAACAATTGGTGGTCCATTGGGACAACCAATCCATTTCGCATCATAGAGAGCTTTGCCTGTTGCTTGACCATCTTCTGCAATAACTGGATCTTCGAACAGATGAAATGTTATCGGACAAGCGAGACAATTACTGTAAACATCCGTCATGTCTGTCAACTCAAGAATGAAATTACGTTTTCTTTTTCTCTCAATGTAATTTATTTAAAATGAAATGAAATGAAAAAAAAACAACATTATTTTATGTTTTCTATCGGAACAACAACCGTCTCTTGGGTTTTTGATGTTTTCGTTGTTACTTCGAATCGAACAGCATAGAACATAAAAGTTTCTTTATCGAATAAAGCCGTAGCCTTTTTCTCTCGTGCTTCATATTGATAATAAATTGAATCAAATGGTACTTCGACTGTTCGTTCTTTTTTTGCATTGAATTCCATCGTACGAATATTTCGTTGATTCAATGTAATCGAATAACTTCGATCGGAATTAATTACAAGTTCACCATCGTTATTCAAATAAAGTGCCAAAAAGATTCGTTCGTCCATTTCACAATCATCCGCATAGACAAATGCTAAAAGTTCCTTGATTGATGATTGATTGTATTTGGCAAATGACGTCGATGTTTCGATATCAAGAGGTTCATTTAATTGTTCGACAATCAATGATGATTGTTGATTGAAATTATCTTGTAGAACAATTTTCAATTTCAATGGCTGAGGAAGACTTTTATGACTACGTCTTCGACGAAAATTGTCACGACCGGGTTTACCGTTGACTAAAATCGTACCTTTGATAGTATACGAAACGATTTGGTTATCTTCGAAATTAACTATCGTATTGGCCAGCCAAACTGGTTGTTGATTACGCCATGCAATTGACGCTATGGCAACATCAGTACACTCACACCATGTGCCATTTGTATCTTCATACAACACATTGATATTCACAATCGAAAGATTTTTCTTCGATGAATCTTCTTCATTCAATTTTGGAATGAAATTAATATGTTCAATAATAACATCTTGCTCAAATGTACCATTGTCCTTGCCAAACGTATCTTGACATATTACAATTTTATATGTATCCCCACAGGTCATTTGAACGAGCGAATCACCTTGACATTCGTGTTTTGTAATTGATTTATTTGTATCTTTGTCGATATCGATTTTTAGGCCTGTGTAAGTAGCTGAAGGAATCGAAGCAGCAAGTTGTTTTAAACGTTCACGTCTTGCTTCATTTCGATTGTTTTCATCGTTGATTCCACTGATTGAACTAGATACTTCTCCTTTTTCCAATGATCTTTCTGATTCATTGAAGAGAATTTGTATTTTATTTAAAGTAATTTGTTCACTATCACCGAGTTTTAATCGACAAATAAGAAATAATTCTTTCGTCGAATCACGAACATATTCCCATTTAGCTTCGAGAAACCAATCCTGATTGCCTAATCGAGCAATTAATGTATCTAAGCCGAATTTTGAAATCGTTTCTTTCGTCGATTGTTGTTTAGCCAAATTAAACAATTGTGAAGTTGTAAATATGTAAAGACCATAGAATTTCGATGATCCATACATTCGTACAAACAGTTTTCCTTTATTTGTTAATCCAACTTGAATATATTTCTCTTGATTATCACTGGCATCATGTTGTTTCATTTCACACCAAAGATTCGATAAATCTAATGATGAATAATTTTCTTCAACAAAATACGCCATATCACAGCAAACAATAGAATCATTATCTTTGAAAATTTGCTGGCATAAATAATCATCTGATAGATGGTATCCATCGGATGTTGTTATTTGAACGATTTGAATATTTGTTGAGTATTGTTGAACGATGTGTTTTTCAAGTAAATTTCGAAGATCGTTCACAGTTGGATTCGATGCTAGATCGAGAATATAAATGAATCGTAATGGTTGAACAGATGTTTTTCGATATGAATTCGATGATTTTTCTTCGGTAGTTTGAACTTTCAAACGAATTAATGTCATAGTTGCTTATTGTCAAAAACAAAATACAACTGGTGTTTGACTACTTTTTTGTGTCAAGTATTTAACTTGATACGTAGAACACGTGTAACTGAGTGACGTGGGTAGATAAATATTTTTTTTCTTATGTCAATATTCATGATTATGACTAAAGTCTTTAATATTATTCAAGAGCAAAGACTAAAAACGGAAATCTCAATCCATAGTTGTACTAAAATGACGTAAGATGCAGTTGTTTCCTGTTCTCGTACAATTCAAAAAGGATTAGGATATTCCATTCTGATTCAATTTAAGCATGATGATGCGATTATGTATTCTCTTGCGGCTAGATATTAGTATCCTTAAGCCATCGAAAAAGACATTTAAAGCAAGCTTGTTAGCATTGATTTTATAATATATATATTGTCCGTTCAATGATCATCGTATCATTTTTTTTTCTTCTTCTTTCCTGCTGTTTGCTTTAGACCATCATCATTTTCATAAGGGAAAAATGTTTGAAAATAGTTGATTACAATATTAAATCTGACGTAATTCGTTCATAATACAACAGAGAATTGTCACTTTGACATGATAGTTTCTTACAACTGTAAAATGTTAGTTAAGAGACACACATATGGTCATGTCACTCTTAGATTTGACGCAACCCAAGTGTATAATAATATATATACGTACGCATGTATGTACATATGTCTATATATACACAATCAACGATCGATTTTTTTTCTCGTGAGATTCAACGTTACGTTGAATGATGATGGTGATGATGATTGAACCTTGTTTTTTTTTCTTTCGATATGTATATAGGTATCTACAATCGACGTTTTACGAGGACGAGATGTGTTCACGACCCTGACCTTGAACGTCCATCAGCGAAGTGCTTCGCATATTGTATGAAAGTAAAGCCTTGTCAGACATAATCGTAGTGTTCATATGTATGTATGCAAGCATGCATGCATGCAAGTAAGAAAGCTTCACTCTACTACTATTACTACTACTACCATCACCAACAGATTCTGTATGTGCATAAACCTATCGCTAACTCACATAATAACACAGAGCAAAAGAGAGAGAGAGAGAGAAAAGATGAAGAAGAATACATATATGTGTTCAAGAAAGAAAGAAAGAAAGAGAAAGAAAGATCGTTTAATCTCTGGACGTAATACTACTGGTATTGCTGGTATTATTGTTGTTGTTGTTATGTGTATGTAGTACCAAGAGAAACAGAAGAGGAGAGAACAAGTAAATAAGCCAACCACCGAGAAAGGGAAAGAAAGAGCGGAAGAGAGAGGGGGAGAGAGAGAAAGAGAAAAACGCAATTGTATTTGTTACAGTTCATAACAAGAGAGAACAGAGTGCTGATCCCCATCAACTGTTCAGTTCATGAAAAACGAGAAAATTATGCAGACACTTCAACGAATTCAAATAAATATATATATAAACATAGTCAAGAGAAGAGAATACGAGTGAAAAAAGTCTTAGAAATTTTATCAATTGCACGTATGTATTAAATATTGTACGACAAAATGATTTTTGCATTGGATTCTTTTGTCTTTAATAGAAATTCGAACGATTGATTTCTATTCTAGATGTTAATTGGATTCTTTCGAAGAATTCTTATTGAAATTTAAATTTTCAAAAAAAAAACACACACGCACACACAATGAATAATCAAAGTGTTTATCATTTATTCTTTCTTCTCTCGATTTTAATTTTCCCAATATTATCCTACAAGTTCGAAACATGTTGTTCAAATGATAAAACTATGAATTCAACCGACAACATTCGATTACTATCATGTCCTTTGAATTTTGTTATTAAATTACGTTCAGTCAATTTCTACATGGGCAATGGTTGTTCTCCAAGTGCATGTCAACGACGTCTTAATAAACATTATCTCGCTTGTAATGATCATCGAACATGTTCAATATCTATTAAATGTATTCGTATGGATTCATCGATATGTCCATGGTTAGGAACCGATATGACTCATGCTCAATATTTAGTTGTCGATTACGATTGCGTTCTATACGAACCGGAACCACCATTGGTCGCATTAAATCGTCTTGCAAATAACAATAATAATAATAATAATAAACAAAATGAAAATATTGTTCTTTTTTCGGCAAAAATTAATATTGAATCACCACCAGATATGATCAATGATTCGATATCCATGAAAAATACCGAACTAACTGATGAAGAACGTGCATGGAAAGAATTTATACTTAAACAATATCTTAGTGGTAAACGACCGCCATTATCCGAATTAGAAAAACCGTTTATTATTCAACAACAACGTTCATTATTCAGTGATATACTTCGAACTGTAATTATATTAATTATATTTACGTTTATTCTAATTCTTTTAATGATTATCGGTCTATTTCTTTACAAACGCTTAACGTTTTTCAATAAGAGAAGATTTTTTGGTCATCATCAAGACTCGAAACATAGACATGCACCATTTCCAAATGATGAAGCTTACGACAATTTGAAAGCAAGTGCAGCCGGTTCAACAACGGACAGTGGTACAGCAACTGACGTGTGAATTGACCTCGACCTCTATCTTTTCTTTAACACTCATTTGTGAGCTTTACATATGTGTGTGTGTGTGAGTGTGCGTGTGTGTGTGTGTCCACTGGAATGTCAAGGATTATCAGCGTTTAAAGAAACATCATATTCACATATCTATCAATCTATCTATTCATCTATCTATCTATATATATATATATTCGTGTATATAAAGGTGCATATGTATGCATACAATTGATATATATCTAACGGCAATCATGATGCCTGTCAAAGATTTGTTGCGAAAGATCAACAAATATTCCAGTTGAACAATAGGAATTTTTGCGTTTTGTTCGCGCTTATTTGTAATCGATATGATGTGAACGTTTGCAAATGATGGCTCAGTTACTTCTTAGTTGAAATCATTTAGCCTCAATCGAAAGTCGAACGACCATGATGTAATAATGTTGAATTGAAAAAGAAAACGAAAGAAAGAACGAACGAAAAAAAAAACGAAGCAAAAAACTTCGTTCACAATAGTTTACTATCAGTATTGTGAAAGAAGAGAAAAGAAAGTAATTGTCCAACACGATAAAATAAACAAGCTTGCCCAGATAGAATAAAGCATGAGAAAAATGAGATGTGTTAATCTAGCCTCGATACTACTGCTGCTATTCTCATCATCACGATGCATCTGATTGCGTATGCGTGATAAACAGACCTTGGAGGATTGCCGTGTCAACTATACGCACGTATGCACGGCTCAAACAGCTCAGTTATTTTATCCGTATACATACAGAACTAGATGATGATGATGATGATCATGAAGAAGAAAAAGAAGAAGAAAAA
>ERZ778019.3748-NODE-3748-length-10511-cov-11.486132_pt1 | contig 10511 bp, 11 predicted proteins | sample MGYA00375749_ERZ778019 | MGnify/ENA primary metagenome ERZ778019 (study PRJEB29350, sample SAMN05389821) | bioreactor metagenome | isolation source: Ammonium sulfate bioreactor | place: South Africa: University of Cape Town | collected 2014-03-17 ... | reverse complement strand
AGAAAAACTATAAGAAACCAGATTATTATCAACCTTATTATCGAAGTAATTGAAATTTTATTTTGATAATTTTTGATAGTAATTTCTTTTTTTTTATATTCATCATTGGCAAATCAGAACCCAACAGTAAGAACTATTGAAGATTATTATAAGATAAATTGAATTATTCGTTTGTCTCACTTTCAGCTGTTAAATCTTGTGTACCTGGTTATTCTTTATTTCCATCGGGTAGATGTGTTAATCTTATGAGCGACTTTTATAATTGTGGATCATTCAATTATGTTTGTCCGGATAGCTCCAAAAGTTGTTCAAATGGATCGTGTATTTCATCTATTGTGCCTCTCACAAATGTTACTATTACAGATTGGGTGGATCGATGTGCCACTACATTAGATGATTATTATGCCATAGTAAATCTACCTTTAAATCTAACACTTTATAATCATTCGTCAAGTGAAGTAACTGTGACTACCAATGGTGTATGCAAGCTATTGTTTATTTTCTAATAGAAATTCTTTGATATTTTCTGTTTATTTAGGTAATCTGTCTCGGAGAAGATTGTTCAACCGATTTTTCAAATGACCCAATTCCAACTGATAGTTTTCTTGATCCATCTATTTTTTGCTTTTGGGATGATTTAATAATCCGTTCAAATACATCAAACAGCATAAAATATAGTGTCGATGGTAAAAGACCAAAACGAGTGGTAACATTTACATTTAATTTGGGTCGTTATGCGTCGCTAGAATCAAATTATCATTTTGAAGCAGTATTCTATGAAAAGAAACCTGGATTTGTTCAATGTAACTATCTTAGCATAAGTGATGGAGGTCAATTAGCTACGATAGGTGTCCAATGTAAGCTATTTGAGTTCATTTCATTCGTAATAAAGGAAATCATTCTTTTGGTTTACATTCTAGATTCGCCATCGGGACCTTCAACTAGTTATTCATTCAACAATGCCACGGCAATAACAAATGGTACTAAAATTCTCTTTGATACAAATCATAATACATATTCAGTTTTATGAAGAATTTAAAGTATTTAATCACTTCACCAATATTCTTTTTTTCATTCATTTTTAATCAATAAAATATATCTTTCAATTTCCTTGTTCATGTTATATTTCTATAATAGAGAGAGAAATATTATATTTGTAGAATCAATAGATAGATGCCAGCATATACTTAGAAAGAAATAATCTTATTTGCTTTTACGATGACTCATAACAATTTTTGTTGCTCGGGATATTTCATCTGACTTCTGAAATTAGATTTCAATCAAATAATTCAATGGCAACAACGAACAATCTCGTTTCTTTAGAAAGTCTTCATCCAACTGAATATCAATATCGATGGATTCGGCTTCATATAACTGATGATTACCTTATTAAAACACTCTCTAATCCACGAACTCGTGCTGCTAGGACCTATCCAATTGAACGATTTCCTTGTCTGATCTATACAACTGATTATAATCATTCGAACAAATCGATTCAAGTTTGGTTAAAAGAAGAAGAAGTTCGAGTAGAAAAATGTTCCGATTATATCAATATGAAATACGATGCAAAACAAATGCAAGATTGTTGGGTATGTAAATGGATTCCAATCGATCCACTATGGTTAGTTGATTTATCCGAAGAAATCGATGAAACAACAATTAATAAACCGGATTTTTACCGGTTACACGGCGATCGAGAAGTACGTTATGGTGATGGTGGCGAAGATTTTCTTGTTTATCCTGTTTGGATACAAGAACGATTACCAATAAGTAGAACACGTCGACAACGTCTTCTCGATTTTTTCCACGAACTTAATAATCAACGAAAAGATTTTCATGAACATCCATCACCTGTTGAAGATATTATCGATCCTGATCTACTTGTTTCTCCACCAAAAACATCATTCAATCGAAATCAATGGATAGCTAATGAATTGAAACGCAAACTAATCATAAATTCACGAGAAGGACGTCAATTTCAACGAGATATCAAAGAAGATGCCTATACAGATCTTTCTGAACATGAAAAACTTCGAAGTACATATCAATGGTTACCAACTGATTTCACTATAGATGAAAATGGTCGAGTCGATATTGTCTCACCTATTCATCAACTTCCACTATTACCACAAAATCGACAAACCTATGGTGATATTGCACGAATATTTCACGCTATGATACCGATGTTTAAACAATTGAAAGTAATCCGAGATGATATTCCCAATGTTAAACAACGATTACAAGTAATTATTAAAGTACAAAGTTATAATTTGCAAGCAGGTTTGAATAGAATTCAAAATGAGATGATTGAATTGAGTTATTTTTTTTTTCGTTGTCTTAGGGATGAAATATGCTGGCCGATGGCATACAGAAGGTCAAACAGAAAATATAGTTGCTGTTGGTGTTTATTATTTGCATATCGATGAAAAACTCGAAGGTGGAACATTGAAATTTCGACCGCAACGTGGTCCACAGAGTTGGTATGACGGAATTGAACTCGATCATGAAGTCACAAGTGTTCAAAGTGGCACATGTGTTGTTTTTTCTAATTGTATTCCGCATCGTTTTCGACAAATTCGAAATCTAACAAATGATGATGAACGTCGTCGAACATTTTTGAATTTCTTTATTGTTGATCCCGATCAGCCAATTAAGGTTAATCGACGTGAACTTGTTCTTGCTTCACATGATACTATTACTGATATTCTTTCACAATGGAATGATGGACGACTGCCAGATATTGTTATTGAAAGAATTCTTTCGCTTTTAAATAAATCAATGTGGAAAAATGAAGCTGAAGCTAAACAATTTCGACAAGCTGTCCGAGAGGCAATGGTCAATGAACGAACTGGATGGGGATGGATCTGTTGGGGAAATTGTGGAACAACTGAATTCGTTCGATCGTTATCTACATGGATGCCACGTAGTCGACAAGAAACTCGTGATACACTTCATCATACTGAATCCGAATAATTGAATTCCTTTTTTTTTTAATTTTTTTTTATTTTATAAATAAAAATAAAATATCCACAACAGATGTGACTAGTCAATTATTCATGAGAGAAAATAATAATTTGTAAATAAATGTAAAATAATCACAAAGCTGATGCACATCGAACTTTCCTCATTGTCTATTTGACGCATATTGACGATCGAAATTTTGAAAAATTTTTCTTGGTTTGTTTTCGTAGTAACAATGGCCGATGATGCAAATACTATACCGGTAAATAAATCTTCAACGATGTTATTTGTTATTTTGGATTGTTTTTGATTTGATGTAAAGGAAGATGCAGTATGGCCAGTAAATATTGAAGCGATGACTTCGCCTAATTCACAACCTGATTTACAAACACAAGAAAATACGAAAAAGAAAGCATATCTACAGTAAATAGTTCTGTCGTTTATATCTTTTGACTTCATTTTATCATCATTGTAATATATAGATACGGTAATATTAATGGTTGGATTTGTTTATTATATCTTATTGCATTATTACTAATACTAATTCTCATATTACTTGCTATTGTATTTGCATTATTTATTCCTTCTCTTTTTCGAAGTCGATCATCACCATCAATTTTACTAATCCCAGGTATATATAACTCATCTGATAGAATCGAATTTTATTTGTAAATTCTATTGAATAGACAATGGTAATACATCAACGTCAGCTGTATCAAGAAATCTTAGTTTTGCATTAACTACAATTACAACTGAGAGCACAACTGAGAGCACAATCGAGAGTACAATCGAAAGTACAACAACAGCTAACTGTGGTGATTCCTGTTTGACTCAATCATGGATCAGTTCCTCGAATGCTATGGCTTTTTGGTCATTTGATACATCATTGAATGATAATATTAATAATTATAATCCAATTTCATCATTGAATCGTCCAACACTATCGACTGGATACATTCGTCAGTCTGCTCTTTTCGATGCATCAGCTCAACAATCGATTTTTACATCATTTATTCCATTAACTAGCACAAGTTTTACCGTCGAAACATGGATAAAACCGACTGGATTTCCAAATGAAAAAGATCATTCAATCGTTGGTCTATGTTCAGTACAAGACCCGAATTATTGTCTTCATATAACAATTCGACATGAAAAATTATACTTCGGATTTTATTATAATGATGTCGAAGGACAAACAACCATTATAGCCGATCAATGGATACATGGTGCATTTGTTTATGATTCGACAGAGAAAACTCAACGAATCTATTTAAATGGTGTTCTCGATGGTGAAGCGAGTGTTTCAAGTGATTTGTTAGCTACAACAGGCAATTTTACTATTGGTATTAATGAAGTAATGGAAAGTACGACAAGTTTTTTTCAGGGTTATATTGATGAATTGTTAATCACTCAACGAGTAAAATCAAGTTGTGAAGTACTCGAAAGAGCAACACTTGCTGCTCGTTTCGAATTCGATTTGTCTTCACCTTACACTGATTCAGGACCGAATGCTGCGCCAACGATTAACTCAGCATCGTCTATTATTATTGGTCGTGTAAATGAAGCTATTTCATTCACAGGTTCATCGACATCATACTTTCAAACATGGGGTTTTACTTCATTTGGAATTCGTAATCAACCGTTTTCAATTGCATTTTTTATTAAACCTACAACTCTATCTGGAACATTAGTTCATTTATCAGCATCGCCAACAGGAGAAGATTCAACATGTTTTTCACTATTAGGTTTTAATTCGAATGGTGCTATCGTTGCTCAAGTATTAACAGATGTAGGTGAAATCGTTTCGGCAATAGGTCCTGTGCTACCGACTTCATCATCTTGGATCCCAATTGTTCAAACATGGAGCGCAGCCAATGGACTGAGATTATATGTAAACGGTACTCTCGTTAGTTCTACGGGTGCCGAAGCATTTCTTACAAGTGAAACAACTCCAAATTATTTAACATTAGGCAACTGTTTAGATGGTTGTGAAACATGTGCAAGTGGATCAATCGATCGAGCAGGTCCATATACAGGTGCAATTGATGATTGGCGTATATACAGTCGCGAACTAACATCGAGTGATGTATGTACGCTTAAAAATAATGTTTAAAATAAAGATTGTCAATTGTTTGCAAAAGAAAACAATAAATGTTAGCGTGACTTCTAAGTAATTCTGAACGAAAAACACGAGCACTTTTATTTTTTCTCCGATCTATTGTAAATATGTTATTTTACATACACGATATCGTTGTTTTTTTGTCAATTAAAATAAATTGAATGACGTCTTATACTACATTTTTGTTTCAATGTCATAATTCGACCTAATTTCTTTTTGTGAAATGACGCACGGACAAATCAAGGCCCCGATACGATCAGAAAATAAAATCGATCGGTAAAAGAATATATCGCGTCAGTTGTTCAATCAATAATGGGTAAAGAGAAGAATATTCTCTTGATATTGACAATATTTTTCGCAGTAATCAATCGTATACGTATGATTTTTTCATTGAATTCTATTTGAAATAAATTAGAAAATATTTATGTGTAGATGCTGATACATGTGCTTACATGTGGGATCCAATATTCGAGTCTAACTCGAATAATCAACCTAGCATGTGTTCTGGTAAATAGATATTCTGTTTTTTTTTCTATTTTGAGAATATATTCTAGTGGCAACAACAAGTGGTTCGTCTTGTATTTTTCCATTTAATTATAACGGCGTAAGTGATTTGTAATAATCCTTGAAAATTGAACCGATTCTATTTCAAGATTACATATACAACATGTACGGTCAACGGTCCGAACAATGCGAACTATCGACCGCAATGTGCTGTTTCGGTGAATGCTAATCAAACTGTTACAACATGGTCATTCTGTACTGGTGAGTTTTATTCGAAATCTACAATAAGAAACTGATCTAATTGTTGTAGTTCCAACTGATGCTGCTGTTTATTATGTAACAACAAGAAAAGCTGGTTCATCAAGTTTAAACGATGGTAGTCTTCAAGGTGGTACTATGATATGGATCTATGGCAATCGATTTGCAGACAATGGTTTTAGTTCTGTACCATCGGTATCAAATAGCAACATCGTTAAACTCGTCGATTCCTATTCAATTTATGATTGTGAAATGCATAATGATAAAGTGACTAATACACAATTAACATGTTATGCACCAGCAATGCCTGAAAGTGTCTATCAAATTCGAGTTTATGTTAACAATCAATTGATTCCGTTATATCAATATATCAATAAGAATAATGCCGTTTTTCTACCTTCGTTAGGTAATACACCGACAATAACAAATATTGTTCCACAAAGTGGAACACCACAAACAATGATAAATCTATCGGGTTCATTTAAAAGTGCGTGTTATTCACGAGATATCGATGGATGTTCGCAAGATAATAATCCATTAATTTCACGAATTTATATCGGTGGACATCTTTGCAATATGATTAATCAAGTAACTGGAGCAGTGTAAGTGAAAACACACACATATAAAATTAATTATAAATAATTTCGTTGTTGATTAGTTATTCAACTGTAACGAATACAAATCTTCAATGTAGTTTCGAAGGAACTGAAGTTGGTATGCGAATATGAATTTATCTGTTTTTTTTTGTTTGTAAACTTATTCATTTAATGATTTCGATTAGGAATATTCAATATTAGTATGCTTGTTACAAATGAATATGGTCGTTCGCAAACAAGTTCAAATCTGTATCGAATATCAGCTGATGAACAATTGTATACATTTCAAAGTTATGCTGGTTTGTTTGAATTAAATAAAAAAAATAAAAATTTACTCAATAAACTATTTTAGTTATTTCAAGTATTTCACCTAATTCGGGTAGTACAGCTGGTGGTACAATATTGACGATCAATGGTAATTATTTCAGTAATAGTGCAATGTATCCATTGATGGTCAATATTGCTGGACAATCTTGTACAATTCTAAGTTCGACAACGACTACTATTCAATGTCAAACATCAGAAGAACCAAATTCAAGTCAAAATCAATATCAAGGCATTTTAAAAACTTATTGATTAATTGTTTTTTTTTGAATATTATTATTTTATGATTTAGGTGGTCGTGGTTTATATGTTTTTCGTGATCTTGGTTATAATTCTCAAGTAGAAATGAAAAAGAATTGACGTTTTTTTTTAACGTACTAATATCTTTTGCTTATAGTCCACTTTATCAAGTTCTGCTCCACCATCTCCAAGTGTAAATGCAAGTCTAATATGGACTGATGATGCTTCGTACACATCGAATTCAACTGTTGCTGAAACTATTTGGTTAATTGGTTTCATACGCGTTCCAAAAACAGCTACATTTAATTTTATTTTGGATACAAATGGTGTTGGAACTATTTTTCTTAGTACAGATGATAATCCAGCAAATAAAATTAAAATATGCGATAAAACAACATTACAATCGAATGATATTAGTCTAACAAAAGATCTTAAGTCTAAAGAAAAACATAAACTCGAATAAATTTATTTCTATATTTGTATTTGGTTTAGTTATTATTTATTTGCTGTTGCTTCGAGTAATACTGGTTCGTTACGATTGAATGTTCAAGCACGAATGCATGAAACAACATTAACTGCAGACACATCGAGTTCTATTTTGAATGAAATTCAACGTATAAATATTAATTCAACAATAACTGTCGAACAACAAGTAACAAGAATTTGTCTTTTTTAATTTTGTTTTCTATTTCAAATCACATTCAAAATTATGTAGAGAATTATCTATACGAATAGTACATCGAATGGTATAGCTGAAGTTCAAGTTTTACAAGTCGATAGTTCAACATTTCAAATAGGTTTTCGTGGTGTTTATACCGGTAAATATAATTTTGAAACAATAAATTATAGTTAAAAACAAATTTCTCTAGCGGTTCTATCCGGTCGACCAACTGCTAGTACGATTCAATTAGCATTGAATGATCTACCGAGTATTGCACCTTTAACTGTATCAGTAACAGCTACAAGTTCACTTTATTATATTACATTTCCCATTGAAATGGGTAATGTAGAATTATTATCATGCATTTCATCATCATCGATGATGCCGAATATTACTGAAATAATACAAGGTGTAAGCTCAGGATCAATAGTCTCATTTTCATTAGACGATCAATACACAAATCCGATTAATTTTGCTGATGAAACTATCAATCAAACAAGTCTGTTGACCGTATTCAATAGTTTATTTACTATTCGTTGTCCACCATCGATTAATAATATGGCATTAACATCATCGATTGTCTATTTACGTGATTACGAAACTTCATGTACATACGATGAAACATCGATTACAACAAATGCATTCTGTGGTCAATGTTCGTATATTGGCAACATTCTAGTTAGTTCTAATACACGATCAGGAAATTATCTATGTTTTGCCTATCGATTATTGAATAATTATGTTCGATCGATTGTAACTGGTGTTAGTATTAATGGCGATACAAATAGTTTATATTGGCAAACCATACCATTCACTCCAATAGCTGATCAAAATTGGCATTATACATGTATTGATATACGTGCAAGATATCTGTCTCAATCGGTGATTGATTCATCCGTTTCATCGATTATTATTTATTATGCATATTTGGATTATAATATTAAAAATGGAATTCTTCTCGATGCAGTTACTGTTCGAACGGCATTACCATTTGGATACAACGATGATAATAGTGCATTTGAAGATGTACGACGATTGTTTCCTAAACATCAATTAATTGCGAATACATTGAAAGTGCAATACACATCGAATACATCGACAATGAATATTTATTTTCGATATAATGATTGTACAAGTCCATCACTTTTAGTTTCATGGCCAAATTCGGTTTGTTCGAGATAAAAAATTATTGGAAATGTTTATACTATTTCTTTTGTTAGAGTACAAGTGTAACACGTATAACAAGTGCGTCGAATTCTGTTGGTGGTACTTTTGATCTTGTTTTTAATGGACGAACTTATCCATCCATTCCTGTCGACATATCAGCCAGTGATTTAACCAATCGACTTCAATCATCAGCTGATTTCGGACTTTTAAATATCAAACGTTCACGTGATTGTACCGGATATACGTATACTATCGAATGGTTATCAAATGGTGGTCAAAAATCGAGCATATCAATTACTAATACAAATTCAATTACACCTGTTGGTACAACAGTTACAGTTGTATCAGTACAAAAAGGTGGTATTCTCTACAAATCATTGCCAGGTGATATGACACGAACATACCATATAAAACCACAAGTCGAAGTTTTTGTTGGCGGTTTTCCATCGAAATGTTCAGATTATGATACATGCAATTATCAATGGTTATCTGCACAAACACCAACAGTTTCATCTATCACACAGAGTAACACTTTACTAACAATAGCGGGTACTGGCTTTAGTACGACAATGAATGAAAATCAGGTGACCATTGGTAAAGTGGCCACATGTTCGATAACATCAGCAACGACGACGTCATTAACATGCACGATTTCCGATGCACCAGCAGGAAATTTCAATATTCAAGTTAATATTGCAAATAAAGGTTTAGTAACGGGGACATCCAATTCAGTAATTACAATTCCACTTCAAATTTCATCTATTTCTCCAACACAAGGAGGAGCAGGTAAAACAAAAGAATTCATCTTACTTTCGTCTATTCTTTTGTTTTTGTAAGGTGGTGGATATGCCGTAAATATCATAGGAACAGGCTTTTCTTTGTCATCAGTTGTAACGATTGACGGAAATGTTTGTACTAATCCAATTGTAACTAATTTTTCATCGATTATATGCATTGTTCCACCGACAACTGTCTTGAGCAATGCTCAAGTTTCAATCGTTGTAACATCGGATACACTTTCAGAAACATTATCAAATGCTTTCATTTATGATGTTACAAATACACCGTCAATCACCTCAGTCAGTCCTACAGTTTTTACAATAGCTGGTGGTGAATTCGTAATTAATGGTACGAATTTTGGTACTGGTCTTGCTACAGTTTTTATTGGTACAACGAAAGCAAATGTTATTTCAACATCATCAACAGAAATCATTGCGAATTTACCATCGTTGCCGCCGGGAATTTATTCAGTTCGAATTTCAACCGATAATGGTTATGCACGACCAATCGTTTCGATTGAATATCGTTTTTATATTCAAAATATTTCACCTCAAGTCGGTTCATTATACGGTGGTACTGATGTTTATGTACAAGGCGAAGGTTTTGATAGTTCATCGATAGTTACATTTACAAACGATGATAAACAAGTTTCGTGTGACATAATTTCGATAGAATCGAATCAAATTCATTGTAAAACAGCAACAGCTGCTTCACGTACGATTATTTCATCGAATGGCATCGATCCAATATATGGCACTGGTTTTGCTTGGTCACCACGGCATTTAACTGTACAGCAAGGTTCGATTGTTGAATGGCAATGGAGTACATCAGCACTTCTATCGACACTTAATTATAAAATTCAACAAATTGAAAATAGTTATGATACAGTGGCATTCGATGG
>ERZ778019.3733-NODE-3733-length-10574-cov-8.050385_pt1 | contig 10574 bp, 8 predicted proteins | sample MGYA00375749_ERZ778019 | MGnify/ENA primary metagenome ERZ778019 (study PRJEB29350, sample SAMN05389821) | bioreactor metagenome | isolation source: Ammonium sulfate bioreactor | place: South Africa: University of Cape Town | collected 2014-03-17 ... | reverse complement strand
AATGCTGGCCTGTCACGCCGGAGGTCGCGGGTTCGAGTCCCGTCCACTCCGCCACCATTCAGAACGAAAACCCGCCTTGCGCGGGTTTTTTTGTCGGCGTGCATTTGTGCGCCGGTCCCCGAGCGCAAGGATCAAGAAGCAGCCTTCCATGGCGGCGCCCTTCAACGGGAGCCCTGTTCCTGCCCACCCTGGCGCGGTTGCGGCTCCAGGGTGCCGGTGGAATGGCCCTGCTCGGCGAGATATTCCAGCCATCGGGTCAGGAAGCGATTCATGCGCAGGCGGTGCTGGAACACCGAGTGCACCGGCGAAAACGGCCCCAGCACCTGCCACAGATGCCGGCCCGGATGGCAGTGCAACGCCTCGGCGACGTGCGCGTCGGTGTACATGCGCAACTGCGCCGAGGGTGCGCGCTGGCCGGTGTGCGCATCGACGAAACCGTAGGTGAGTTCCAGCTCGACGGTGTAAGGGTGGTGCTCCTGCACCTGCAGGTGCACGTCCAGGCCATCGTCGACGCGCGACACATAGTGGCCGGCGACGAGCTCCTGAGGCGCGAACAGCCGCGCGAGGCGGTGATAGTTCTCCGCGTACAGACCCATCAGGGTCTCGAACCGTCCCGGCAGCAGGCTGTTTCGATGGTCCAGTACGACAGTCGTGGGCAACGCGCAAACTCCGGATGAAATTCAGAACATGGTCCGCTCGATGCCGAAGCGGTCGAAGATCTTGCTGGCGATCTCCTCGATCGACACGTGGGTGGTGTTGAGGCTGGGGATCCCGGCCTGGCGCATCAGCCGTTCGGCCTGTTCCAGCTCCCACCGGCATTGCGCGATCGTGGCGTAACGGCTGCCGGAGCGGCGCTGCTCGCGAATCTGCGCCAGGCGCACCGCATCAATGGTCAGCCCGTAGAGGCGATCCTTGTACGGCCGCAGCCGCGCGGGCAGCTCCAGTTTCTCCAGGTCCTCGTCGGTCAACGGATAGTTGGCGGCGCTGACGCCGTAATGCAAGGCCATGTAAAGGCAGGTGGGCGTCTTGCCCGAACGCGACACGCCGACCAGGATCAGGTCGGCGTCGGCGTAATCCACGTCGATGCCGTCGTCGTGTGACAAGGCGTAGTTGGTGGCGTTGATGCGCGCCTCGTACTTGTCGAAATCGACCATGCCGTGCGAACGATTCACCGCGCCCGACCGGCGCGTCTGCAGCTCATCCTCCAGTGGCCCGATGAAGGGCGCGAACACGTCCAGCATCAGCGCGCCGCTCGAAGCCACGATGTCGCACAGGTTCCGGTCGGCCATGGTGTTGACCACCACCGGGCGCTGCCCGGTTTGCGCGTAGTTGGTCTTGATACGCAGCGCAGCCACTTCGGCCTTGTGCGGATTGTCGGTGAACGGCAGCCGGTGCTTATCGAATTTCACGCCCTCGAACTGCGCCAGGATGCTGTTGCCGATCGTCTCGGCGGTAATACCAGTGGAATCGGAAATGAAAAACACGGTTCGCTGCATGTGAAGCTTCCGCCGGGCCGAGTGCGCAGGCTCGCACCTTAGCGCAAGGGCAAAACGCTGTCCCGTGTTGAACGCGCGTTGACTGGTATCGGGTTGGAATGACATCGGGTGGCACTGGTCTTCTTGTGCTTCGCACCATCCGCGGCGGACAATACCAGTTCTTTGCAGCGCGCCCGCGACCGCTGGCCCCCTGCACCCGTTCCGCCATCCCGAGGAGACACCCTTGAACGACCTGGTGCTTTGGCTCGATCAACTGCGCATGACTGACCTTGGCAAGGTCGGTGGCAAGAATGCTTCGCTGGGCGAAATGATCGGCAACCTCGCCAAATTGGGTGTCTCGGTGCCCGGCGGCTTCGCCACCACCGCCAGTGCGTTCCAGCAGTACCTGGAAAAGAGCGGGCTGGCACGGCGCATCCAGGATCGACTGGCGCCGCTCGATGTCGACGATGTCGATGCCCTGGTCGCGGCCGGCAAGGAAATCCGCGGCTGGATCGTCGACACCGCCTTGCCCGCCGAGCTGGAGCAGGCGATCGGCGATGCCTACACCAAGCTCTGCAAGGACGCCGGCGCCCAGGACATCGCGGTGGCAGTGCGCTCCTCGGCGACGGCCGAGGACCTTCCCGACGCCTCGTTCGCCGGCCAGCAGGAAACCTTCCTCAACGTGGTCGGCATCGAGGACGTGCTGTTCACGCTGGACACCGAGTCGGGCTTCCGCGACGTGGTGTTCGTCACCGGCTCGTACGGCCTCGGCGAGATGGTCGTGCAGGGTGCCGTGAATCCCGACGAGTTCTACGTGTTCAAGCCGACCCTGCGCGCCGGCAAGCCGGCGCTGCTTCGTCGCAACCTGGGCGCCAAGCAGCTGCGCATGGTCTATTCCAGTACGCCGGGCGAGCGGGTGAAGACCGAAGATACCCCGGCCGAACTGCGCCGCCAGTTCTGCATCAGCGACGACGACGTGCAGGAGCTAGCCCGTCAGGCGCTGATCATCGAGCAGCACTACGACCGCCCGATGGACATCGAGTGGGCGAAGGACGGCCATACCGGCAAGCTGTACATCGTGCAGGCCCGCCCGGAGACCGTGAAGTCGCGCTCGCACGCGACCCAGCTGGAACGCTTCCATCTCAGCGAGAAAGGCAAGGTGCTGGCCGAAGGGCGCTCGATCGGCCAGAAAATCGGCGCCGGCAAGGCACGCGTGGTCCGCTCGCTGGCCGACATGAACAAGGTGCAGGCTGGCGACGTGCTGATCGCCGACATGACCGACCCGGACTGGGAGCCGGTGATGAAGCGGGCCTCGGCCATCGTCACCAATCGCGGTGGCCGCACCTGTCACGCGGCCATCATCGCCCGCGAGCTGGGCGTGCCGGCCGTGGTCGGCACCGGCAATGCGCTGGAGCTGATCCCCGATGGCGTCGACGTCACCGTGTCCTGCGCCGAAGGCGATACCGGCACGATCTACGAAGGCATCCTGAAGTTCGAGCGGATCACCGCGGATCTTGGCGACATGCCCGAGGCGCCGCTGAAGATCATGATGAACGTGGCCAACCCGGAGCGTGCCTTCGACTTCGGCCAGCTGCCGAACGCCGGCATCGGCCTGGCCCGCCTGGAAATGATCATCGCCAGCCATATCGGCGTGCATCCGAACGCGCTGCTGGAATACGCCAGGCAGGACGCCGAAACCAGGGCGAAGATCGACGAGCGTATCGCCGGCTATGCGGGCCCGGTCGAGTTCTACGTCGATCGCCTCGCCGAAGGCATCGCCACCATCGCCGCCTCGGTCTATCCGAAACCGGTGATCGTGCGCATGAGCGACTTCAAGTCCAACGAGTACGCCAACCTGCTCGGCGGCTCGCGCTACGAACCCCACGAAGAGAACCCGATGCTCGGGTTCCGCGGCGCCAGCCGTTACGTGGACGCGAGCTTCGCCGAGGCGTTCGGTCTGGAGTGCCGCGCGGTCAAGCACGTGCGCGAGGTGATGGGACTGGACAACGTGTGGGTGATGATCCCGTTCGTGCGCACGCTGGACGAAGGCCGCAAGGTGATCGATGTGCTGGCCAAGAACCACCTGCGCCAGGGCGAACACGGCCTCAAGGTCATCATGATGTGCGAGGTACCGTCAAACGCCCTGCTCGCCGACGAGTTCCTCGACATCTTCGACGGCTTTTCGATCGGCTCCAACGACCTCACCCAGCTCACTCTGGGCCTGGACCGCGATTCGTCCATCGTCGCCAGCCTGTTCGATGAGCGCAACGCGGCGGTGAAAAAACTGCTGGCCATGGCCATCCAGACTGCACGCACGCGCGGCAAGTACGTCGGCATCTGCGGCCAGGGCCCCAGCGACCACCCCGACCTGGCCGAGTGGCTGATGGAACAGGGCATCGAATCGGTCTCGCTGAATCCGGATACCGTGGTCGACACCTGGTTGCGACTGGCGAAGAAGAAGGCCGGCTGAGAGTACACGTCCGGCGCGGCAAACTCGTCGGGTTGTTTGCAAAGGGGGCGGTCCCGGCCGCCCCCTTTTTTTGCGCGTGGATTCGGTTCGGACCCATGGGCAGGTTCGACACCCTCTCCGCCAGATACGCAAAACGCCCCGAAAGGGGCGTTTTGCGTATCTGGCGGAGAGGGTGGGATTCGAACCCACGGTACGCTTGCACGTACGCCTGATTTCGAGTCAGGTACATTCGACCACTCTGCCACCTCTCCGGTCGGGTGCATGGGCGCATGCGAGCCGCGAATCATACGCGAGCAAGGGAACCGTGACAACAACCTTGGCTTGCGGCATGCTGCACAGCTTGCCCTGACAGTAGCCCCATGATCGAGCTCGGACACGGAACCCATGTCGGCCTGCGCCGCACGCGCAACGAGGACACCTACCACGCCGATGTCTCGCTGGGCCTGTTCCTGGTCGCCGACGGCATGGGCGGCCACCAGCATGGCGAGGTGGCATCGGCACTGGTGCGCGATGCGATGGTCGAGCTGGTCGGAGCCGGCTCAAGCCTGATCGAGGCCGTCAACGGCGCAGGCGAACGACTGCTGGCGCACGCCAGGCCCAGCTTCGACCTGTTGCCGATGGGCACCACGATCGCGGCACTGCGAATCGTCGGCGACGCGTATGAAGTGGCCTGGGTCGGCGACAGCCGCATCTACCTGTGGCAGCACAGTCTGCGTCGGGTCAGCCACGACCATTCGCTGGTCCAGGCGCTGGTGGAAGCCGGCCAGCTCGATCCGGCCCAGGCGGCGCAGCACCCGCAGCGCAACCTGCTCACCCAGGCACTGGGTGTCACCGCCACCGAGCAACTGCGCATCGGCATGGCCCGGGGCACGCTTGAACCCGGCATGAGTTTCCTGCTGTGCAGCGACGGGCTGACGGAATGCGTCGACGACGCCGCGATCGCCCGCACCGTCTCACGCAACGATCTCGCCGCGCAGGAATGTGCCGATCAATTGCTGTTGAACGCGCTCGATGGCGGCGGCGACGACAACATCACCGTCGTCCTCGTGCGCTGCAGCTGAAACACCGCGCCGCACGGCTCAACCCAACCGGCGCCATACGCTCTGCCCGCCCGCGCTCTTGTCCAGCGCATCGAGTCGCCGCTCATGCGCCAGCAACTCGCTCGCCGACGCGCACAGTACGCGTGGGCGCACCTGCAGGGTTGCCGTCGGCAGTACCACCGCGTGTTGCGGCGTCGCTGCGTCGAACTCCAGATCCAGCCCGACCTGGCCCGAAGTCATGGCCAGATAGACGTCGGCCAGAAGCTGCGCGTCGATCAGGCCGCCGTGCAGGTCGCGGCGCGAGTTGTCCACGCCCAGCCGCTTGCACAATGCATCCAGGCTGTTGCGCTGGCCGGGATAACGCTCGCGCGCCATCGCCAGCGTGTCCAGCACGCTGCAGCGATCGGCGATGCAGCCGCTGGCGGCACCGAGGCGCGCCAGTTCGGCGTCCAGAAAGCCCACGTCGAAGGCCGCGTTGTGGATGATCAGTTCGGCGCCGGCGATGAAGGCCAGGAACTCCTCGGCGACATCGGCGAAGCGCGGCTTGTCGAGCAGGAACTCGTCCTCGATGCCGGTGACCTGGCGGGCGCCTTCGTCGATGGCACGGTCGGGGTTCAGATACGTCTGGTAGTGCCGGCCGGTAAGCCTGCGCTCGACCATCTCGACGCAGGCGATTTCCACCAGGCGATGGCCCTGGCGCACTTCCAGGCCGGTCGTTTCGGTGTCGAGAACGATCTGCCTCATGCCCCGCCCCTGATCGACTCGGCCTGCTCGCGTGCAGCGCGGTCCACCCGCTCGTTTTCCGCGTGGCCGTTGTGGCCGCGCACCCACTGCCAGCGAACCTGGTGCGTGCCCGCCGCATCGGACAGGCGCTGCCACAGATCCTGGTTCTTGACCGGTTTGCGGTCGGCCGTGCGCCAGCCGTTGGCGCGCCACTTCGGCAGCCACTGTTCGATGCCTTGCATGACGTAGCGCGAATCGGTGGTGAGGGTGACCAGGCAGGGGCGTTTGAGCGCTTCCAGCGCGCCGATCGCCGCCATCAGCTCCATCCGGTTGTTGGTGGTGGCGGCTTCCCGCCCGGCCAGCATCCGCTCACCGCCCGGAGCCCGCAGCAACGCGGCCCAGCCGCCCGGTCCGGGATTGCCGAGGCAGGCGCCGTCGGTAAATGCTTCAACTTCACTCATGAGTGTTCGGGTATCCCTGTTGCCTGCAAGGCTGGATTGGGTCGTGCCCCAGGCGACAGCCTGTCCGCTGCCGGCACCATCAGTTTCACGGGATTGATGCGCAGCGGCATGGCCAGCCGCCGCTGCTTGCGCGCGAGCAACACGTAGCCGCCACCCAGCACGCTGTCCATTGTCGTCGAAGTCGCCGGCAGACCCGGCCAACCGCGTCCCACGCGCCGGGCCAGTTCGATCTCCATGCCGGCGTGACGCAGCATGCGTTCCAGCTGCAGCGGAAGCTGCAATCTGAGCGTCCGGCCCCGCGCGTGCCAGCGCAACCACGGCGACCACCCGCTGACCGGATGCACGCCGGTCAAGGCCAGCGCCCCGCCCGGCGCCAGCACGCGCAGCACATCTTCCAGCAGCGCCGATGACACCGGCGAGACCTCCAGCGCATGGCGCAGCAGGATCAGATCGAAGGCGTCGGCCACGAACGGCAGCGGCTGATCCACGGCAGCACGCAGGTCGCCGTCATAGCGACCGCCGTCGATATGAAGACGAACCCAGCTTCCCAGCATCGGCAGTGCCGGCGGCGCCTCGTCCGCGGCCACGCCGAGCAACAACGCGTGCGTCCCGAAACATCGCTGCAACTCCGGCGCCAGCACCCGCGCCTGGGCATCACGCAATCGGCGCAGCGGTACAGTGGCGTAGATGTCGTCCTGTGGTTGCATGCAGCGGGTCCGGTTGGCGCGAACCTCCAGTTTAGCCGCAGCGGCAACGGATCGCAGTCGCCTGACTTGGCGCACGCATCTGAATGCCCGGCCCACCTCTTAACACCATACTAACGAGAAGCCGCCGATGCCCCTTTATAGTCGGGCGCTCCAATGCGGCCAGGCGGTCGCGTCTGCCGATGACGCATCGGCATCGACGCGCCGCCGCTGTCGCCCGACCCTCCGGAACCGCCTTGCACCTTCTGCCCCTACCGGCCCTGACCGACAACTACATCTGGCTGCTTCATGACGATGAAGGCCAGGCCGTCGTCGTCGATCCTGGCGATGCGGCCGTGGTCGAGCAAGCCTTGGCGCAGCACCGATGGCGTCTGCGTGGCGTGTTGCTGACACATCATCACAACGACCACATTGGTGGAGCGGCGGCACTGCGGCAACGCCATGACGTGCCGGTATACGGACCGCGTGATTCGCGCATCGAGGGGCTGACGCACGCCGTCGGCGATGGCGACCTCGTAGAGCTCCCTGCCCCCGATCTGACTTTCGAGGTGATGTCGATTCCAGGGCACACCCTCACCCACGTCGGCTACGTCGGCGCCGGCCTGCTGCTGTGTGGCGACACCTTGTTCAGCCTTGGCTGCGGGCGCCTGTTCGAGGGCACGCCGGCTCAGATGCTCGCCTCGCTGGATCGCCTGGCGGCACTGCCCGGTTCGACCCGGGTCTGCGCCGGGCACGAGTACACCCACGCCAACGGCCTGTTCGCCGATACGGTGGAGCCGGGCAACTCCACGCTGCAGCAACGTCGGCGCGAGGTGGCGCAATTGCGTGCGGACGGCCAGGCCAGCCTGCCCGTCACGCTGGCCACGGAGCGGGCGACCAATCCCTTCCTCCGGGTCGACACCGATGCCGTGATCGACTGGTGCGCCGCACGCGGCGTCGACGGCGACCGCGTGGCCCGTTTCGCCGCCCTGCGGGCGGCCAAGGATGCCTTTCGCGCATGAACCGGATGCCCCGACACCTGCTGCTGCCGTTGGCGCTGTCGACCGCGCTGGCCGCCTGCAGCAGCATGCCTTCGCAACCGGCACGTGCGCCTGTCGCCGTCGTCGCCCCCGCCAGCACCATCCCGGCGACCGCCGCCAGCGTCGCGACCATGGCGCCCGTGCCGGCGGCCGACTTGTGGGATCGGCTGCGCGGCAGCTTTGTCATGCCGGACTGCAACGCCGACCCCGCCGTGCTGGCCTGGGCCGGACGCTACACTCGCAGCCCGGCGCGGTTCGAGGAGACCTTGCGCGAGGCGATGCCGCGCCTGGCATATGTCCAGCAGGTCGCGGAGCAATACGACGTGCCCGGCGAGTTCGCACTGTTGCCGTGGGTGGAGAGCCGTTACCGCCCGGTGCAGGGGCGCAAGCACCACGCCGCGGGCATGTGGCAGATCATGCCGGTGACCGCCCGCTCGATGGGCTTGCGCGTGGATCGCCATTACGACGGCCGGCTGGACATACCGGTCGCAGCGCACGCCGTGATGAAGTTGCTGCGGCAATACCATGACCGCTTCCACGACTGGCGCGTGGCCGACTACGCGTACAACGCCGGCGAATTCAAGATACGCACGTTGATCCGCCACCACGGCATGCCGGCGGACAAGCCGGTGATCCCCGACCTGCCGGTACGCCGCGTCACCCGCGAGCACCTGACCCAGTTGCTGGCGATCGCATGCGTGATACGCGAGCCGTCGCGCTTCCAGGTCAGCCTGCCCAGCCTGCCGGAGTCCGAGCACCTGGTGCAGGCACCGGTGACGCATCCCGTCACGGTGGCGCACGCCGCCGAAATGGCCGGCATGCCGGAATCGGCCCTGCGTCATCTCAATGCGGCATTCCGCGGCAACAAGCTGGATGGGCGAACGGTTTCGCACCTCATGCTGCCGGCCGGTCACGCCGGTCGGTTCGAGCTCGCCATGCTCGATGCCGCCGCGGGCTCCACCACCGCCGCAGCAGACGACGAATCGTCCCGCGGTCCTGACACGCACGTGGTCAGCCCCGGTGAAAGCCTGTGGCAGATTGCGCGCGAGTATTCGACCAGCGTCGCGCATCTGCAGCAGCTGAACGACCTGGCCCAGGGCCAGGCGATCCAGCCCGGCCAGGTGCTGAAGCTGGGCGACATCGATTGAAGGCTTGCGCCGTCACGGGCGTGATCCGTGGCGGGATTCGTATTCGCGAGATCAGCTGGGTGCGCACGACGCGAGCCATGCGCACCGCCGCCCGCCGGGCGAGCCCGGCTACAGCAGGTTCTTGTTGATCTTGATCTTGGTCTTGGCGCGCAACGTCTGGAGCAGCTCGCGCGTCGCCTCGCCGGCATAAGCCTGGGCCATCTGTCGATGCAGCATGTCGCGCTCTTCCGGCGTGATCCTGGAGATATCGCCCGGCTGCACCTTGTCCACCGCCACCAGCGCGAAGCCACCGTCACCCATGCTCACCTCGGCGAAGCTGGGCTTGTCCGGTGCCGATGGATGCGGCAACAGGTAGGCCTCCTTCAGCACCGGCGCCGGTACCTGCAGCGACTGGCCGCGCACGGCCTCGGGCACGCTGACGATCCTGGCATCGAGCGACTTGGCCACCGCCTCCATGTCCTCGCCCTTGCGCAGGCGCGCAAGCACATCATCAGCCTGCTTGCGGGCCGCCACCGTGATGCGCTCCTCCAGGATGCTTTGCTGCACCTTGGCGCGTACCTCGGCCAACGGCTTGACTGCAGCCGGCACATGCTTGTCGACGTGGATCACGATCGAGTGGTTGTTGCCCAAGTCGATCAGACCCGAATTGTTGCCCTGGACCAGCACGTCGTCGCTGAATGCGGCAGCGACCACCTTGGGGTTGGCCGCCAGGCCCTTGCCGTCCGTGCGCGAGAACAGCGGCAGGGTCTGGATCGGCAGATCAAGCGCCGCGGCCGCAGGTTCCAGTGACCCCGGGTTCGAATAGGTCTGGTCCGCCATCTTGCCGGCCAGTTCGTTGTATTCGCGATCGCGTTCCGCCGTGGTCGCCTCCTGCAGCAACTGGTCGCGGACCTCGGCAAACGGCTTGGACTCGCCGCTGCGCACGTCGCGCAACCAGATGATGTGGTAGCCGTCGGAGGACAGCACCGGCTTGGATATCTGCCCTTTCTGCAATGCGAACATCGCCGAGTCGAACGCGGCGTTGGTCACGCCCTTCTCGAGCCAGCCGAGGTCGCCGCCCTGGCGCCGCGAACCCAGATCCTGTGAATCCTTTTCGGCCAGCTGGGCAAAATTCGCCGGCGTGGCTTCGGCCGCGATCTTGTCCGCGGTGGCCAGCGCAGCCTTCTGCTGTTCGGGCGTGGCGTTGGCGGGCACGTTGACGAGGATGTGCGAAACCAGCCGCTGCTCGGGCTGCACGAAGCGCTGCTTTTCCTCTTCGTAGCGCGCCTTGAGTTCCTCGTCGCTGGGGGCCGCTTTCGGCTTGAGCTTGGCGCTGTCCACCTCGACGTACTTCACCGAAACCCGTTCGGGATTCATGTAATCGGCCTGGTGCGCCTTGTACCAGGATTCGATTTGCGCGTCGGTCACCTCTTTCTCGGCGGGCTCCGGCTTCTGCAGCACGAAGTAACGCAGGTCGCGCCGCTGAGTGGCCAGGCCGAGATAGTTGTCGACGCGCTCGTGGCTGATGATGGCGCTGTCGCTGATCGCCTGCGGC
>ERZ778019.3722-NODE-3722-length-10617-cov-4.516190_pt1 | contig 10617 bp, 14 predicted proteins | sample MGYA00375749_ERZ778019 | MGnify/ENA primary metagenome ERZ778019 (study PRJEB29350, sample SAMN05389821) | bioreactor metagenome | isolation source: Ammonium sulfate bioreactor | place: South Africa: University of Cape Town | collected 2014-03-17 ... | reverse complement strand
ACTGCAAGATGCGCGTGTTCTCGATCGAAGGCACCGAGCGCTTTCAATTCGGCTCGCCCGGTCGGTTGCTGGGCGAGTTCTACGAGCAAGAGCGAGTGGTCGTCGACTCTCGACACGACGGCCGCTTGGTGATCGCCGACTCGGAGACCTATCGCGTGCAGGTGTTCGACGCCGATGGCACGTTTCGCTTCGCGTTCGGTAGCGAGGGCAGTCTGCCAGGTCAGTTCCAGAAGGGCATCGCTGTGGCGGTCAATAGCGACGGCGACATCATCGTCGCCGACTCGCGCAACCACCGCGTGCAGGTCTTTACTGAGAGCGGCCAGTTCTTGTGGGAGTTCGGCTCGCTCGGCAAAGAGCCGGGTCACTTTGATCGGCCGCTGGGCATCTGCGTCGACGCCGACGACCGCATCATCGTCGCCGACGTCAACAACTCGAGGCTGCAGGCATTCACCAACGAGGGCAAGTACCTCTCGTCGTTCGACTGCGGCTTCCAGCCGTACCAAGTGACGACAGACCGCCGCGGTCGCATCGCCTTCTCGGGCCACACGATCGAGAACGTGGTCGTGATCGGAGCCGGCAAGTGGCTGCCGCTCGTGTGGACTCCCGATCACCATCACCTGGTGTCCGAGAACACCAAGAGCGTGGTCGAGACGATGACCATGATTCGCTCGCTCGAACCATCGCTCGTAGTATCGTTGCTACCGAACGAGTTGTTATTCGAGATCTTTTTCTTCTTGTGAAGGAATGGATGCCATGTATTTGATTCGATTGGATTCGATTGATTGATCTATTGATTGGATTCGATTGATTGATTCGATTGATTGATCGATTGATTCGATTCGATTGATTGATCTATTGATTGGATTCGATTGATTGATTCGATTGGATTCGATGGATTCGATGGATTCGATGGATTCGATTGATTGATCTATTGATTGATGGTTGTGCTGTAGTCTCTCTCTCTCTCTTCATTTGTTTGTCTTCCACCCAACTCACACACTCTCTCGTTGACTCACCACACTGGCACCATGATACAACACGACCCGACTACTGTTCATAACAATAACAATATCATATCCCTATTCGATACGAGGCTCAGCAAGAAGCGACTCATCTATCTCGGGATGGTGCTGCTGATCTTGATACTATTGATGCTGCAAGCGCTCTTCAACAGTACACGCTCGACATTACGCGATTCAACTCAACGACGACAACGTCTGCAACCACTCGAAAGTAGCGCTAGTGTGCCATCGATCCATGATGCTGAGGAGGTCGCGACACCATTCGGACACGTGTCTCGTATCGGATTGGCCGAGGCTCAGCTGCTGCTCGAGGTGCGCTCGGCCATCAAGCTCGTCGCATCGTCGATGGACTCGTTCGATATCGCGACCGATACGTGGGCCGTGCTGCGCGGACTTCCAAGCACACACGAACGCGACAACTGCTTCCATCTGGCAGATTCGTTGTGGCTCGATGGTATCGAACATCGACGCAGCATGGCCGCGAGCTTCGACGCCATGATACCGATTCTCGAGCACAACAAGGTGCACGCATGGCTCGACGACGAGTCTCTCGTGAGCTCGCTTCGATCGGGCTTCGCCGTCTACGACACGGCGATCGCTCTGAACTTTGTGGTGCTCGACGGCGAGGACAGCTGGTACTCGCTTCGCGCGAGTCTTCGAGAGACGCTCGGCTCGCTCGGTGGCTTCCACTGCAAGGGCACCTCGGTCACCAATCAATGGCGCCATACGCTCTCGTGTCGACTGCGCGGCCATGACTCGGCTCGCATCGAGCTGCGTGCCATGTTCCCGATCTCGAACGATACGTTCTTCAACTCGGTCGTCGGTCGCGTACCGATCGATCTCATGATGCCGCCTCGTTCGTGCATCTTCTTCAACCACCGATTCCGATGTCCGGCTCGATCATTGGAGTATCTGCTACTCCGCACACGCGCCAGCCGGAAGCACCAGTACTCGTGCTTGTTGAATCCGTCGTGGCGCACGAGCCTCGACGAGAGCATCGACACTCTCATGACGATCGCCAACACCACGACGACGGACTTTGCATCGCTCTCGCCCGAGGCGCAGCGACTCGAGCGGTGGTTCATGCAGGAGTACGACTTTGTCGAGAGCACGTTGCAGCTCGAGAAGTGTGGCTTCCCGTCGATGGCGCCCTTGGTGCCGTCATTCCGTCTCTCGAACTACACGACCTGTGACTCGCGGATACCCATGAAATGAGGCGGTGAGTGCAACCCTGTTGTATAGATAGATAGGAATAGCGTGTGGATCCAAGAACGTTCGTTTGGTTTGATTGGTTTAGTTAAACACAAAACACAGTCACTGTTGAACCTTATTCACACGTACACAAAAGTGATAACAAGATAGAGATAGATACATAGCTAGTTGAGAGAGAGAGAGAGAGAGAGAGAGAGAGAGAGAGAGGCACATTGGCTACAGGATAGTACAGTAGATGTTGGGAATATCGGCGGCAGGCACTCCGGGATCGGCGCCTGCCCCTTGTGACGCTGCTGCCATACGGAGAGCTTGTATGGTAGCGAGCGACGGGCACTTGGCGAGATTGTACGCTGGATGTAACTTGGTGATGACGCTCGAAAGCTGGAGTGTCTCGTCGGCCGTGTACGAACGGAGTACACGCTCGAGCGAGAGGAGATCGGCCTCTCGAGCACCGGCATCGATCGCCGTTGTTTGAATGCGGTGGTAGAGCCGCACGATCGGGTAGCGACGTAGGAAGTTGGAGTTGGTTGGAATGTGTGGCGCATTGGGCCGCAGCCACCAGGCGCACGAGAAGCGGTTGCCCATGTCCGAGCGACCGTCGAAGCCGCCCAGTGGAATGCGTGGCACCAGGAAGCACTTGGCCGACGCCCAGCAACGGCGACGGCGGCTCTCCCAGACACCGCGGGTCGCGAGGAACGGCTCAGCGATCTGCTCGATCGGAATGCCGAAGCGATAGAACTCGAGGAAGACGCACATTTGCGGCGTGACCTTGCGCACGCCCTCGATGCGGGCGTCGTGAAGCTCGCGTGCCGTGGCGTGTACCACCTCCTCGAGCCAAGTGACGTACGCCTCCCACTCGTGTGGTGACGGTGCGAGCGCCTCGAGATCCTGGCTCACACCGTCCTTGATGGCGAACATGCTGCCGCACGCACATACGGCTGACGAGGCGCTCGCTTGGACGCTGAGTTCCGGAGCGTCCGGGAGTGCTACAGTGGCGAGCTTGGCATCGATACACGTCTCGAACTGGGCACCATCGACGCTCGAGCTCCCATACAACAAGAAGGCTGGGAGGCCCAACGACTCAGGCAAGCTCGAGAGACTGATGGTACGCGAGGTATCATCGTCATCCGGTAACTTCTCCTGGACCTCGCGAGCGTCACTACTTGCAGCGAGCCAGCCGTCACCGTCACCGTCACCGTCACGATCGACGTCAGAGTCATTCGAATCAACGCCGCGCCCTCCACCAACGACCACGTACCCATCCTCCTGCATCGAGGTCATTTCGATCTCAGTCACAGTAGAACAAGAATCAACCGAGTCCACGCTCATTACTGTCTCCTGATGCCCCTCGATTCAAGAACACAAGACAGGGAGGCAAGACAAACACGACGTCGAACACGAGCGAGAGAGAGAGAGAGAGAGAGAGAGAGCACAGAGCAAAGAAGATGATGATCCTATGCTCTGCTCTTTCTACTTCGATCGATCGGTAAATTAATCGACCAATGGAAAAATACCACCGCCTCCACCATTTCTCCTTTTTCGGAGCCTCTCCAACCCATCCGCATCAGCCATGCAACTATTCAACCATTCTCTCGTTCATGCCACTCACACGAATTCGAGGAGATATTCGGTCAAATAACAATTAATCGGTTCATTCATTCATTGGGACAATCGACTTCTACCTGCTACCGAACCACTCGGACATCTTCTCCACCATCGTGAACGTGATGCCCATGCCCGGGGCCACGCGAACGATTCGCATGATGCATCCACGCATCAACGATCGGAAGCCCTCTTCTCGATACACGGTCGTCAAGCAATGCAAGGTTCCTCGATAGCGAGGCTGCTCTCCTGCAACGGTCTCTTGTGCCATCAATCTGCCACACACACAATTGCAACACTCGCAGTCAGCCCGCGGTGATCACGATATGGGAAGGAATAGCTGGGTGCCGTACCGAGTTTTGACGACATCGATTGGGTTGTTGGCGAGAGGACCCAGTGCTCCAGCAATGATTCCGATCGTAAGTGACTGCAGATCAGTGTGGTCGGTTGGCGGGTGCATCAGTGAATTGCATGTGATTGTCGACAATCGAGGCCTCGATTGTGCGCGTGGGGCATATATCAGAGTCTGGCAGACATCTGCGACCGCGGGTACCTGAGTGGGCGAGATTGGAGCCTCGCGCTCGAGGCCGTACAGCATCTTCTTGAGGCCGTCGTAGGTACCGAACAGTAGCAGCTGGTTGATGCCCTGGCGCAGCATGGTGGGTATGTTGCCCTTCCAGAGCGCCATGACGCCCTCCTCTCGTGCGATCGTCGTGGCACAATGCGAGAGGCTCTTGTACTTGAGCTGCGACTTGTCGGTGCCCTTCTGCTTCTGCAATCGAGTCTTGAGCACCTCGAACGGTGTGACGATCAACACGGCCTCGGTCAAGCCAGACCCGAGGCCGGCCACGAAGCCGCCGGCGATCGAGACCTTGCCGTTCTTGTCGCTCAGTAGCGAGCGATAGAACTCGTTAAAGTACCAGCGTACGCTGTACTTGGTCACGAGATGCAAGCAGAATGGCGTCAGGCCCTTGTAGAATGCAAGCGGTCCTTCCTGTCGCAGCATCGAACCCGCCACGACAGCGAGCGATCCCGTGCCGCTGAGTTGCATGCGTGTCTTGAGCACGTCCAACGGCTGCAACGCACACGCCTCGATCACGCCACCGAGCATCGCGCCCACGGTCTTGACTGCCCTCGAAGCCTGCTTGGGCGGCGGCGGCGATGGCGCCGTTGCTGCTGCAGTTGCTGTTGCTGCCATACCAAATGCCAAGTCGTAGCGAGTCTTTGTGTGTGCAGGAGAGGGCGAGCAAGCGAATGGCGTATGTGTGATGCTGCCTGCTACATGAGCCAGTTAGGTAGCTCGTGCGCGCGTTGGATTGGATTCTCCACGATTCCCACCAAGCCACCGCCCGCCAATGTCATGGCCTCGACTATCTATCTCTCTCCCTCTATCGAATGGCTGGCAACAACGGCTTCAACGACCGATCGATTCAAGATCGCAAACGTGGGATCTGCGAGCGAGCGAGCGCGAGGGAGCAGGCATTGTTGAGGTAGTACAAAAAGGAATCGAACCCAATCGATTGATGAGATTGTCACGCGAAACGACTACAACAACGCACTGGCGGAGTGTGGTGATGGTGCTGATGACGGTGATAGTGGTGGTGGTAGTGGTGCCTGATTGAACGATGCTCGAATGCAGTGAATAAGAAGAGTGCCGCGTGTTTAGATGAGTTTCTTCTCTTGGAAGAAGCGCTTCAGGTAGTACAGCTGCCATGCTCCAAGCACCAGGAGAATCACCATCGACAACACACTGAACCACAACACTCGAGCGTTGGTCGACTCTGTGAGTATACACGTAGTACAACACCACAACACAATGGCATCCGAGCAACACGCGGCACAGTGCACAGGTCAGCAAACTGCACCATCGATCGAGAGAGTGAGCGTGATGATGACAGTACCGTTGGTATCTCGCATCGCGGCCTCACGAGCGCGAATGAACATCATCTCCTTGTTGAGCTGCACCATCGTATCCTCGAGCTTCTTCATCTCGAGCTCCAGCGGGCCAAGAGCCTGCTCGGTAGCGACCTTGTCGTAATCCTTGGCATCAGCACCGACCTTGATCTGCAGAACAACCGTTCGCTTCTCTTGTCCGATATTGCCGTTCGGCGCTCCAGTGTCTATCACCATCGAACGATCAGCATCGTTGGTCGATACGCATCGAGGAGACAGTTAGAACGAACAAGGCCGCACCTCGTCGGCCCATCGAGATGAAGCAGATCTTGTGCTCGCCGAACTTCTCGGTCGTGAAAGCAAACGATCCCTCGTTGGCATCCTCCTCCTTCCAGATCAAGGCACCAGCCGGATCAAGAACCTATAGCGGCGCCCGTGATGCAATCAAGCCAAAGACCATGGCGAAGGAGATAGCGACATCGGTATGTCGCGAACCAACCAATCGTTCCAGCGAGAGCATGTGAATAACTCCACCCAGATAACTGAAGCAGCAGCACAACGAGTACGAGGACACAGCCTGTACTACACTGTTGCGCTGCAGCGGCGGCCACCGACCTTAATGTACACTTGCGTCGAGTACGAGGGCGAGATCTTGAAGGCGCCGACGATCAACACGTCCTGTGAATACTCGTCGCCCAAGCACTTTTCGAAGCCGGTCTCGATGTCGAACTGCAACGCATGTGCTCCGACGCACACCAACGCCGCCATACACGCGAGCGCCAGCAGTGTATGAAGGCCCTTCATCGTTGTTTGTTGGAATATGAGAGCAGCGAGGCGCGTGTGTGTGAGCGAAAGAGAGCGAATGAAAGAGATCGACACGTAGCAGCCACCGAGACCCGTACCCTCTCCAGCGTATAGCATCCAGAGCTCCAATCGTGCCTTAATAGTTCGATGTTTACGGAGATCCGTAGTTATCGATTCCCGTTGTTTACGGCCACTCCAATAATTTGCATCACTGTTCTTATTCCCTCTTCTCCTTCCCGCCACACACCTGCAGCACTTGAATCGAATCGAACTCGAGCACAATCGCGATGCTCTATGAGCTTGTGCTCTCGTTATTGGGACACACGGGGCAGGTGATCGTCAAGTCACCACAACGTGAGGCTTTTGAGATTGCAAGCGACTTTCCGATCTCGATTCCCGAGGCAGATATCGTGAACAAGATCGGACGCGTCGGATGGCTGTTTGACTTCTTGGCGAGTTTCGTGGGTATGGTTCTCCTGTGGAGCCCGCAGTGCAGAGACTCAATGCTGGATGCAAGCTCACTTTGACTCTTGCCGTCAAGAACATGGCTGCACCCGGTACACGAGTACTGGCGAGAAACGGCACCACGACCAACAGCCAGAGGAGCAGCAGGTCGACGCCGATGTCGATGTGTTTGATTCGCGTGCACTTGATCGCATCCTGGAAGGCAGCGAGTGGCGTGGGTTCGTGCATCGTACCATGCAACAGGGCTTGGTGTGGCAAGCACTCAGGTCGTCGATTAGCGAAACGCTGCACGTGTACAAGCTCGACATTGTCGCCATTCACGAGCGATTCATTCAATTGCCCGAGCTGCCATTGATGGAGCTCTACCTCGCCGTCCGACACGTAGGCTCAATCTCGCTGCGAACCTTGGCTCGCGTACCTTGATTGATCATTCGATGCTTGGTTCTATACGATGGGGATGCAGTATGAACATGCACTGTCGTTCTTGGTGCAGCTGATCTGCGACATGGAGGACGCTGATATCAAAGGAGCCATCGTCGTCGACTACATTCATCAGCGCAACGCTCAGAATGGGCTTGCTGTGGCCGTCTTGACCAATGCACTCAATTCGTACGCTACCACACGAGAGAGAGAGAGAGGCACCGAGATTCGAAGATTGGTTACGCTGATGCACAAGACGAAACCAATGTGCCACTGTAGTCTCATGTACAAGAGCACATCGGTGCTGCTCGAGCAACTCGAGGCTTGGATGTGCTACGCCTTGTTGTGTGACGATTATCAAGAGTTCTTCATCGAACAACTGCCAGCTGGGCAGCACGAGAGCTGGTATGAATCACGATTCAAGAGCTCGATTCACCTCGATTGACCTCGATTGATCGATTGATTGATTGCGATTGGCAGGCACGAGCAGTTCGCCATTCGCCAGGACATGGTGCCACAGTGCATCGGGATGCCACTGGCCGAGAAGATCCTCTTCGTCGGTAAGGCCATTGAGTTGCTCTCTCGAAACGATGAATCCCGACTGCGTCGCACACGAGGTGCGCTGTTGGATCGTGCCAAGGCCAACGCAGTCGTCGAGTCAGACGAGCAACCGGAAGCTGCCGATCCACTGTCGCAGCCCATCAATGCCGTGGTTCAATCGCTCCATCAAGGATTCGCGTCGTTGCATCAAGCGGATGCGATCGATCGTTGTTGGGGAACGCTGCGGCAGGTGGTTGAGCGTAGTTCGGCGATCGTGGCCGAGCGCTTGTGGCACTTGATGGTAGTCAAGTTGGACTTGCCTGCACATCTACGGGTATGACCGAGAGAGCACACTCGCTCGCGGTGCCGCCACGGCTCGATTGCTGACACTTGGAGCGAATTCGCACACACGCAAGGCTGTTCGAGGCTTCTTGTTGCTTGGAGAGGGAGCACTCTATCAGTGCTTTCTCGAGGATGCCGAGGAGTTGATCACGAAGCCGCCCTCGCCTAAGACTGCTGAGCGAGGTATGGAGCCTGTGAAGAACATCGATCTCGTTGGTCAAAGCATGTTCCTCACTGATGTACATGCAGAGATCAACGAGTTGTTTCGTATCTCGATGAGTAAGAGTATGGCCGAGCAGTTGTACGAAGGCAACGTCATCAATTCGGTGGCACAGCGAGTCCGATTGACGCTGAAGGCTTCTGAACGACAAGGTATATCGCTTCGTTTCATGCTCTCTCTCTGCTCTCGCTAATGATAGCGCTAACCCTCCAATGCGGTACACAGATTCAGCTGAGGAGAGCGGTTGGGAGGGATTGACGCTCACCTACACTCCCAAGGCTCCAATGGATATCCTCTACACACCACAGGCTCTTCAATCGTACTACACCCCTCACACTCCCGCTCGCATTGTGTAAAGTATCGCGGCTCTATCACTCACCGAGTCTCGCTTGCAAATGCCGCAGCTATGCGCGTGTGTTTCGATTTCTGTTGCGAGTCAAGCGAGTGCAGATTTTGCTGCAGAAGGCATGGTCTGAACAGCGTCAGATGAAGGGTCAGAGCCGCCATGTTCCGACGTGGCATCTGCGATCGAGGATGGCCTTCATCATGGACAACCTGCAGTACTACCTCCAACTCGACGTTCTCGAACACAACTATCAACAGCTGCAACTGGCCATCACCAAGTCACAGAGCTTCGAGGAGATCGAGCAGGCGCACGAGACGTTTGTCGAGTGTCTGATGCGCCAGTGCTTCATGCAAACGCCCTCGATCGCTCGGTGTTTGTATCAGCTATTCGACCAATGCCAGTCGTTTTGCCATCGAATCTCGGTCGACGGATACCACTCGATCGGAACCCAGGAGCTTCAGGAACGAACGGCAGTACGTACCATCTCGTAATGTCGGCGTCTTGGTGTGTGTCACCTGATGCCTCGCGTGTGGACAGGAGTTCAACAAGTACTGCTCGTTCCTATTCGCCATGCTATCGGGTGTCAAGAACCAGCAAAAGTCGACGTATCTCACGCAGCTCCTGCTCCGCCTCGATTACAACCACTACCTTTCGCGCAAGTGAGTGAGTGAGTGCACCACAGTAAATCTCGTGTGCCATTTCGCAATAACGTTTGTATTCGCGCCCCCGTAGGTACGCCTGACCAACATGTATGGTAGACGAACGCCTGAGGCATGAGTTGATAGAAGAAGAGAGGAGCGAGGGAGAGGACTCTTGTCATCGTAGTGGTACACCAACGCAAGCAAGCAACGAGGCAGGCGAGAGAGAGAGAGAGAGAGAGAGAGAGAACGAGAAGTATGCAATCGAACGCAGTCGAACGCACAGTAGTTCAATGTGCTAGCAAGTGTTGTTGACGAGAATTCGGAAGCCGAGGAGGAGGAGAGGGCGGTAGCAGGAGGGTTTACGCCGAGTAGATGACCAGGTTTCGATCGAGCGACACGGAGGCCAACTCCGAGCTGTCGCGCGTCCACTTGACGTCGGTGACGGCCTTCTTGTGCTGCTCGAAGGCCGTCACGGGCTCGAGGGTCTTGGCCAACAAGACGCGCACCGCCGCGCCAGCGACCGCCACGTAGGTCGCCGAATAGTCAATGTCGAGCGCCGAGGCATCGAAGCCAGGCGCAAAGTCGTACGACTTGACGGGGTTGGGCTTGCGCACGTCCCAAAGCTTGATGTTGTCGGCCGACAGCGACATCATGTGGTATCTAACGAGCAACGAACAGTCGAGGAGCTGTGAGTCACCGAAGGCCGTCTCTGCGGGCGTGATTGAGGTCGACGCACCCGTTCTCCGAGAACGAGAACTTGACCGGGCCCGAGTGGCCCTCGAACGACGCAATCACCTGCTGCGACTTGACGTCCCACACACGCACCACACCGTTGGCATCACCGGTGCCGAGCAGGAGACCGTCGGGATGGAACGAGGCGGCCGTGAACGCTGCACAAGGGATGATGGCAGCTAAGTACTCGTTGGACCAAGAGCAAGAATGCAAGAGAGAGAGAGAGAGAGAGAGAGAGGAGTGTGCCATACCAGCGTTTGCGGCGTCGGTAACCTTGGTGAGCGTGGTGCCAGCGTTGATATCGTGGATGGCCCAGACACCATCCTGGCCAGAAGAGAGGGCATAATCGCCGAGCGGAAGATCGGAAGAGCGTCGTGT
>ERZ778019.3720-NODE-3720-length-10624-cov-3.892705_pt1 | contig 10624 bp, 9 predicted proteins | sample MGYA00375749_ERZ778019 | MGnify/ENA primary metagenome ERZ778019 (study PRJEB29350, sample SAMN05389821) | bioreactor metagenome | isolation source: Ammonium sulfate bioreactor | place: South Africa: University of Cape Town | collected 2014-03-17 ... | reverse complement strand
CGCTCGGACGGGCGGTCGGTTGGACGGCACATGCGGTGGAGCAAGTGACGAGCCGCGGCCTGATACGGCCGCGCGCCCGTTACGAAGGGCCACTTCCCGCTTCGGACTGAGGACAAGCTCCGAAAGCGCCCTGGATCAGGGACTGGCGGAGCCGAAAGCCGGGGGAAGCGGCGCCGGCAGCGCCTTCACGACATCGTGTCGAGCTTGCGCTGCATGGCGGCGATCTGCTCCTTGAGTTCCTGCAGATCGTCGCCCTTCTCGGGTGCTTCCTTGCGCGCCGGCTCGGCCGGCGCCTGGGCAGGGGCGGATCCCGTCGGCGGGAACGGCGTGAACAGCCGCATGGCGTTCTGGAACATCTCCATGTTGCGCCGCGTCTGCTCCTCGATCACCTTCATCGGCGTCGAGATCTTCATCATGTCCATCGGCGACTTGCCGAAGGCGCCCTTCATCTGTTCGCGGAAACGCTCCTGCTCCTTGGAGAAGGCGATCATCGACTGTTCGAGGAAGCTCGGCACGATCATCTGCATCTGGTCGCCGTAATAGGCGATCAACTGGCGCAGGAAAGGGATGGGCAGCATGTTCTGCCCGTCCTTGTTTTCCAGTTCGAAGATGATCTGGGTCAGCACAGAGTGCGTTATGTCGTCGCCTGTCTTGGCGTCCTGGACGGTGAAGTCCTCGCCCTTCTTGACCATTTCGGCAAGGTCCTCGAGCGTCACGTAAGTGCTTGTGCCGGTATTGTAGAGGCGGCGATTGGCGTATTTCTTGATGATGATGGGTTCGTCTTTCGCGGCCATCCGTATCCTCCCCGGACACCGGCGCTTCAAAGTAAGCCACCGGTAACGATTGCGCCCTTTTTTGAAGGATATGCGCAAAAGCGTCACAATTCCAAGCGGTTTGTGCAGTGCGGGATCACATAGTGCTGCGCGGCGGGCAAAATATGCTGCGCAGCAATGCACAGCTTGCCGCATGGACGATGCGAGACCGGATCGCGACGCGCGACGGGCCAGTCCATTTCCGGTTTGACTCGGCTTGTGGAAAGGGCAAGAAAAGTCCTAACGACAGCCAAACCCGACATCCCCTTTGCAGTCTGGAGAAGAACATGTCCGCTTCAAATGCCATCGTCATCGCCAGCGCGGCGCGCACGCCGGTGGGCTCCTTCAACGGCGCCTTCGCCAGTGTGGCGGCGCATGAGCTTGGCGCAATCGCCATCAAGGAAGCGCTGGCCCGCGCCGGCGTTGACGGCAAGGAGGTCGACGAGGTGATCCTCGGCCAGATCCTGACCGCCGCCCAGGGCCAGAACCCCGCGCGCCAGGCGGCAATGGCCGCCGGCATCCCGCAGGAAGCCACCGCCTGGGGCCTCAACTAGCTCTGCGGCTCCGGCCTGCGCGCCATCGCCATCGGCATGCAGCAGATCGCCCAGGGCGACGCCAGGATCATCGTCGCCGGCGGCCAGGAATCGATGTCCATGGCCCCGCACGCCCAGCATCTGCGCGGCGGCGTCAAGATGGGCGACTTCAAGATGGTCGACACCATGATCAAGGACGGCCTCACCGACGCCTTCTACGGCTACCACATGGGCAACACGGCCGAGAACGTCGCCCGCCAGTGGCAACTGACCCGTGACGACCAGGACACGTTCGCCGTCAGCTCGCAGAACAAGGCCGAGGCCGCGCAGAAGGCCGGCAAGTTCAAGGACGAGATCGTCGCCGTCACCGTCAAGGGCCGAAAGGGCGACACGATCGTCGACCAGGACGAGTACATCCGCCACGGCGCGACGCTCGACGCCATGACCAAGCTGAAGCCTGCCTTCGACAAGGAAGGCACGGTCACGGCTGGCAACGCTTCCGGCATCAACGACGGCGCCGCCGCGACCGTGCTGATGACCGAGGCCGAGGCGACAAAGCGCGGCATCACCCCGCTGGTGCGCATCGTCTCCTGGGCAACCGCCGGCGTCGATCCGCAGATCATGGGGACCGGCCCCATTCCGGCCTCGCGCAAGGCGCTGGCCAAGGCCGGCTGGTCCGTCGGCGATCTCGATCTCGTCGAGGCCAACGAGGCCTTCGCCGCGCAGGCCTGCGCGGTCAACAAGGACATGGGCTGGGATCCCGCGATCGTCAACGTCAACGGCGGCGCCATTGCCATCGGCCATCCGGTCGGCGCATCCGGCGCGCGCATCTTCAACACGCTCGTCTACGAGATGCGCCGACGCGGGGCGAAGAAAGGCCTCGCCACCCTCTGTATCGGTGGCGGAATGGGCGTCGCGATGTGTGTGGAAGCGCTCTAGCGAAGGAATGAACGGGCGGCGCGAGCCGCCCGTTTTCGTTGGGGCATGGCCTTGGAAACATTCACCTGTTTCACGACAAGGTCACGCTCCGACATCAGGGTGGAGCAGGATGGCGATTTGGAGAAAGCCATCGGTTCCGGAGCAGGAAAGCCCGAAGACAGGGCTCTGACAGAAGGGGAAGCGCATGACCAAAGTAGCACTCGTCACCGGCGGTTCGCGCGGCATCGGCGCCGCCATCTCGGTCGGCCTCAGGAACGCCGGTTACAAGGTGGCCGCCAACTACGCCGGCAATGACGAGGCGGCCGCGAAGTTCAAGGCCGAGACCGGCATCCCTGTCTACAAATGGTCGGTCGCCGACTACGACGCCTGCGCCGCCGGGATAAAGCAGGTGGAAGCCGATCTCGGGCCGGTCGCCGTGCTGGTCAACAATGCCGGCATCACCCGCGACACCATGTTCCACAAGATGACGCGCGAGCAGTGGAAGGAAGTGATCGACACCAACCTGTCGGGCGTCTTCAACATGACCCACCCGTTGTGGAGCGGCATGCGCGATCGCAAGTTCGGCCGCGTCATCACGATTTCCTCCATCAACGGACAGAAAGGCCAGGCCGGCCAGGTGAACTACTCCGCCGCCAAGGCCGGCGACATCGGCTTCTCCAAGGCCCTCGCCCAGGAGGGAGCGCGCGCCGGCATCACCGTCAACGTCATCTGCCCCGGCTACATCGCCACCGAGATGGTCAAGGCAATCGACGAGAAGGTGCTGAACGAACGCATCATCCCGCAGATCCCGGTCGGCCGGCTGGGCGAACCGGAGGAAGTCGCGCGCTGCGTGGTCTTCCTTGCGTCCGAGGATGCCGGCTTCATCACCGGCTCCACCATCACCGCCAATGGCGGCCAGTACTTCGCCTGAGGCAAGCAGCCGCCTGAAGATCGGCCCGGCGCCTTCCCGCACCAATCCAAGCGGGAACGCCGGGTTCCACCCTCCAGAACCAGCCCCTAGCAATGGTCGGTCGCGACCCGTTGCGCCAAATCGGCACGCGAAAGTTAACGCCCCTGCCGCATCTGGCTCCTCGGCGGTGCGCAACCCTGTGGATTATCGGTGGAGAACCTGTGCGCAACACAAGATGTTGCGGTGAACAAAACGGGAAAATCTCGCCATCTCTGATTCGTCGCCGATTCGTTCCGGCTTTGGCCGGAAAGTTAACGAAAACAGCGCGGCGGCCCATGCCTCCCGGTCAGGAACCGTTAGGAAACGTCAACAATTTCATAATGTTGAGATAGAGGCCGAAGAGCAGCACGGACGATCGCCGGCAAAGGTTAACGCCGTGCCGCGACTCCATCCGGCCAAGCATGAATCGGGCCAATCCCGAGATTCAGCATGTGGTGAGACTCGGCGTCACAAAATCCATATATAGCCGTGAACAAAACCTGAATCAGAACGAGTCAGTGATTCGTCGCCGATTCGTTCCAGACTCGTTCCGAGCGTTAATCCTGAGCCGCTGTCCGACTCCGGAAAAAGGCCGCGAAAGCACCACCGGGAATATTCCGCTTTCGCTTCGTGCCTGAAATCCCTATGTGTCGCCTGGTGCCTCAGCGCACTCCCGACGAAGCGAGGCCAGACGCCTTATTCCGTGCCGATGAACATCCAGCCCAAACACACAGAGCCGCTCATCCTTTCGGGCCGCGACGTCACCGCGGTGCTGGGGCCGACGAACACCGGCAAGACCCATCTCGCCATCGAGCGCATGGTGGCGCATGACACCGGCGTCATCGGCCTGCCGCTCCGGCTGCTGGCGCGAGAGGTCTACACCCGGGTCTGTGAAAAGGTCGGCGCCAACAAGGTGGCGCTCGTCACCGGCGAGGAGAAGATCCAGCCGCCCGGCGCCCGCTATTCCGTCTGCACCGTGGAGGCCATGCCGCGCGAGACCGACGCTGCCTTCGTCGCCATAGACGAGGTGCAGCTCGCCGGCGACCTCGAGCGCGGTCACATCTTCACCGACCGCATCCTGCACCTGCGCGGCCGCCAGGAGACGCTGCTGCTGGGCGCGGCCACTATGCACGGCATCCTGCAGAAGCTGTTGAAGGGCGTTTCCGTGGTGACGCGGCCGCGCCTGTCGCACCTGGCCTATGCCGGCTCCAAGAAGCTGACCCGCCTGCCGCGCCGCACGGCGATCGTCGCCTTCTCGGCCGACGAGGTCTACGCCATTGCCGAGCTGATCCGTCGCCAGCAGGGCGGCGCCGCTGTCGTGCTCGGCGCGCTCTCGCCGCGCACCCGCAACGCGCAGGTCGAGATCTTCCAATCCGGTGACGTCGACTATCTCGTCGCGACCGACGCCATCGGCATGGGTCTCAATCTCGACGTCGACCATGTCGCCTTCGCGCAGAACCGCAAGTTCGACGGCTACCAGTACCGCAACCTGACGGCCGCCGAGCTTGGCCAGATCGCCGGCCGCGCCGGACGGCATCTGCGCGACGGCACCTTCGGCGTCACCGGCCAGGTCGACCCGCTGGACGAAGACCTCGTCAAGAAGATCGAGAGTCACGATTTCGATCCGGTGAAGGTGCTGCAGTGGCGCACCGCGCATTTCGACTTCGCCAGCCTCGACGCGCTGAAGCGCTCGATCGAGACCAACGCCCCGGTGGAAGGCCTGACCCGCGCCCTGCCGGCGGTCGACGCCCAGGCGCTGGAACACCTGTCGCGCGACGAGGAAATCCGCGCGCTGGCCAGCAGCCCGGCCCGCGTCGCGCTGCTGTGGGAAGCCTGCGCCCTGCCCGACTACCGCAGGATCGCGCCTGCCCAGCACGCTGACCTCATCGCTTCGATCTACATGGACCTTGCCCGGCATGGCCATGTCGACGAGAACTACATGGCAGAGCAGGTCCGCCGTGCCGACACCGCCGAGGGCGACATCGACACGCTCTCGCACCGCATCGCCCAGATTCGCACATGGACTTTCGTGTCGAACCGACCCGGCTGGCTTGCCGATCAGGCACACTGGCAGGAAAAGACACGAGAAACCGAAGACAGATTGTCTGATGCGCTGCATGAGCGGTTGACGAAACGCTTCGTAGACCGCAGGACTTCCGTCCTCATGCGGCGCCTAAGAGAAAATACCATGCCTGAAGCCGAAATCAGCCCCACCGGAACCGTCCTCGTCGAAGGCCATCACGTCGGCGAGTTGCAAGGGTTCCGCTTCACCGCCGACCAGAGCGCCGGCGGCGAGGACGCAAAGGCGGTGCGCAACGCCGCGCAGAAGGCGCTGGCCGCCGAATTCGACGCACGCGCCGAACGCTTCGGCGCCTGCGCCAATGGCGATCTGGCCCTCGGCTCGGACGGCGTCCTGCGCTGGATTGGCGCGCCCATCGGCACGCTGGTTTCCGGCGACGAGCCGCTGCGCCCGCGCCTCGTGCTTTTGGCCGACGAGCAGCTCACCGGCCCTGCCCGCGACAAGGTCGCGGCGCGCGCCGAGCGCTTCGTCAATTTCCAGATCGAGTCGCTGCTCAAGCCGCTGGTCGACCTCAAGAACGCAGAGCAGATTTCGGGCATCGGCCGTGGCATCGCCTTCCGGCTCGTCGAGCAGTTCGGCCTCATCAACCGCCGCGACATCGCCGAGGAGATGAAGTCGCTCGACCAGGAAGGCCGTGCCGCGCTGCGCCGGCTCGGCGTGCGCTTCGGCGCCTACCATGTCTTCGTCCCGGCGCTCATCAAGCCGGCGCCGGCCGGCCTGGTGACGCTGCTCTGGGCGCTCGGCAATGACGGCAAGGACAAGCCCGGCTTCGGCGACGTGGTGCACGCGCTCGCCTCGGGCCGCACCTCCGTCGTCATCGACCAGGCCTTCGACAAGTCCTTCTACCGGCTGGCGGGCTACCGCAACCTCGGACGCCGCGCCGTTCGCGTCGACATCCTCGAGCGCCTGGCCGACCTGATCCGTCCGGCGACCAACTGGAAGCCCGGCCTCGGCCAGCGCCCGGACGGCGCCTTCGACGGCCAGGCCTTCATGGTGACGCCGCCGATGATGTCGATCCTCGGCGCCACCGCCGACGACATGGAAGAGATTCTCAAGGGCCTCGGCTATCGCGCCGAGCCAAAGCCCGCCGCCGAGGTGAAGGCGAAGCTCGAAGCTTTGGACAACGCCGCCCGCGAGGCAGCAGCAGCGAAGCTGGCGGCCGACGAAGCCGCGCGCGCGGCGAAGGCCGCCGAGGCGGCTGCGGCCGATGTGGTTGCCGGGACGCCTGACGGCTCGGAGCCCGCTGCCGCTGAAATGCAAGCGGCCGGGACTGCGACCGAAGGCACGGCGGAGCCTGTCGCCGAAGCACCTGTGGAAGCCGCGTCGGAGGAACAGCCCCAAACTGAAATCACGGAAGAAGCTGCTTCAGAGGACGTCGCTCCAGAGCAAGCGGCCGAGGCTCCCACCTCCCCCTCGATGGGAGAGGCCGAGGCGCAAGGCGAAGCTGGCGTGGTTGATAGCACCGACGATGCAGCCGGTGCCGACAACGCTGGCGCTCCCCGCGAGGAAGAGGCTGCCCCGGGTACGGCCTCGGCCGAAGCCTCGGCCGAAGCCGAAGAACCCAAGCCGATCCTTCTTTGGCGGCAGGCCCGTTTCGACCACCAGCGTCCGCGCCATCGCGACAACCGCCGTGACAATCGTCCGCGCGCGGGCCAGCCGGCACGCGAGGCCCAGGCCGATGCAGCGGGCGGGCAGCCCGGTGCCAGGCCGCCCCAGGAGGGACGCCGCGACCAGCGCGACGGCGCCGGCAAGCCTCGTTTCGACCGCAGCAAGTTCAAGCCGAGGCCGGACCAGGAGAACGGCGAGCGGCGCGGCGGCAAGCCACAGGGCGAACGTCACGAGCGGCGCGACGGCAGGCCGGACTGGAAGGGCCGACAGGAAGGCAAGGGCGGCGGCTCCGGCGGCAAGCCGGCCTTCCAGGGCAAGCCGCGCGAGGAGCGCCCGGCGCGCTTCGATCCGGACTCGCCCTTCGCCAAGCTGGCTGCCCTGCGCGACCAGTTGAAGAAGTAGCTCCCGGTCGAAGGCATAGAGCATGATGTCGTCCGAAAGCCGCTTCGCACTTTCCAACGTCATGCTCTAGTCCGATGGCCGTTGATGCACGCCAGCGCATCGACAAGTGGCTGTTCTTTTCGCGCGCAGTCAAATCCCGCTCGCTCGCGGCCAGGCTCGTCGTCGCCGGCCGCGTCCGTATCAATCGCGACAAAGCAGCGCAGGCCTCCGATCTGGTCAGGCCCGGCGACGTCCTGACCATCACACTGGACGGCCGCATCCTGGTCTGGAAGGTGCTTGGCGCCGGCGTCCGCCGCGGGCCGGCCGAGGAGGCGCGCCTGCTCTACGAGGACATGTCGCCGCCGCCCGCCAGGAAAGGCGAGGCCGTTCCGGACGCCATTCCGGCCCTGCGCGAGGCCGGCAGCGGCCGCCCGACGAAGCGGGAACGCCGGCAAACCGACCGGCTGCAGCGCGACGATTGAGGATATGATCTCTTCCCATCGCCGGGAGAGGCTGGAAATCCGTTCCGGAAACGCGCCTTCGGCGGGAATCCCCGCCCTTGCAAGCGGCGGGCAAAGGCGTTACCTCACCCGAAAAGCCCCGCAAAAATTGGGGCGTCCCGGAGCCGACCGATGACCTATGTCGTGACCGACAATTGCATTAAATGCAAATACATGGACTGCATCGAGGTCTGTCCGGTCGACTGTTTCTACGAAGGCGAGAACATGCTCGTCATTCATCCCGACGAGTGCATCGACTGCGGCGTCTGCGAGCCGGAATGTCCGGCCGACGCGATCAAGCCGGATACCGAGCCCGGCCTTGAGAAATGGCTGCAGATCAATACGGAATACGCCGAGAAGTGGCCCAACATTACCGCCAAGAAGGAACCTCCGGCCGACGCCAAGACCTTCGACGGTGAAACCGGCAAGTTCGAGAAATACTTCTCGGCCGAGCCCGGCGAGGGCGACTGAACAAGCCGGCAATCGGGCCGGCTTTACCTTGCGTAAACGGGATTGCGCATTGGCCGCCTTGACAGGCGACGATGCCGCATGGCCTTCGCTTATGCAGCAAAACCTTGATTCTTCCGACTTTTTGTGTTACATCAGCGAAACATGCCGGTGACACAACGTCGATTTATGGCGCAGACGCCCCAAATCACTGAAAGGTGAAATTCTCAATCCGGACCAGAGCGATCTGGGCTGGCGGTCGCAACATGTGCGGTTTGCCGGTCCCGGCCTTTCCGGAGGGAGCACCTGTTGTGCGGCTAACGATCGGCTCGGCCGATCCGCGCGAGTTCGGGCCGGCAGGACGCCGGTACCACAACAAGGAGTTCAGGGCGTAATGGCAACGATCACCCCGCAGAAGAAGTCAGGCGCCGCGCGCCACGGTTTCAAGACCGGCGAGTTCATCGTGTACCCGGCGCACGGCGTCGGTCAGATCGTTTCGATCGACGAGCAGGAAGTCGCGGGCCACAAGCTGGAACTGTTCGTCATCGACTTCCAGAAGGACAAGATGCGGTTGAAGGTTCCGGTCGCCAAGGCAACCTCCATTGGCATGCGCAAGCTCTCGGAAGAGGATTATGTCGAGCGCGCGCTGAAGGTCGTTCAGGGCCGCGCCCGCGTGAAGCGCACCATGTGGTCGCGCCGCGCGCAGGAATACGATGCCAAGATCAATTCCGGCGACCTGATCTCGATCTCGGAAGTCGTGCGCGATCTCTACCGCGCCGACAACCAGCCGGAGCAGTCCTACTCCGAGCGCCAGCTCTATGAAGCCGCGCTCGACCGCATGGCCCGCGAAATCGCGGCCGTGAACCGCATGTCGGAGACCGAGGCTGTGCGCTTGATCGAGGTCAACCTCAACAAGGGCCCGAAGCGCGGCGCCAAGGCCGACAACGAGGAAGCCGAGCAGGAAGAAGCTGCCTGAGCCTTTTTGCCTTCGAATGACGAAGAACCCGGCCTCGCGCCGGGTTTTTTGTTTCTTTACCTTATGAGGGGCGCTGCAGTGCGGGGCTACGGCGCCACCGTCTCCGTTCACCGCAAGGCCAATCGCATATGGAGTTCCCCACTCCGTCGCGCCACCTCTCCCCCCTCCGGAGGGAGAGGTGCTCGGCCAAGCCGACCGGAGTGGGGGTCGTGCCCCATAAGCGATTGTTCCGCCACCAGAGGGGCCGTAAAGCTCAGCCGCCGAGCTCTCTCCCCGCCTCCTGCCTCAGCGAGGCGATGAAGCGCTTCGTCCGCTCGCGCTCGGGATTGTCGAACACGACCGAGGCAGGACCTTTCTCGACGATGGCGCCCGCATCGAGGAACACCACCTCCTGCGCGATCTTCGAAGCGAGCCTGAGGTCGTGCGTGGCCATCACCATCGTCGTGCCCTCGCGCGCGAGCTGCCCCAGCACGTCGACCACCTCCTGCGCCAGCTCGGGATCGAGCGCCGAAGTGGGCTCGTCGCAGAGAAGCACTTTCGGCGACGGCGCAAGCGCCCTGGCGATCGCCACGCGCTGCTGCTGCCCACCCGACAGCGTTGCCGGCCAGGCATCCGCCTTGTGCGCCATGCCGACCTTTTCCAGCAGCGCCAGCGCCCGTTCGCGGGCGCGCTGCGGCGACCATTTGAGCACGGTCACCAGCCCCTCCATGACGTTCTCGATCGCCGTGCGGTGCGGAAAGAGCTGGAAATTCTGGAACACCATGCCGGTCTGCAGGCGGATGCGCTGCACATCCTTTGCCGGCACCTTGCCGCCGGGATGGAATTCCAGCGTTTCCTCGCCGATGCGCAGCGCTCCGGAGGTCGGTATCTCCAGCAGGTTGATGCAGCGCAGCAGCGTGCTCTTGCCGCCGCCGGAAGGCCCGACTAGGGCCGTCACACTGCCCTCGTCGATGCTGACCGTCACGCCCTTCAGCACAAGGGTGTCGCCGAAGCGCTTCTCGATGTTGGTGAGGCCGATCATGCGTTGGCCTCCAGGAAGCCGCCATAGCGATTGAGTCGCGCCTCCAGACGGACCTGCAATGCCGACAGCACCGAGCTCATCACCAGATAGAGTATCGCCGCCTCGACATAGAGGATCAACGGCTCGTAGGTGGTCGCGACGATGCGCTGCGCCGCCTGGAACATTTCCGGCACCGTGATCGCGGCCGCCAGCGAGGTGTCCTTGACCAGCGAGATGAAGGTGTTGGAGAGCGGCGGAACCGCGACGCGCGCCGCCTGCGGCAGGATGGTGCGGCGCATCGCCTGCCCCCAGGTCATGCCGATCGAATAGGAGGCCTCCCACTGCCCCTTGGGCACCGAGCCGATCACGGCGCGGATGATCTCCGACGAATAGGCGCCGATGTTCAGGGTGAAGCCGATC
>ERZ778019.3682-NODE-3682-length-10767-cov-3.845967_pt1 | contig 10767 bp, 10 predicted proteins | sample MGYA00375749_ERZ778019 | MGnify/ENA primary metagenome ERZ778019 (study PRJEB29350, sample SAMN05389821) | bioreactor metagenome | isolation source: Ammonium sulfate bioreactor | place: South Africa: University of Cape Town | collected 2014-03-17 ... | reverse complement strand
CGGCCGCGCGATAGCGATCCGACGAAAATAGAGTTTCGTTTAAGCCGGTTGCCGTCTGGCGCGGTCGCCAGACGGACGCCCGGAAGCTCCCTTGAAGGTAACGGTGCGGCCGAGCCATTCCAGATAGTAGGCGACGGCAAACTGCGCGCCGATACCGCATGAGAGCAGCATTACGTCGTAGGAGAAGCTGTTGTCGTGCAGCGCCTTCAGCACCTGGCCCATCATCGCGCAGATCGTCCCCGTGATGAACACTGGCAAGGAATGCCTGCCGAGAACCGAAAGAGGATGATCGATACGAAGCCGCGCAAGCTCCGCGAGTTTCGGGAAGGCGGCAAGTATGGCGGCGATCGCCAGAATATCCAACAGCCGCGAAAGCGACAGAAAAGTCTTGTCGAAGCCGCCGAGCACGGGCGGCAGCCCAAGCCATGTCACTTGCCCCCAGAGCCGGCTGTGCACCCAGAAGAACGCTCCAACGACATAGACGCATGCCATTGCGGCGACAAAGGGCGAAACTGGCAGGCTACCGCCGCGGCGCACATGCGTCATGCCCGTCATGCCGATGACGAACAGGAACTGCCAGGACAGCGGGTTGAGAAACCAGAAGCCGCTGTCGGGATAGTTGGGCGGCGCGATCTGGAAGATGCCTGCCGTCAACCACAGAAGGCCGGAAAGAACGAGCGTGAGGCGCATGCTTATAGCGGCCAGCCAGAGGAAGGCCGGCGCGAGAATGAGCAATACCGCATACATGGAAAGGATATTGTTATATCCGAGTTGGTGCCCGAGGAGGCCGACGCCGACGAGCGCCCGAGCCGTGTCGTCGAGCAGCGGCCCAATGTTGATCTGCCTCAGCAGGTCTGGCCGGTTGGCAAAGACAGACGCCGCGCAGAAGATCGTCAAGGTGGCGACCGTCGTCATGATATGGGCGCAGTAGAGGACACCGGCCCGCCGCCACATCCCGAGCGACGTCAGCAATCTTCGCCCCGGGACGAATTTCGGCGCGTAGGCGAGCCCTACGGCCATGCCGGAAATGAGCACGAATGCCTCCGCCGCATCGGCGAAACCAAAATTCTTCATGGTCAGGTGCTCGAAGGCCGTGCCCGGAACATGATCGATGAAGATGGTGAGAAGAGCGAGCGCACGGAAAACGTCTATGCGCGTGTCGCGTCCGGATCGCATTTATCTTCCTGCGCCAGCATGATTCCTCGAAATGTCCCACAGGCACACGACAGTGATATGAAAGAGAGATCAGCCCACGCACGTGGCAAGCGCCCACAAATGCAGTTTGAGTGGGATGGGCACGATCAACTTTCATGGCGCGCGCTCACGTTCATGGACGGCCGCGCCAACATAGGTGAAAGTGAGGAGCGCTCATGCATCAATCGGCCTTCCTCATGAACGAGAACTCGCTCGCCTGCGATCTGGCGTTTTGTTATCGCGTCCACCGTCCGCGGCCGGAAACGTCGCAGGTGATCGTTGCGCTGCACGGTTCCGGCGTGGACGAGACGACCATCTTGCCGCTGGCGGCACGGATTTTGCCCGACGCACTCGTCATTGCGCCTCGAGGCCGCATCATCCAGAACAGCGAGCGGCGCTGGTACGAGAAGATCACGCCGACGCTCTTCGATCAGGAGAGCGTTCGTATGGAAGCGGCTGCGTTCGCCGGGTTTATCGAAGATTTGCGCGACGCCGGAATGATCGAGCCGAAACACACGCTTTTTCTCGGCTATTCTAATGGCGCAAACCTCATCGCCGCGACGATGCTGCTTCATCCCGGTCTCATCCAGCGCGGAGCGCTGCTACGGTCCATGCCGGTGCTGCTGGAACCGCCCTCTCCTGATCTGACCGGCACGCGAGCACTCGTGGTGGCAGGAAAGGACGATGCGACCTACGGTCCCCTCGCTCCCTCCCTATCTGTCCTGCTCACCGAGCGAGGCGCAGCAACCGAAAGCGTAATCGTGAATGCAGGGCACGAATTCGGCGAAAACGATCGCGCTGCGGTCCAGGCCTGGCTTCATCGCGATCCGGGCTGGAGCGGCTCGAAGGTGGCGCTAACCGGCAAGTACCGCTGAACTGGAAAACCAGGCCGCCAGGAGAGAAAGTATCAGTGCAGGCGGCATGACGAGGATGCCTACCTTCAGGAAGGCCCGGCCGCTAACCGAGATGCCCTCGCGCCTGAGCGCGGCAAGCCACAGGATCGTGGCAAGCGATCCGGTTACAGAGAGGTTTGGCCCGAGATCGACGGCAATCAGGACGAAGCGGCGCAGCATCTCTGGGAATTCCGCGCTCTGGAAAACCGTCGCGGCGACGAGCCCTACCGGCAGATTGTTGACCAGATTGGTGGCGAGCGCGGTTATGGCCGCGAAAGCCCATGCCGTGCCGATTGCCGAACCTTCCGCCGCCAACAGAAGAAAACGGGCGAGCGCCGGGATCGACCCGGTGTACTGCAAGCCCTCGACCAGCACGAAGAGACCCGCCACCAGCGGCAGCACGCCCCAGGAGACCCCTCTCACTACTTTCAGCGGCGATCGTCTTTCCACAATAAGCGTCACTGCGGCAGTGAGGATACCCGTGATCGCCGTCGGCAAGCCGAGTTGATAACCGTAGGCGGACACCGCCATCAGCACGATCGCGGTCGCGACGATGCCGAAGCCTGCGACGCGGCCGCCGAAGGAAAGATGCGGCATCTCCACACGATGCACGATCTCGTGACTGAGCCTGTGCCGTTGCGACCAGCGCAGCATGCCGTACGTCGCCACGATCGCGGCGAGCGACGGCAAAGCGAAGAGCGGCAGCCATTCGAAGAGCGGCGGCATGTGAGAGGAATAGACGACGAGGTTCGCCGGGTTCGAGATCGGCAGCACGAAGGAGGCGGCGTTGGCGATAAAGGCGCAGATGAAGAGGTAGGGTAGCGGCTCGCTGACCCTCGCCGCCCGCATCGCCGCCACGACCGCGGGCGTCAGCACCACCGCCGTCGCATCATTCGACAGGAAGGCGGTAACCAGAATGCCGACGCCATAGACGAGCACGAACAGTCGGCCGGGCGAACCCTTCGCCAGCCGTGTTGCCAGCGCCGCGAGCCAGTCGAAGAGGCCGGCCTCCCTCGCCACCTCGGAGAGCACCATCATGCCGATGAGGAAAAGATAGACGTCGAGGCCGGCAAGCACGCCATGCCATGCCGCCGAGAGCGGCAGGAAGCGCAAACCGACGAGAAGGAGGGCGGCAGCAACCGCCCAGATGGCTTCGGGCAGTCCCCGCGGGCGAAACACGATACCTGCCGCGGCAAGTGCCGCAATCGCGCCGGTACCGGCCTGAACGATATCCGGGCTCATCCGAGCGCGTCACGAAAAGAATGCGAGGCGGTACCCGGCTGCGGCATCGTCGGACGAATCATCCATGAAAAATGCGATTGCACATTCGATACGCCGCGCCATGGGGAAGTCATCCGGAATTTTCCGCACGGCGAAGCAGGAGCGCCACTCACGCCGTTTACCATTCGTAAACCTTAACGGAATTCGTAAGTTGGTAACTTTTCCGCTTCCGTTGAACCGCCGGCTTCAAGCGCTCTTATGAGCGCCGAACTGATTCCGGGTTTTGAGTCGCGGGGCAAAATAAAAAGCGGAGAACGCGATGAATATCGATCTCGACAAGCTATCGAAGCGCCTCGCTGCCAATACAACCATAAGTGACTACGAGTTCTGGCGTGCATCCAAAACCATCAACCAGGCACTGTATATGATGGAAAGATACAATCTTCCGATCCCGATCGACGTGCTAAGAGCCCGGAATATTATTCGGCAGGCACGGAATAAAAGAAGAAATTCCCTCTACTGAAGTGTGTGCCGTTACCGGTTGTTCTTTCAGCCCTACACTCCGACGGCAAAGAAAAGTCTAATGCGATCCCATCACAAAAGAGGAGGCCTGATAAAATAGAGACAGCGCTGGCCTTTGCGGTCAGCATCGCATCCGCGACATTAACCAAGCCGCATCCTGCTCGCCCTTACGAAAGATATTTATTCAGGAATGCGACAGTCCTTCCCCAGGCGAGGTCTGCCGCCTTCTTGTCATAACGTGCAGCCGACGTGTCGTTATTGAATGCGTGGTTCGCGCCCTCATAGACATAGATCTGGAAATCCTTGCCGCTTTTCTCCAGAGCCGCGCGAAAGGCCGGAATGCCGGCATTGGTGCGCTCGTCGAGCCCCGCATAGTGCAGGAGAAGCGCTGCATGGATCTTCGCGGCATCCGCCGCGTCCGGCTGCATGCCGTAATAGGCGACGCACGCCGCAAGATCGGGCGCGTTGACCGCTGTGCGATTCGCCAGCCCGCCGCCCCAGCAGAAGCCGACCGCGCCAACCTTGCCGGTACCGTCCGGGCGGCCCTTCAGATAGGTCACGGTCGCGACGGCATTGGCTGTCGTCTTCGCAGGGTCGAGGGCGGAGATCATATCGCGCGCCTTGTCCTCGTCTTCAGGAGTGCCGCCTGAAGGGGTGAGAAAATCCGGCGCCAGCACCATGAAGCCCTCGATCGCCAGTCGCCGCGCGACGTCGCGGATGTGCTCGTTCAAGCCGCGGTTCTCATGGATCACCATGACGGCTGGAAGGCTACCCTCCTTGCCGGTAGGCCGCACGAGATAGCCCTTCATGTCGCCGCCCGCTCCCGGGTAGGCAATATCCTCGCCCTTGATGCGTTCATCGTCGGCCGCCACGATCGCGGCGCGCGCCGGATCTGCGGCAAGGAGCGGCGCGATCGCCGCCGCCGCTACGCCCGAGCCCGTCAGCCGGGTAAGCGTCTCCATGAAACGGCGGCGATCGAGGGTAAGATGCGTATATTCGTCATAGGCGTCGATCATGGCCTGTGTAATGGTCGGTTTCTGCATCGTCATCTCCGCATCCTGGCCCCACAGGACCACACAATTAGACGTGCATGCCGTCTGGTCGAATAACGTTTTGGCGAGCGCATTCGAGGCGCCGCGCCGTGATCATCACGTATTGCCGAACAAAAGACCAAATTGCAGTTGCACTTGTCGGTGGTAAGATCGACGGCGGCCTATACTTGAGGTGCTCCGGAATCCGGACCCGACGGTGCGCACCGAAGCATTTTGCTTGATTGGCAAGGAGGACTGAAATGCTTATTTCCAAATCTGTGCTGGCCGGCGTGGCGGCGCTCGCCGGCCTTGGCTTTCTGGCGCTACCCGTTCCGGCCCAGGCCGCATCGAGTGTCAGCAAGGAATGTAGCGCCCAATACCAGGCGGCAAAGAAAGCCGGCACTCTTAACGGTCAGAAATGGTCGCAGTTCTATTCGGATTGCGCCGCCAAGATGAAGGGCGATAATTCCTCGGCCGAAGACACCACGGCCAAATCGAAGAAGGCAAGCAAGTCCGAGGCAACCACTAAAAAGGCCGAAAAGACGGAAAAGTCGACTTCGAATAAAGAGGCCAAGTCCTCCGGCCAGTCCACGCAGCAGGTGTGCAGCGAGCAGTACCAGGCCGCCAAGGCCGCCGGGACGCTTGGTGGCAAGAAGTGGTCGCAGTTCTATTCGGATTGTGCCGCGGGCCTGAAAGCCGGCGGTTCGACCGCAGCCGAGGCTCCGGCGAAGACGGAAACGACCAAGACGGCCAGCAAGTCCGAATCCTCCGGCCACCAGACCACGCAGCAGATATGCAGCCAGCAATATCAGGCAGCGAAGTCGGCCGGCACGCTCGGCGGCAAGAAGTGGTCGCAATTCTATTCGGAATGCTCTGCCGACATACGGAATGATAAGTCCGACGCTTCCGAAACGCCTGACGAGCCGAAGGTCCAGAAGACCGCCACGGGTAAATACACGGCTCCCACCGTCGACAAGAACGGCAAGCCGCTGACGCCGGGCCAGATCGCCTTCCGCCAGCGCATCCATGAGTGCAGCGCCGAATACCAGCGCGACAAGGCGGCAGACAATCTCAAGGGCCAGAAATGGCCGCAATACTGGAGCGCCTGCAATACGCGGCTGAAGCAGGAAGACTGATCCGATGGCTATCACGGCACAGGATATCGTCAGCCAGGTAGCAACGCGACTTGGCCTCGATCAGTCGGCTGCCGAGAACACGGTCGGCACCATCCTTTCCGTCATCGACCACGAGGCGGAAGGAACGCAGGTCGATGCGCTGTTCGACAAGTTGCCCGGCGCACGGGATCTGGCCCAGCGCTATGATGTCATGGCCGCCGACCCAAGCAGCGGCGGAGGCGGGCTGATGGACATGCTCGGCTCCGCGCTCGGCGAGAAGGCCGGTGCCCTTCTGAAAGGCGTTTCACGCCTGAAGCAGGCGGGGCTTACCGTCGAGCAGGTCGAGCAGGCGGGCGATCTGCGCTTCCAGCAGGCGAAGGTCGCCGCCGGCCCGGATCTCGTCAAGCAGATCACCGACGCCGTTCCAGGCATGGCAAGTCATCTGGGCGCCTGACTCACCCTACTCAGCAAAATCGGCCCGGCCATCCGCCGGGCCTTTTTTTACCAGCCCGCACTGGCGGAGATTTCCAATCTCCTCCACGTAGATACGATGGAAAATTCTTTCCTTGCCGGATGGCGCCCGCAATCCTACTTGTTCAAAACCCATTGAACAATGAGTTCACAGAACCGGATTGCACCCATGACCACACTCTTCGATCCGATCACCATCGGTGACTTGAAGCTTCCGAGCCGCATCCTGATGGCGCCGATGACGCGCAACCGCGCGACAATGCCGGGCCGCGTGCCGAATACGCTGATGAAGGAATATTATGTGCAGCGCGCCTCGGCCGGCGCGATCCTGACCGAAGCGACCTCGGTGACGCCAGAAGGCGTCGGCTATCCGGCGACGCCCGGCATCTGGTCGGAAGAACAGGTCACGGCATGGCGCGACATCACCCAGGCCGTCCACGAGGCCGGCGGCCGCATCTTGATGCAGCTCTGGCATGTCGGGCGCATCTCGGATCCCGTCTATCACGACGGCCGCCCGCCGGTGGCCCCCAGTGCGATCCGCCCCAAGGGTCATGTCAGCCTGCTCCGTCCGGTGCGCGATTATGTGACACCGCGCGCGCTCGAAACGGCGGAGGTGGAGGGCGTAGTCGAGGCTTTCCGCAAGGGCGCAGAGAACGCCAGGCGCGCAGGCTTCGATGGCGTAGAGATCCACGGCGCCAATGGCTATCTGCTCGACCAGTTCCTGCAGGACAGCACCAACAAGCGCAGTGACCGCTATGGCGGCTCGCTGGAAAACCGCGCCCGCCTGCTGCTTGAGGTGACCGATGCCGTCATATCGGTATGGGGCCCGGGTCGTGTCGGCATGCATCTGGCCCCACGCGCCGATTCGCACGATATGGGCGACAGCGACCTGCCAACGACCTTCGGCTACGTCGCGCGCGAACTCGGCAGGCGCGGCATCGCTTTCATCATGGCGCGCGAATCGCTGGCCGAGCCGCGCCTGGGGCCGGCGCTCAAAGCAGCCTTCGGCGGTGTCTATATCGCCAATGAAGGGCTCAAACCGGAAGCTGCCAAAGAACTGCTCGCAAATGGCGAGGCGGATGCCGCCGCCTTCGGCAAGCTCTTCATCGCCAATCCGGACCTGTCGGAACGTATACGGCTCGGCGCCCCACTGAATGATTGGCGGACGGAAAACTTCTACGACGGCGGTCCGGCCGGATATACCAACTATCCAGCCCTCGCCCTGGCAGCCGAATAGGCAACGCCGCGCTTGCGCCTTTCGCCGCGTTCGTCTACCGACGCGCGCGAAAGGAAGGCCATGCCCGATTTCGTCAGCGAAACGGTGCTGAAGCGCGACGTCTTCTCGGAGACGCACAAGGGGCACCTTGCCGGCGAACCGGCAAGGCCAGTGATCCGCCGCATCGTCTCGGCCGCGCCATGGTGGTCGCGTCCGCTTGCATGGGTGTTGGCGCGGCGTGAGATCGCCGCCTTGCGTGCGGTGAAGGGGATGGACGGGACCCCGCAGCTCATATCGACAGACCGGGACGGCCTCCTGCGGTCATGGAGCGAGGGTACGCCCCTCCATCTCGCGCGGCCTGCGGATCCCGCCTGGTACCGCGACGCGGAGCGGCTCCTGCGGCGGCTGCGCCGCTCGGGCATCACCCATAACGACCTCGCCAAGCCGCAGAACTGGCTGATGACGCCGGATGGACGCGCAGCGGTCATCGATTTCCAGCTTGCCTCGCGGCACAGGCGGCAGGGTGCGCTTTACCGGCTGATGGCCTATGAGGATTTCCGTCACCTCCTGAAGCAGAAGCGCGCCTTTGCCCCGCATCTGATGACGCCGACCGCAAAGCGCATCCTCGCGCGCCGCTCGCTTCCTTCCCGGATATGGATGGCATCGGGCAAGAAGCTCTACAACGCCATTACCAAAGGCGTGTTCAAATGGTCGGACGGCGACGGCACTGGCGACCGCATCGACCACGAAGGTGCGGCGATCGTCTCGGCACTGAAACGCCGGCCAGGCGTGATCGACGTGGCACTCACGCTTTACCCTCTGCCTAAGAAGGGTGTCGGCATATATGCTTTCGTGGAGGCGCCCGGAGCGGACCCCACCGACCTGAAGAGCCACGCTTCCACCGCCGATCTGGTGCAACCGATCGCCGCGCTGCCACGGGCGCCAGACGGCCGTCCGCGCCTCGATATCCTCAGCCTCATCGCCATGAACCAGATGACCGAACTCGATGCGGCACTGTCCGGCGATGCCGGCCTTGCCGATATCGTCCGGCCGATCGCGGCCGGCCGTCTCAACTTCACCGACCGGCGCATAGCACGCATGGAAAAGAAAGCTGTCGGATAGGCTCCGCCCCGGGCCTGTACACGTACCTCAATTGGTGATTACCGTTTCGGCAGCTTGTTAAACCCCTGAGGCCTTTAGCATAATGCCTCATGATGATGCCCGAGTCGCAGTTCCCGGCCGAAGCCGATGCGTATGATCTTGAAGCCGTGCTTCTCGAGCTTGCCTTCGAGTTCGTCGATTTCACTACCAGCAGCTTCGAAACCGCCGTGCAGGCGGCAGCAGAAAAAGTCAGTGCCTCGGTGCTGTTCAATGTCCGCTTCGACCAGCCGCGCTATCAGCGGGCGGCGGCGGTGGAAACAAACCCGCAGGGCAAGCTCTACCTCCTTCTGCTGGATCGCCAGGGCCGGAAGGTCGATGTTCTCGGCGTCCCCGAGGATCACCGGCGGGTGGTAGAGGAAGTGAGGGAGTGGGCGGCCCGTCCGCTTGCGATGCAGGCGAGCGTGGACAGCCAGACCCAGCTCAAGCTCCTGCTCTATGCCGCCTGCGCCCCTTTGCGGGCCGCCGGTTAGCAGGATAGAAGACATCATCTACCCGGTTTGTGTGGCCTTTTGCGGCCGAATCACTACATTCCCCGGAAATGGCCGGTCTTCCCGACGATATGCCTTTCTTCGATGAGCCCGGCGGGCCGCGCCCGTCCGGTATTGCTGCGCGCGCCATGGCCGCGCGGCAAGGCTCGGCGCCGGACTATCTGAAGGGCCTCAATCCCGAGCAGCGGCTTGCAGTGGAGACGACGGAAGGTCCGGTGCTGGTTCTGGCCGGAGCCGGTACGGGCAAGACGCGCGTGCTGACGACGCGCATCGCGCACATCCTCGCCACAGGCCGGGCCTTCCCCTCGCAGATCCTCGCCGTCACCTTCACCAACAAGGCCGCGCGCGAGATGAAAGAGAGGATCGGCCTCCTCGTCGGCGAGGCGGTCGAGGGCATGCCCTGGCTCGGCACCTTCCACTCGATTGGCGTCAAGCTCCTGCGACGTCATGCGGAGCTCGCGGGCCTGAAATCGGGCTTCACCATCCTCGACACGGATGATGTCATCCGCCTCATCCGCCAGCTCATCCAGGCGGAAGGGCTCGACGACAAGCGCTGGCCGGCGCGCCAGTTCGCCATGATGATCGACGGCTGGAAGAACAAGGGGCTCGGCCCGAAGGATATTCCGGAGGGTGATGCAAGAAGCTTCGGCAACGGCAAGGGGCGCAAGCTCTATACGGATTATCAGGAACGACTGAAGACACTGAACGCCTGCGACTTCGGCGATCTTTTGCTGCATCCGATCCGGATTTTCCGCGAGAATCCGGATGTGCTGCGCGAATATCACCGCCGGTTCAAATACATCCTAGTCGACGAGTACCAGGACACTAACACCGCCCAATATATGTGGCTGAGACTGTTGGCGCAGAGGCCCGACGGAGAGCGTTCTTCCCCCCGTTCACGGGGAGAGGATGCCGGCAGGCAGATGAGGGGCGACGCCGGCATATCCAGCGGAGATGCAAGCCCCTCATCCGGTCCTTCGGACCACCTTCTCCCCGCGAGCGGAGAGAAGGGAAGGAGCACCGTCAACATCTGCTGCGTCGGTGACGACGACCAGTCGATCTATGGCTGGCGCGGGGCGGAGGTGGACAACATCCTGCGTTTCGAAAAGGATTTTCCGGGTGCGACCGTCATCCGGCTGGAGCGCAATTACCGTTCGACTGCCCACATCCTGGGTGCGGCCTCGCATCTGATCGCGCATAATGAAGGCCGGTTCGGCAAGACGCTCTTCACCGACGCGGCGGACCCCGACGACGCCAAGGTCGTCGTGCATGCCGCCTGGGATTCGGAGGAGGAGGCGCGCGCCGTCGGCGACGAGATCGAGGCGCTGCAGGCGAAGGGCCGAAAACTCAACGACATGGCGATCCTTGTGCGTGCATCCTTCCAGATGCGCGAGTTCGAGGACCGCTTCGTCACGCTCGGCCTGCCCTATCGCGTCATCGGCGGCCCGCGCTTCT
>ERZ778019.3681-NODE-3681-length-10769-cov-3.731473_pt1 | contig 10769 bp, 10 predicted proteins | sample MGYA00375749_ERZ778019 | MGnify/ENA primary metagenome ERZ778019 (study PRJEB29350, sample SAMN05389821) | bioreactor metagenome | isolation source: Ammonium sulfate bioreactor | place: South Africa: University of Cape Town | collected 2014-03-17 ... | reverse complement strand
AGCACGGCCATGACCACTCGACAGATGCTCCCTGCCTTCTTCCAGCACATGCAAGATGACTCCCATGCTGTATTAATACTCTTTGCATCTCGCGTGCGAACCTGCCTCACTCGCTGTACTGATTGCGCGTGTATTTGTGTGGCTGTGTGGCTGTGTGGCTGTGTGTGTTTGCATCGCAACCAACCTAGGTTCTCGCCCAGTTTGTTCGCACGGTTCGAGACGGCATCCTGCTCAACAAGCGCATGCCTCGCAAGTTCAAGACCGCCTTCTTCTCGGGCTTCTTCCTCGATCAACTGGGTACCATCTACTCAACGTATGTCGTTCGCTCAACGATTCGTCTCATGAATCAACCACTCATGATATGGCTCTAATTGGGCCGGTATCACCTCCTGTTCCTCATGCTCCTACAACATAGATCCGAGGACGCCCGAACGATAGCTCTGCTTGACGAGTTCCTGCCCGTGCTGACGTGCTCGCCTACGAACGGCATCATCTATCCAGACCCCGAGTATGTGCAATACCGTTCGTTGGTTGGTTGGCACAGCGCTTCAAACTCACGATGCTGCCGTGCTTGGAACGCCAGCTGGACCATCTATCGCCATCCGGAGGCCATGACACGCAACAAGGCACTGCTTCGATTCGTGCAACACCTCGTACCAGCACGTCGAATCAATCATCTGCAACTACTGCTGCACATCTTGGCGCTTGCACCCGAGATCATGTCGACGTACCTCTCGGGTCTGACGCTGGCCTTCGAGCCCAAGCTGGCACCTCAATGGCTCGAGAACATCAATATGCTGGCACGAGCGATTCACGTGCAACCGCTGCCTCGCGTGCCACCGAATGCCACCGTTCCGCCTGCTCTCGAGAGCATAGCGATCGTTGCCGACTGCATTGTTCCTCCGACCCTCAGCCGTACTGTGCTTAGCCAAGGCTTGCAGCACAACGGTGGCAAGGGATTGGTGGTGTATCAGTCGCTCGTGGTCTTGCTCATATGTCTCGAGAAGCTCGAGCGATTCCAACAGCAACTGGCCAGCAGTGTTGCGAACGCATCCACCAGTACGTACCGTACCGAACCGATCTGAACGGAACGGTCGATTGAACCGAATCGAGCTGAATCGAGCTGAACCATTCTGTAGCATGGAGGCATTCAATGTGCTAACACGAGAATCATTCACATAGGTGAGGCGTGGCAACGCTACGAGGGAGAGCTGTTGGCAACGACCTTTAAGCGCCTGCCAGACCTACAAGTGCTATTGGCCTTACTCAAGACCTGTTCCGCGGCCGTTCCGACTACCACAAGCTCGCATTCGTCATCGCCAGCACCTGAACACCAAGCGATGGAGCTCATCTACGAGCGCACCCTGCGTCTGCTGCGATACTACCAGCGCTTCTTTCCCGAGGCGTTCGTCAAGGCTCGCTTCGACGTTGGCAAATGTCTGCCACCGAATCTGTCATCCTGCTCGATCGTCATTCGTACGCATTTGTTGCACCTACTGCTGGGTGCAGGAAGTAACTTGCAGTGGACTGCCAAGAGTACGTGATGGCTCTCTCTCTCTCCCTCCAAAGGTTGTTGACACATTTCTCATTGCGCACGAACACAGTTGCCTCTTCAACATCAGACGATGCAACACCGGCTTCTTCTTCCTCGTCCTCGTCTTCATCCAAGCCTCAGACAACGTGCATCGGTGTTCTACTGGAGGCATTGGTTGATCACTCGATCACCGATCTCGCAACGTACCAACTGCTGAAGCGGGTCGTCACTGGTGCCATTCGCTCGTTCGACGTGGTGGCAGCTGAGTCGAGTGCAGCCAACGACGAAGGAGATGCTCGTTCCATCCGCCATCATCGTCACCATCATCATCATCACCACCATCACCAGCAGCAGCAACAACAACAACAACAGCAACGACAACAGGCACAGCTGCGGCAACAAATCACGTACGACATTACCGCTTGGGTCGAGGCTTTGACGCCAGAAACCGCTCCAGTGTTCCAAACGTACGTCGGCATGCTCGTGATTGGAGTGGCTGGCATCGGGCAGCAGCGCGTGCTAAGCTTGCGTGTGGTGCAATAGTATCATCCTCGAGGCCGTACGACCCGCGAAACGCTACATATTTACCGACATGGCGCTCGAGATCTCGCGTATCGCTCATCAACGTGCTGTAGACGGAGCAGCACGCGATTCCATTCCGCATCCTGTGGTGTCGCTGCTGTTGCTGGCGGGTCTATCGCTCTATCATGAGCAGCACCTCTTTGGCGCTTCTCGGGCTGCCAATCCAATTCCGATACCGCTACTCGGCCGATTTCTGTGTTCGGTCATGCTGCGGCTGGCTCACGCCCCCTTGCCCGCGTTCGCGTCCCGATGCTCCCGGAAAGACAACGCCTTGCACGACGCCTCGCGGCTGATATCTAGCCGGCTGTGGACGTTTGCGCTCGCGTACCATGTGACTCATGTGTATCTCGTTGACAAGCTTTCGGCCTCCAGCAAGGAGGAGCGCTCCTCGACGAGTATTGCCGCTACTGCTGCATCGGCAACAGCGTCGTCGTCGTCGTCGACCATCGCGCTGATCTCAGAGCACTGCAAGCGCGGCACCAAGATCGCCGCCGTACATCAAGAGTCGGATGCGATCATGAGTGGCTGGTTGGCATATCTGGTCGCACAACTCCAGCGCTTCGGCAGCTCGGGCGATATTGCTCTCTCGAACGACACCGCACTGGCGTCTGCTGCTGCAGCGTCCTCCGATGCCACGTTGGTCGATGAGTCACTACTTCGAGCGGCAGATGTGCCACCCCAGGAACGGTGGAAGTGGTGGCAACGAGTGCAACTCGCTCTCGCACCATTGCCCAGCGCTACGAGAATCGATCATGCCACGAGGTTCTTGCTCAAGAGCACGAGACGGCTCGATTTGCCAGTAGAGCTCATTGGCCAGCTGCTCGGCGAGGATTTGTGCTTCGCTGGCCAGCCTCTCGAATCGGCGGCTCCACTCTACGATGCGCTACCTCTTGCATACCGCTTGCTTCGAACCCACATCGAGCGGCTGTGTGCCAGGGACACCAAGAAGGCCAAGCAGGTCAAGCAGGCCAAGCGTACTCGCACTCAGAATGCAGCCAGTGAGCGTTCGACCTCGTACGGCACGGAGGCATTCGTGAACGCGACTCTGCACGATGTTCGCCGCGTGCTACACCAGAGCTTGGCCCTTCTTGGCATGAGCCACGTGTTGCTCGATCTGGCTGCCGAGGACGAACAGCTCTGGAGACTGCCACTGGAGTCGATCGAACGCTGCTTGGCACGAGCCCACGGCCACGACAGCGAGTACATTGAGTTCCAGTCTCTGGTGGCTGGCAATGAGTACTTTATTGCCCTTGCTTGCATGTCACACTCGGATGAACCGCACATGACTGAACTCGCGGCACGGGCTCGCAAGTGTACGCTACGACAGACAGACAGGCAGCAGCAATGGCAGCAGCAGCAGCATTGGATGACAGGATTAACGAGGTGTGTACGACTTGCCAGTGTTCCTCTCATCGATCGCAGAGCGACCACACACATCTGAAGCGAATCGAAACCTTCTGCGTGCCATGATTCGTGCTTGTATTACTGTCGGTCCCAATCGCTCATTGCTAGTCGCGGTATGGTGAGCTCGGCTGCAGCACTATCATTCCAGAAATCCAACTAACTTCACTCGCTCATTCTCTCTGAACGGGAACGGGATCGGAAATGGTATCTTAGGACTCCTTCTTTCTTGAAACGCTCGCTTCGCTCCAGGCATTGCTTGAAGCTCACGAGTTCGTGCCGCTGGTGGCGTACTTTGTGGGCCTCCTCGCTGATGCGACCCGCAAGCACACGCTCCTCGATGCCGATACCCAAAGATCGGCTCGAGGTCTCGTAGTCCGACTGCTCAGTCACGCCGACGATGGTGACCGCTCTCCGGCCACGAAGCGAGTGTTGCTGAGTCAGCAAGCATTCATGGACTTGCTCCTGCTCGCATCCTCGGCGGGAGGTGCTGACCGAGACGCTACCTCGAGCAATGACTTTCTTCGAGTGATTGCATGCCTCGTGGATTCACCAGTCGACTCGACAGCACCTGTTCCATCGATGCACCGCAACGAATTGAGCAGCCAAGCCACCAAGGAGAACGAGCAGGAGGAGCACGAAGAGGCAGAGGCAGCGACGAGAACCGTGATCGTTGCGGACTACATTGCCATCTTGGAGCGCTCGCCGGAGTTCTTGCACTTTTGCCTCGATCGTTCTTGCACTGATGATACCGACGCCGTGCGCATTGCATGCAGGCTGATCACCAGTAGCAGTACGATGATGCAAGCGTTCGAGTGCTTCGTTGCCAAGTGTGCGAAGCCACCTGCCGGCGCGTTGGTATGGGCCTACCTGCGCGGCTTGTATGCAGCGGCGAACTCGTGCGACTCTCCTCGGTCGGCCACGGCACTCGGAGCAGTGCAACAAGCCACGGTCGATAAGCTGTACGCATTCGAGCGCAAGAGCGAGGCCTTGGTCAACGAGCTCCTGCACGCACGTTATGCCGATAGCGTGCAGCAACGGACGGCACACAGCATCGCCTGCGACATTTTGCTGTTCTATGCGACTCTCGCTTCGCGCGAGCTGTTTGCCGACGACACAAGGCAAGCACTCGTACGCTCGCTGCTGCGACCAACGACCGACTCGATTCCAGTCTTGCAGTTGATCGAATACCTGAGCTGCCGCCATGATATGCCGAGTGGCGGCGGCGGCGGCGGCCTGCCGGCTGCGCGACACAAAGAGCTCTTGTTCCTCGTGACGCGAGCGATCGATGTGTTTTGCCAACTGGAGCGCGAGAGCCGCCTGCAACGTGAACAAGCCGACCGAGTGCCGGGCATGCAGCACGAGCAGCGTGTTCGCGACATGTACACGTTGATTCGCATGATTGGGCGAGTGGCGTCCTCCGAGGTGCTGGGAGCCTCGCCGCCTCCAAAGCTGTGGGACCTGTGCAACAAGCTCTTTCCGGTGGCGCTACGATGGCGATACTCGGATGCCGTCGTTTTGGAGACCTTGTGCCAGCTCGTTTGCTGCTTGCTGCCGAGCATCGGCCCGTCGACCGCGGGATCGGGCGAACGTTACCGCGAGCAAGCGCAGCAGTGGCATGAACTGTTGGTTGGTCACTCATCGTTCGGCCCGACATTGCTACTAGCATCATCCAACTTCTCTGAGGAGGAGGGAGAGGAAGAGGAGCGACACGGGGATCAAGAGGAGTTGGATGACGGTACTACGACGACCACTGAGGACGAGAGACAGGCTTTGGGTGGCCGTGCTGCTGACCATGGTGGCGATTCGGCTCGACAAGCTTCTCGCTCGGCCGAATCGCTGTCGAGCATTGCGCCACCGATCGAGTTGTTGGAGCTCGAACGCTTGTTCACGGCGGTGCCACGAGTGCCAACAACAACAACAAGACCGAGCACGAGTAACGAGGAACAGACGGCGCGAATGCAGCCGCGCTATCAACTTGTGCGCATGCTGTACGCATTCCTCAGCACCATGCCTGAGCTGTGCTCGAGCAACTTGTTGGTGGTATTGCTGTCGGCCTACGGCTGCCGCTTGCATCCTACCGATCGGTTATTGCTACTGGCGATGCTCGAGCATGAGCGTCATGGGATCGCGCTCGGTGCCGCCGGCATGGTCTGGAGCACGCGTGCGCGAGAGGCACTCGGACTGAACAACAACAACAACAACACCAACAGCAACGGCAGTAAGAGTGACGGCAGTGGCGACGTTGCAACGCCGTACTCGATGGCGCAGCTACTGTCGGATGGCGTGCTGTTCGATCGGTCGGTGTTGACAGCGTCCACGTCGCAGTTTCCGAGCCGGCTGTCGTTCGAAGCTCTCTCGGGCATTGGCGACAGCGCGAGAGACGGCGCGTCGAGTACCGCCACGGTGCGCAAGGCCGTGTTCTCGGACATTGCGGAGAGCGCATGGGAGCTGTATGACCCGTCGTATCTGCTGCCTTTCGTGTCGTATCATCTGTTGAGCGCTCCGGACGCCGACATTCGGCGGCTGGTGGACATGGGCTTGATCTCGTACACGCTGATGGCGACGTCGTCACACGATGGCACGATGCGAGAGCTTGCATTTCGGTGCCTGTCGCAGGCGACGGGCCTGACGGAGCGCACGCGCTTCAACGAGCGCTACCAAGTGTTGGGCATCCTGCAGGTGCTGCAGAACTCGATCACGCGGCCGAACCTACGCGTGAGCTCGATCACGGCGACGTTCTTTGCGCGAGCCATGAGCCTCATGCTGCACCCGGAATCGTCGGTGTACGTGTGGCTCAATCGCGCCATCTGGAAGCGGCCGGTCATCAGCCTGCGCGACCTGCCGCTCTTCCGCGAGCTGTTTCATTCCGAGTCCGACGAGCACCATCGTGGCGAGCGCCTCTGGATGCTCAAGACCATTGCATTTGTACTCAAGCAGCAGCAGCAGCAACAGCAGCTACAGCAGGACTGCAAAGTGCTCGTGGAACAGCAAATTTTGAAGCGGATCATGGCGTATCACGATACGTCGATCTTGGATCCACTGTGCAAACAGGCTGCGTTTCAGGTACACCAAATGTGATTACGCAATCTTTCTACACAATGATCGATGATACTGATTGGTCGATTTCGTTCGTTGGTTCGTTGGTTGGTCGGATTCGTGTCTTGGTGGCAGGTGATGGCACTCGCGTGTAATGTTCGAACTCTTGCGATCGATCTTATCAGCGAGTGCAACATTCTCTCGTGGTTGCATTCACTCAGCACCTCGGGCCGCGATACGCACGCAGCACTCTTGTTGCTGTGGTATCTTGTTCGCACGCTGCCTCGCTCGTTCATTCAACGCAACCATCTCGACTACCAGATTTGCACTGTACTCGCCTCAGCTGTAGCCAGCGTCTGGCAACAAGGTATGGGCGTGCGAAGAGACGAAGGAAGATGCGGTGCGTGCTGAACGAGAGTCGAGATTGCTGATATGCGTTTGGAATGGGTTGAATCGAGCCGATCTAGACAGTTGTGCGTGCACGGTCGAGTGCAATGCAATGCTCATCGAGCTGCTGGTATTGATGGTCGAGTCGGGCGTCTTCCGGCGTCGATGCGAGCACCTGCGGCTGGCACTCTCTCCAGCGCGCTTGCAGACCATGTTTCAGCTGATCGCTCGTTCGCGTTCGAGCTCGCTCACGCATGTGGCGTCAAGGAACGCCCGAGAATCGGAGCGGCACGAGTCAGCTTCGAGCGGCGCGATCGTTGCACTCGGAGCGGTGGTGCTGGCAGCACACGCTAGCGTGGCGAGTGTGCGAAGTCAGCGAGAGCAATCGAGCAGCTCGACGGTCTCCAGCAGCCCGGTGACGTCGGACGTGCTCGGCCAGTGCCTCGAGCTGCTCACGCATTATGCGCCGCCGAGCAGCGCCACCAGCCCGACGAGATCAAACGTCTCGGTTCTCGCACAAGAGAGCGAGCGCAACGAGCGTCAGCGCCACTCTTCCGAGCGACACGTTCGCGTTTGGGCGCAAGCGTGGTGCGGTAGTGCATCCCTCGCCCACGCACTCGCTGCCGATCATGGCTCGACGCGCGCGGCGTTTGCCCGCCATGCAGCAGAGCTGTTGCTTCCGCTGGCAAGCGGCTTTCGAGCGTTGGTGCGCCACTACCACGGTGGACACGTACCGGTTCCGGCAGCCATCAAGATGGCGATGCTCCGATACAAGGCGCTCTTGGAGTTGGTCGCTAGCGAACAAGCACCGCTGGACACGGTGGTCGGAGGCGCCCGCAAGTCGGCTACCGTAACCGAGCAGCTGGACCACGATAGCGACGACGACGAGGAGGACGAGGAGGACGAAGAAGATGAAGACAAGGAGGATGAGGAAGAGGAGGATCGAGAGGAGAACCAAGAGGATGAAGCGGATTCGGCAGTTAGTGATTATGGCGAGAGCGAGAGTGAGAGCGAGTGAGCGGCAGAGTGTACACTACATCCGATTCGGTTCGACAGAGAGAGAGAGAGAGAGAGAGCAACGAGGTGTTCGTTCGGCACCAGATCAGTTTTGGACACAAACAGTACTCAACTAACGAAACGAGTCCAATTATAACAACACATAGTGGATTCATTCATTCGGAACAATATAGAGCTTTGACAATTCACACTAGTCTTATACTCGCTGTTATGCCGTGAGACGAGCAATATCCTCAAGTTTTGGTTGTGGTTGAAGTTGTTGTGGCGATGGCGGCAGTGGCTTGGGCCATTGGTTGCGGCTGGAGGGCCGGAGCAGGGATATAGCCGAGCGACTCATTCATCTTGGAGCTGCCGCTCTATTGTGTTCACAATAACGAGGCAAGTCCATCCGCCATCAACACGAGGCACCAGAAGACAACAAACAGGAGAAGCGAGATTAGATCCAAGAGTGAGCGAGAGTGATTTGGAAGTGGCAGAGAGGCACGCGAGAGCGAGGGGCTCACGTACGAAGAATGCAAAGCGCTGCGGGGCGCAAGGTGGCCACATGAGCGTGATGTCCGAGCGGTCTGGTATGACGTACACCAGGCGAAACCAGATGGGCCGCTTGGAGTGAGGATGCGACGTGTTGTAGACGAAGTTGAGGTTCCTCAAGATGCTGGCCTGGATGTTCTTCATCATGAAGCGGAACGAGTAGCCGACCTCGACAGGTCGAACGGGCTGGTCGGTCGACGAGGAGCTCGAGGCGGCAGGCGCAGTGGCGAGCTGCATGCAGTCGTCGTCGAGGCGCACCCAGGCATCGGGCGAGGCCGAGAGAGCACACTCGAGCTTGAGAGATCCGCGCGGCAGGTGGTACTCGCACTGCACTATGTGCATTTTGTAGGGCGACCAGTTGCGCGTCTTGGCCGATCTGCTGGACCAGAACACACGCCACTCGTTGCGCAGCACGTAGAAGACGCGCGACGCCGCCTTATTGAGCGGCGCCAGCAGCAACACGGGCTCCTGCTGAAGCAGCAGCAGCAGCGGAGCGAGCTGCGCCATGGGCGTGGGATCGACGGCTGTCCAACATATCCACACGGCGTGCGAGTGAGCGAGTGTGCGACACAATAGATCTCGAGAGCGACGCCGCAAACACCGCCGAGAGCGACGAGCTCGTTCGGCGGGAAGCTGCCAAGTCGGTAGCACAATGATCGATCGGCGCGTACCTGCTTGGGGGAGTGTGGCGTGCTGCTGCTCCCGCACAGTGCCATTGGCGGCAGATCCATCGTCGCGCGTCAGGTCGGCATGGAGATCAAACACATACTCGGTGATCATGGCCTGCTGGCCGGCGTCCACTTCGTCGGTTGTAAGCGAGCCCACGCCGGACAAGTCAGCGTATGGATGTGCGAGTAGCTGGTCGAGATTGCTCATCGTAGCGTGGTCGCTGCTTGGACAGAACAGACACATGTGTGTGCGCGACGCGAAATCTCTGCTGCTCAGTCGGCTGGCGGAAGTTTGTCCCGTCAGCGCGTGCAGCGGCACTATGCGAGTACGTTGCAACGTGCCGCTATCTACGACGACCGGGAATGAATGGAGAGGCGGGGAGAGAGAGAGAGAGGTGAGAGTGGGGCGAGAGCGATGATCGTGGGAGGGCGGGATGGCGAGAGATGGAGAGAGAGAGAGAGAGAAGTTGATCTGCCTCTCTACTGCTACAGTCGCCAGCCCTCTGAACTCCGAGGGAAAGACGCTCACGTGCAGTCCTCGTTGCGTTGGACAGTCCTGCCTGTTGTATTACTCCACCGCCACCACTACTGCCCCTCTGCCCCCTCTGCCCCCTCTGCCCCCTGGCGCGCAGTGGAACTACAGCAGCGATCGCAGCAACTCACCGTTCCATTCGCGTGCCCCGGGCTAAGAATTAACGGCGCGGCACATTTTCCGGCCGTATCTATCGAGCAGATTCCCTCTTGCGCGCTCGCTCGCTTGTTGCCTTTCCCTTATCCCCCATTTACCCATCCTCCCGATATGTACCAAATCCACCGCCGCTGTTGCCTCGCGAGCTGCTCGTTGTCGTCGTCGTTCCCTCTCGCTTCGTTCGCCCCTCGCAGTGCTGCATCCACTGGTACATTGTCGCTTGCGCCATGCGCCGCCTCTTGCAGGCCGTGAGCGGACGCCGTCGTCACCACGCCGACGACCGAGATCTGCAACTGCAACAGGAGCAGGAGCGCACCGAAGCGCTCTGTCGCCTGCTGCGCGACGAAGCAACCGCGCCAGCCGCGCTCATGCTCATCGCATCGCTCGCTGGGCGCCCCTCCACCGAGGCAATCTCGCTCCTCGTCGCCGCCAGCCCTCGGGCGCTCGAGATCTGCTGTTCGCTGCTCGAGCGCACGGTGCATTCGTTGCGCGCCGACGCGCGACTGTCGTGCGCCATCCTTGCGCCTCCCGCTCGCATCCCGTGCGCCGTCTTTCGCCTCCATCTCGAGCCGCTCCTGCGGAGGTGTGTGCTCGATCCCTGGCTATCACAACTCGACCCCGAGCGACTCCAGCTGCTTGAGTTTGTATGCTACGTGGCGCGCGCGTGCCTTCTCCGTATTCGTCGTGCGACGCGAGACTCGCGCTGACTGCTTCTGGTGCACGAGTGCAGGCTCGCGCTGCCGAGTGCCCGTCCTCGGACGCTGACCCACAGGTGATCGGCGTCGGCGTCGCCGATGCCTTCGAGATGATCGTGGCCGAGACCGAGAGACTGCTCGATCTGTACCTGGCGCTGCAAATGCCGCCGGAGCTCGAGTGCTTGCTGTGCGTCATGTATCGATGCCTCGCACAGCGGGATCCTGCC
>ERZ778019.3670-NODE-3670-length-10802-cov-3.671164_pt1 | contig 10802 bp, 22 predicted proteins | sample MGYA00375749_ERZ778019 | MGnify/ENA primary metagenome ERZ778019 (study PRJEB29350, sample SAMN05389821) | bioreactor metagenome | isolation source: Ammonium sulfate bioreactor | place: South Africa: University of Cape Town | collected 2014-03-17 ... | reverse complement strand
AGGCGTCGCCGAATCTCGCGGAGGTCGGCCCCCGAGTTGAAGGGGAGATGCTGGTCAATGCGCAAGAGCGAGAGATCGCTTGGGCCGATGCTCGAGACCGGCAATGGGAGGTTGTTCGAGTATTTGGACGTCGAGGCGCAGGCGAGGGCCAATTCGACTATCCTGCAGTGGCCGCTGTCGACCCAGATGGCCGCATCGTTGTTACTGACAGCGGTGGTAACCATCGAATCCAAGTGTTCTCTCGTGATGGAGCTTTCCTCCGTCAGTTTGGACACCATGGAAAGGGAGACGGGTACTTCCATCATCCTGCTGGAGCCGCTGTCGATCAAGACGGTAGTGTCATGTTTGCAGACACACACAACCATCGAATCCAAGTGTTCTCTCGTGATGGAGCTTTCCTCCGTCGGTTTGGAGCCCATGGAAATGGAGACGGTCAGTTCAATTTGCCTCACGGAGTCACGGTCGATCAAGAAGGCCGCATCGTCGTTGCAGACACTTTCAATCATCGGATCCAAGTGTTCTCTCGTGATGGTCGATTCCTCTCTCAGTTTGGAGCCCATGGAAATGGAGACGGTCAGTTCAATTTGCCCTACGGAATCACGGTCGATCAAGGAGGCCGCATCATCGTCTCAGACACTCACAATCATCGGATCCAAGTGTTCTCTCGTGATGGTCAATTCCTCTCTCAGTTTGGAGCCCATGGAAATGGAGACGGCCAGTTTGACCAACCCTACGGAATCACGGTCGATCAAGAAGGCCGCATCATCGTTGCAGACCGCTGCAACCATCGGATCCAAGTGTTCTCTCGTGATGGTCAATTCCTCTCTCAGTTTGGAGCCCATGGAAATGGAGACGGCCAGTTTGACCAACCCTACGGAATCACGGTCGATCAAGAAGGCCGCATCATTGCTGTTGACCATGTGAACCATCGACTGCAAGTGATTCGAATGCCGCGAGCGTTCGATGCTTGAAGGCACTGTCTATCCATCGATCCATCGATCCATCGATCCATCCACGCACCCATTCAACTGCATTGTTCAATCATCCACGTCACTCGCAAATCCATTCATCAATTCATCCAATATACATATTGCGTTCGATACATTTGGCTATATTGCCTTCCCCGCCCGCAGATGCGATTTATTGGCTTTATTCCGGAGTCGCAGGTTGTTGTGTTGTTTGTTTGTTGCTTGCTGCCTCCTCATCACACGTGTCTCTCTCTCTCTCTCTCTGGCCCGCTTGTCTCGCGGACCTCCTCATCCACCTCGAACACTTGCTCAATCTTGCGCTAGTCACTCGTGGTCTCGTGAGGCTGAGTCACCGTCTCTGCTGTCATACTCCGGAGTCTGGTCTGATTGTCTCCTCTTCCTCGCTCGCACACGCTCGCACACGCGCGCACGCTCGCCATGTTCTCGGGGCAGTTTAGCAAACGCAAACAAGTGAATCTCGGTGGACAGAGCAAGACAGTCGATCGTGCATCAGCTCTCGCTGAAGCTCGTCGAGAGCGCGAGCAACGATCGCGTGAGCGAGCTCGTGCCTCGGCCGCGGTGCTGCTTCAAGTACGCGACAGCGCGCTCGCTCGCTCGCTTACACGCGTACATCTGACCCATCTCCCGAATCACACAATGTATGTAAATCTATGCATCTCATCAGGCATGGTTTCGACGTGTTCGAGCCGTGCTCGCGGTTAAGAGACAGGTGGCAGCGTGTGTGGAGGAGAGCCTGCGGCAGCTGCCTACGTCGTCGGTCAGCGACATTGTCCAGGTCGATCACGTGCTGCCGACGCTCGTGCGCCAAGTGCTCTTTACGCACCACATGCCCGAGCATTCTCGCCACGTTGACCATGTGCTGCGACTCGTTCATCTCGAGCAACGAGCCTCGAGCGATGCAGAACAAGCCGGAGGGCCGTAATGATGCCCTCGACGATGAGATCTCGCCCTCTCGCGTGTGCCATCATCCATCATCATCGATTGATCATGGATCTCTCTCTCTCTCATATCGATAGTGGCGCTTCCATTGTACTGCAATGGATGGCTGGGCTCGAATGACAACGCCCCGATGAATGAGGCTCAACGTTTGATTCAAGTTCGCAAGCTGGCAAGCCAAGCCATCGCCTCATTTCCAGAGTGCGTAACGCAGAACGCAGAACAGCTACGCACGCATGCACGCACACACGCATACTCGGAGTTCTCACAACTCGTGCGTGCACTCGTGTGAATCGACCGACTGACCTGCTGATGCATGAGATAGAGATGCCAGTCAATTGGAGTCAGCATTGCTTCGATTGCAGTTTGTCGCCACGGCAGAGTCGCTACAAACAAGCGACACTCGTCGCGATGGAACGTATGTCGCTCGAGAGCAAGCTCCCGCTCGAGCTCGCGCTGCTCGGGCTGCTACTGCTGCTGCGAGAGTGACGCTCACTCACATACACGAGCCCGACGTGCAATTCGATGGCGCACAGACGGCTGTGGGACAGTAGCAACGTACCGATTCTGCGATTTGTTACCAATCTGATACATCGCGTCGAGCACGAGCGAGAGGAGCCTCACGCGGACGTGCTGCGCGCCAACCTCAATCAGGCGTGGAATGCGTTGATCCACATCCTCGTCCCTTACCTCGCGGAGGCCGATACCGCTGCAGGTATAACGCACTACAGCTCGGCGTATCAGATGAGCTCTGCTGTTCTTGATGGGCATGATCTCATGTTTGCTTCTCGCTGCTGTAGCGTCGCAACAATTCGTGCTGGGCCTGCTCTCGATTCGGCAGCTGGTTCACCTGGTCGATCCCACGACCATCATCCCGCTGATTCGCACGGTGCACGTGTTTCCAAGCCAGCTCGAGGCACTGTCGGAGCCACTGCAGTTGATGGGATTGCTCGAGAACATCTCGTACCTGACGCGCGTACTCGATTGGAACGCCTACCAAGATGACATGGTACACACGCGCACACACGCACGACGGCTGTTGATCTCGATTCGAACATGGTGGTTGACTGACTGCCATCATGTGACACTTGACAGGAGGGAATCTTTTGGCTGCTCGAGTTCTTGATTCGCGAGGTGCCGACCGAGGCAGCCACCAAGAGTCTCTCGCGTACGGCATCGTCTGTCTGCGCGAGCACGCGTACAAGCTTCGTTCTGACACGATTGCCATCGACGCAGGTTCCACCGACAACTCAGAGTACTTTTATGACTACGACGATGAGGATGAGCTCCCTGACGCTGAGGGCGTCGAGCTCACGATCACGGGCCAAGTACAACGAACGCTGCAGAACGAGCTGGTCGAGTTCATTCCGCATCTCGCGCGCCTCTCCACCATGCTGTCGACCTCCAAGGGCGACGTGCTCTCCAATTCACAAATCGCCATCTGTCGCTTGTGCCATACTCTGATCAAGCAAGCCACAAGTACGGTTCCACAGCAGTACGCTTTTGGCTCGGTGAAGAATGAACTAACTAACCGCTTGTGCATCGCTTGGGTATCGCACCTAATATCACTCGAATCTATTCTGTTTGTTCTATATCTAACTATTCACACCTTTATCCGCGGTTTGCCGGTCTCTAGTTCGCACCAAGGTGCTCGAGGTGTTGGCGAGTACTGCACCTTCGTTTGTGCGGACGCTCTGGCACATGCTCGAGTCGTCGCGCGACTCGCTGATGGAATTCGTATCACGAGGCAAGACTGGCAGCCATTCGTTGATACCAATCATGTTCTCGCTCTTTTGCTCAGAGTACAGCTACCTGCTGTCCATCATCGACGACAACGAGTTCTTTGAGAAGCAGTCGTTCTTCAGCATGACCGATAACCTCTCGGTCGCTTTCATTCTCAAGGTATGATGCTAATTCCACTCGATGCGATTCGTTGCGACTCGATGGGTTTCGTTTTCGTGTCACTGATTATCCCTTGGTTCTGCCCCGTGTAGGAGCTGATGGTCACATACTATTGGCGCTTGGTCGACAGCAGCGGCCAGTTCATTTACTCGGATATCGATGCCGACCTCGGATCGAATGCCACGGTGCTCGTGCATCACCTCTACACTCGCGAGTGCGTTGTAACCCTAACACAACGTACCCTTTTGTCGATTCTCTCTAACGAGCCATGCGTGCACTTGATATGATTGCAGTTCTCGCCGTCCGTTCGTTCCCAAGGGAGAGTGGGTATCGCTCGAGATCCCAGGGCGAGTCGTGATCGAAGAGGACCTTGCTGCTGAGCCACGAGGCCAGCGTATCATCTCCGAAGTGCCGTTTCTGATTCCTCTTGAAGATCGCCTCAAGTTGTTCTTCAAATACGCTGCAGCTGAGAAGCGAAAGTATGTCACTTGACTCATGAGGGAGAGCGAGATAGAGATAGCTTACTGATCATCGAGCACAGCCACCACTTTTGGGGGCATCGGCTCAAGATCAAGATTCGCCGTGGTTCCGTGTTTGAGGATGCTTACTCGCAGCTTGCGGGGCTGGGTATGGTTTCCACCTAGCTCGAGTTCTCGCGACACACGCACATATATTGGCTTCCTGTCTAACGGGTCTTGTTTTATATACAGAGGCCGAGGGGTGGCTTGAGTCATTCCGCGTCGAGTTTTGGAGCCGTGAAGGCTACGAGGAGCCAGGAGTGGATGGAGGAGGCCTGTACAAGTACGTGCTGGCGCACTCGTATGATGTTGTAGCTTGCTAACTTGTACTCGTCGGCGCTCGATTGCTGCGCTTGCTCGTCATCGACAACAGAGAGTTTCTCAACCTGTACGAGCGCGTGGCTTGCAGCGAGGCATCTAATCCGCTTTGATTGACTCACGATTCGCGATCTCTGGTTGGTGGGTGAGCAGGTTGGTGGGAGAGGGTTTCGGTGCCGAGCACGGCTTGTTCGTGCAGACCTCGCAAAAGACGCTGTATCCGAATCCGTTCTCAGCCACGGCGCACACGAGCCACTTGCAATTCTTCCGCTTCCTCGGCTGTGTGTTGGTGCGTCCCGATGCGTGGCGTCACTCGTAGTTTGCTCAGAGTGGCATTTGATCGCTGATCCACGAATCCGCGTCGATGACACACAGGCCAAGTGCTTGCACGACTCAGTGCTTGTGGAACTGCCACTGGCCAAGTTCTTTCTCTCCAAGTTGCTCGGAAAGCACAACAATGGTATGTGCATCTCTCTCTCTCTCTCTCTCTCTCTCTCTCTCTCTCTCTCGGTCGCTTACAAACAAGGCACATCGACATGTAGTGAATGATCTCTACACACTCGACCCCGAGCTGCATCGGCATCTGATGTTCCTCAAGAACTACGATGGAGACGTGGAGCGAGACCTCGAACTCGACTTTACTGTCACACAACACGGTACGCAGAATGCCGAGACCACCCACCCATGCTCTCTTTCCACCATCTCATTTCTGGTATCGAGCAGCATTCGGAGAGGTGCAGACCGTCGAGTTGATTCCTGGCGGCTCGCACATTCCGGTCACCGAGTCCAATCGCTACAAGTACATCTTCTTGCTGGCAAACTACCGCCTGAACCAGCAGATCAAGCAACAATGCGAGGCATTCTTGCGCGGCTTCCATTCCATCATTCCAGCCAGCTGGATTTGCATGTTCAACGAGGTACGAGATCGAGGCGAGAGTAAACAGTGCCGATTCGCTGAGCTCTATCTAACGCAACCACGACCACAACCTCATCCGACACACCCAGCATGAGCTGCAGTACTTGATCTCGGGCGTTCAAGGTCCCATCGACTTGGAGAATCTGCGGGCGAACACGGTCTACCAGGGCTACAGCGAGACCGACGATACGATCCGATTCTTTTGGCAGGCATTGGATTCGTTCACGCCGGCCGAGCAACGAGACTTTCTCAAGTTCGTCACAAGCTCGTCCAACGTATGTACACACACGCGCACAAAGATCTTGCTCGCCTGCTTGCTGGCGTGGTGTTGATTTGCTGTTCTCCGTTGACAGAGCCCGCTTCTCGGCTTCGAGAACCTCTACCCCAAGTTTGCGATTGCGAGATCGCACACCGACGACACATTGCTGCCGACGGCGGCTACATGCATGAACTTGCTCAAGCTGCCTGTCTACAACGACTACGATACTCTGCGAGAGAAGCTCCTCTACGCCATCACGTCGGGCACGGGATTTGAGATGAGTTGAGCCCTCCCTGGCCGAGCCCGCTCGCGCAGCCGTACCACACAAACGCTGCTCGAGCTTGTTCCATCTGTTGCATACACACACGCCAATCCACCTCACACCTACACACCCTACGCTACACTTTCTATCCAACCTAGCTATGCACGAGAAATACACCCATTCAATCCAATCCAACATCGATGGATGGATAGATCAGTGGTTGGAGACGACATTCAATGGAGCTGTATCTTTGGGCTCATTTGGGGTAAGGCTTTACTCAGTGGAGCAAAACGAGCTTAAGCAGTGCACCACTCTTCCTACGCTACAACAACAATCCCAAGGCCTATCTCGTCCTGTCGCTCCTCCATCGGCTCATCCTGTTGATCCTCTACGTCAGATTCCTCTTCTTCTTCTTGCTCGCTGTCGCTCCCTTCAGCCTCTAACTGCGCTAGGCGGAGGAGGTGCTTAATTTCGACCACAGTGCACACGGCATGGAAGGCTTGCGTAAAGGTGTCAAGGCGCCCTCGCCAAGTCTGAGAGAGGGCCGCGAACTGCTTGATCTCCGCTTTGACGTTCTCGACAATTGCTCTCTCCGAGTGAACGACTTCGTTGAACTTCTTGTGAGCCTCCGTAGTCGCCTGATTGGATTTGAAGGGCGTGACGATCTTACCCTTCTCGCCGAGGTAGCCTTTGTCGCCAATAACGGTTTCTTTGGGTTCCAGCTTGCCCAGGAGTCCATCACGAAAGATAGTGATATCGCTTGTACTGTGCCGCCAAGTAGGGATGATTTAGTACCGTAGCTGCTGTTGATCAGGACAGGCAGCAAAATCCGTCTCCCACAGTACCTTCCTCCATACGCCTGCGATACCCACACTATGTGTGGCACCTTCGTTCCGATAGTGACACCAATCTCCACTTTCACGACGTGGCTCTTGTGCTTTGGTGAATAGTACAGGCGTTGGTTGACCGAGGGCTCGCGAATAGGGCACGCAGTGGTATCAACAGCCATTGACCACTTTGGCCAGCATCCGCCCAGGTTCATTCGATTCTCGAAATTGATCTGCATCAATGAGAGAGAGAGAGAATGAGTATCGAGTCCAAACACAGCTCTCCTTGCGGCATGGATGGCCGACGACATCGAAGCGTACCACATTGGGCATTGCTGCCGCAAGCGCATCGATTCCGGCATTGGCTCGTCGAACGTACGTTGAAGTCGAGACGCCGAATATCACAGCTCCGACGTCTGAGACCACGTAGGTCTTGAGGAACACGAGGGCGGCAGCCAATTCGACGGCTACGATACGGCAGCGCCGCTGGATCTCGAGAAACTCGCGTGGGTTGACACCAAGGAGTGCAACAAACTGCCGCACGGTGCAGATACGCCCGTTAAGCACGGCATACAGATCCTCCAGGTCCGTCCAGTCCACGCGCTCCATGCCAAGGTGGCCACGCAACACCGTGCAGCAGTCAATCGAACCACGGTCTGATGCGATACGATCGAACGCACGCCGATAGGGGCAACAGCCAACTGAACGGGAGCAGCGCACAGGATGGGGAGCAAGCAACTGAGCGCGTCCTCCCACAGCCTACGAAGCACATGCCACGTCATCGGAAAGAGAAGGTGCCTGTGAATGTGCCTCCGCAAGCGTAAGCCGCTCGCGCTCACCACTCTCATCGCATGAACCCTCTTCTAAGCCAGATAATCTCTATTTGCCTCGCGTATATCACGTCTACTGTGTCTCTGTCGTCCGAGGCCATTCTTCAATTAGTTTGTTGTTGGCTGCTGGGCGTATGCATCACAATGTCGCTCTCCTGGCTTGCTGTCTGTAGCAGAGCGGCTATTACTACCTCGGCCAAGATCGCCCATCCTCCTCGTACGATAGCTATCATCTACCAGCGACAGGCGAGTGTTGTTGCCAGGTGGCTGCCATCGTCGTGTGCTGCTACAACAAGCCGATCGAATCGACTGGGTTGGACCTCATGTCGCCAAGCATCCAAGCAGCCACGAGCTGCTGTACCTCTCGGATCTCTGCTTCCCTCCGATGACGAGAATGACTCGAACGACGTTGAAGTTGGCGTACTCGAGAACCAACAGGCCAGCACCTCGAAGGCAGCAGTAGCGGAGAGCGAGCAGAGTCCTTTGCGCAGTATCGACATGAGCTCGACCGTGCATCGCGGTACAGCATACGAGCAGCTCTGCATCGAGACGTTTCATGGCATCGGGATGCAGCTGAGTCGCTCGGGTGGCGCTGGAGATAATGGCATCGACTTTCATGGCTCGTGGACGTCGAGCAATGCAGCCGCGAGCGACACGATCGGCATCATTGGGCAGTGCAAGAAGGAGCGCGCGGCCGTCGGGCCCGTGTACGTTCGCGAGTTCGAAGGCACGATCCATCGAGCACAACGACGTCAAGCGAGCGACACTACGACTCGAGGCGCCTCACGCCCACTACTCGGTATCTACGTGGCGTATGCTGGATTCACACCGTCGGCGCACACTCTTGCGTACCAATCACCGTTCCCGATGGTGCTGTGCGAGATCGACGACGATGGCGACATTGTACACATGAAGCCCAACACTGCGGCTCGCCGACTCATGCCATCGAATCTGGTGATTGGCGTGAGCCACAAAGCTCACGTCGTTGGTGGCAAGCCGTCACTCAAGAAGGTGGTGGCCGTCGTATGGCGCACATGAGGCTCACGTCAACTGTACAGCGAGAGCCCGAGCCAATGTATGTATTCAATCGAGCAGCTCGAGCGTGTGGTCCTGCGACAGACAGTGGATAAAGTCCGTGTGCCATCCTTGGTCGCGCAGGCCTTGGAGCAGCGAGTCGAAGTGATGATCGAGCACCTGGCGAGTGTCACGAACGGCTTGCTGCTCCGAGTAACCGTGCGAGAGCTCACGCGCAACCAGCAGCGCGTGCAGCATGGCTCGTGTTCGATCGACTGCCGTTGCGTGTGGCGAGAGTCCGATGAATGCCGTGTTGCGGTCTTGCTGGTGAAGACGATAGAAGGGCCTGATTGGCCGCCGAGAGATCGAAATGACATACGGCAGGTCGTGGTACAACTCGGCGAGCGTCTGCAACCGGGCAGGAGTGGGTGCGAGGTCGGTGATGCCGGCGCCCATGACCATGGACAAGTGGCGCACTCGAGACCATCGCACAAAGGGCTCGAGCTGTCGCACTTGCTCCGGAGTCGGGATCGTCGACAACGACAGGCACGGAATCTGAGGCACGGCTCGATCGAGCACGATCTGCGCTCGGTCGGGATTGAGGCTCGTGTGCCGCACCTGGCTCATGGCATGGAAGCCGAACCACACGTTGGCGCTCGCAAGTACCGAGAAGGCCGCGAACATTCCCCAGAGCGGATGCGCGAGTTGCTCGCATAACAGCGACACCACGATGCCGCCTCCCATGCCGACCGTGTACGCAGCAACTCCCTGCAAGATTCGGTGAGTATGATCGGACGGTACAGGTGAGGAGCTGCAAGAGAGCAGCAAGAGCATGCCTGTGAGTAGCCCTTGGCACACACGTCGCCAAGGTTATGTGTGATGGCAAACTCGCGGTAGATGGCGGCCTTGGTCGAGCCGCCGACCAAACCAGCGACGGCCTTGGCAGTGGTAGCAACCGACGCCAGTAGCAGGAACACTGACGGTACCAAAGGAGTGCTCATCTCCAACTATATGCCTCGAACAATACCAATCCAATCCAATTGAGTGGGTCTCCATTGTGAGGTCGATCATGTGTGTGGTTGTGCATACAGCGACTCCAACGAGCAGCAGAATGTCCGAGAGAAACTTGGCTCGCTTGGGATAGACATCGAGCAGCGAGCCGAACTTGTTGGCAACGAACATGAGACCCAATCCACCGAGGCCATCCTATCAGGTCCAGCTCGATCAGGACCAGCTCACGATCAATCAACGAATGAATGAATGTCGCGATACCTTGAGCACCCAGTTGATCGTGGCCGAGAGCGCGAACGATGAAGTAGCGCCGATGCCGACAGCAGTCAAGAGACAGTGCGTCGCCAACACTTGCATCATCGACGAGACGACACTCTGTGACACGAGATGCTTCTGACAAGCCCAGTAGTCGCTCGAGACCGAGTGAGGATATCTAGCCGGCATGAAGAAGCTCCTCACGCGCTGCGCAATCGCCGTGGAGCGCAAAGAAGTATCGCGCGGTAGCGACGAGCTCGACGACGGTGATGCCTCATCATGCTCAATCACCCATCGATCTCCGTGTTGTGTGTGGTCGAATCGAAATACCGAACGACGATCAGAGTTCGTTTGGATGACTCGAACTGGCGAGCTCGATCGCGAGAGGCTTGGCGAGGTGCGCGTGCTGCTGTCGTCGCCGCGAGTAGCGCTGCTGGCAGCTCGTCGTGTGGTCAGACTCGCCAATCGACAGCGAAGTAGTACCGAGGCATAGCTGGCATGGGCACCACCCACGAGACTCGGCAGCCGTCGAACTCCAGCACCAGCAGCAAAGGCCGAAGCGCGCAGCATCGTCGATGCGGCGCGGAGCGAGGAGCGATAGGAACAGTGATGCCATAGAGCAAACTCACTCCTAATCACTGAGATACTCCGAGCTTAAGGAGTAGGGAAGCACACTGTACGTAAGCTCGAATTGATGTTGCCTCATCTCACTCAGGCGATTCTTGCGAGTGATTTCGGTAATGTCCAAAGGAGTGGAGTGGCCTC
>ERZ778019.3669-NODE-3669-length-10804-cov-7.252116_pt1 | contig 10804 bp, 9 predicted proteins | sample MGYA00375749_ERZ778019 | MGnify/ENA primary metagenome ERZ778019 (study PRJEB29350, sample SAMN05389821) | bioreactor metagenome | isolation source: Ammonium sulfate bioreactor | place: South Africa: University of Cape Town | collected 2014-03-17 ... | reverse complement strand
GATTTGATCAAATTCCAAACATTGCAGAAGTGTTGCGTCTTAACTTACATATTTATACTCTTGATAAAGAAGATGGAAAGTTGAAAGCAAAATCATTGTGGCAATCTGAGCTTCATCAAAACCAGTTAATAATGTTGCATTATGATTCAATAAAAAATCACTTTATTGTCATCAATACACTTGTTGGTTATGGAGAAGTCATTTATTGTCCCAAATGTGGCAAAGTTTTTGACTATTCAAAAGCTACTAGATATCACAAACATGTTGCCAAACACCAACCTCCTATCAAACAATTAACTTTTAAGAAAAAACAAGTGATTCCAAAAGTACCATTGTTCGAGCAACTGTTTGGAATTCCTTTAGTGAGAGACTTGTACTTTGGGTTTGACTTTGAGGTATTACTTCTTCCTTCTCAATTTGCATTCGGATCTAATCAACAACTAGTTAACATACATCAACCTATTGCATTTGTCCTACATTGTTCTGATCCAAAATATCCACCAGTTCAATATTGCGGCATAAATGCTGCAAAAGTGTTTATACAACACCTTGATGACTTACACGACAAAGTTGTTGAAGATTTGCAACTGAAGTTCAAACACGCATACAAAACTCAAATTAATGACTTGTATAAAAAACTGTGTACTTGTGTGAACAAAAAACAACATCAACCGGGTTGTAAAGCTCAAGTGATAATGTGTAAACTCTACAAAGAGTACCTTCAGATTCCTATCATAGGTTTCAATTCAGGAAAATATGATATGACTTTTGTTATTTCACATATGTTGAAATATGACATAGCAAATCTTATAACTAAGTCAGGGTCATATATGAAGTTGATGTATGGATCTTGGTGCTTTCTTGATTGTAGAAACTACGTTCCACCTGGAATCAACTTGAGTAGATTTGCACACATGTGGGGAGTTTCTGATCAAAAAGAGATCATGTGTTATGACTGGTTAGATTCTATTGAAAAACTAGATTGTCCTCAACTGCCTCCTAGAGAGGCTTTTCACAACAAGCTCCACAATCAAGAATGTAATAAATCAGATTATCTTCAAGCTCAACAAAATTGGATCAAATGGAAGTGTTCATCTATAAAAGACTATATAATGAATTATTGCAGAATTGATGTTGAAATTATGATGATGGCCTTAAAAAACTACAGACAAGTCTATTTGGAAGAAAATAAAATTGAATTACTCAATCATGTTTCACTTCCTCAGACTGCTTATACTACATTTCTGAAATGTTATCATAGTGCAACTTTGTATCCACTATATACAATTACTGATTGTAACTCTTATTATATCATTAGCAATAGTATTTTTGGTGGAAACTGTCAAGTTTTTAACAAGCATGCAAAAATAGGAGAAAATAATGTAACTTATCTAATTGGCTTGGATGAAAACAATCTTTATGGTTGGGCAGGAAAGCGGTCTCTTCCTTATGGCAATAGCACATTTATTAATGACAAAATGTTGTGTAATGACTTGTGTACAAAGTTTAACAGAGTGTCCAGTGAACAAAGACAGTTACCTGTTTCTGAAAAATACTCTTCTAAGCTATTACATTCTGACGAAGTTGCTGATCCATATGAATTCACAGGCTTTATTCGATGTTCATTATACTTTACTAAAGAACAAAAAGAGAAGCTAAAACACTTTCCACCTATTCCAAATAAAATCAAAGTTGGAACAGGTAAAAAGAAACAAACTAAACTGGTTTACAGTCTCTTTGACATTGACGATTATTGCATCTTTAGTGAATTTCTGAAACAATTATTGGAAAATGATTGGTGCACTTTATACACAATCTATGAAGTAGTACAAATGTCAATAGGACCACTGATGAGAAGTTTTATTGATGTAAAAACTGCCAAACGTCAAGAAGCTGAGGATATTATAAGACAATATGAAAATGCCACTCCTGTGAATGACCGACAGGCCGATGAAATCAATGCCATATTGTCATCTGCAAGAGCAAAAAAAGATGTAGCAAAACTTGATAACAATAGTTGCTATGGAAAGACTATTCAGTCTGATGAACACTATGACACATCTTTGATTGTGAAAAATAAGACTCAATTCCTACAAAAAACCGTTGGTAAAGTAATTGCTGACTTCAATGCGTTATCTCCACCAGCTGCTGATAACAGTCATCATGGGTCTGTTGAAGTGAAACTAAAAAAGACCAAGGTTGAAATAAGGAGCCCTAAATACTTAGGGGCCGCCATTCTTGCTTACAGTAAGATGTTAATGTTGGACTTCGTTTACAATTGTTTAGCGGTAACATTTCAGCCAGAAGAGTATGACATTCTCTACACAGACACAGACAGTGTGTATATTGCTATCAAAAAGCCATCAGTGACCGATTTTGGAAGTTTCTTGAATCAATTCAGTCCTGAATTGCAAGAGTTGCACTTTGCAAAGCCAAATGACATCACTCCGGGAAAGATGAAACTGGAAAAAGAACTCAGCGAGGTCATCTTCCTGAAACCAAAACTCTACTCATATTTGGATGCAAAACACAAGCAGACAATCAAAACCAAGGGAGTACGGATTGATCAGAATCGAGAGGCACTGATATTTGATAATTACAAGAAGGCTCTACTTGAAAACGCCAAAACTAATGTCACCAACCGTATCTTCCTCAAACAAAATCGTACATTTATGTACACTGTCGACCAAAGCAAGGTTGGTCTATCTAATGATGATGACAAACGAGAATGGTATGGGATTCACGAAAGTCTTCCTCATGGTTATGACCACCCCATCTTTACTGAAGAAGCGGTGCTGGAAAAGATTATAAAAAATTGTGCAAGCCGGGTGGACGTCACTCAGGAACGATTCCTTCAGCTACTTGGATGTAGTGTGGATCAATTCAAGACGCAACTATTGAGCGAACTGCCAACTTATTGCTCTTTCATCAACTACGGAACTAAATGGAACATCGACCACAAACAGCCTGTTTCTGCATTTCCGGAAAAGACAGGAGAAGCCCTGATTGCACTCTGTTACCACACAAACCTACAGCCGATGACAATTCAAGCTAATAGCTCCAAAGGTGGACAGAAGAGAATGCAAGCAAGAAAAGCAGGGGGAGCGCAGTAAGACTGATCTGCAGCCTAGGAGGCGGTGGCATTGTGATTGCTTATATTTTTTGGCTTTTGGTTCGCTTTGCGAAACAGACAACAAAAACATCACCAGCCTCGCGAATTCAATTTTATTTACGCGTACGTCTAAAGGACCTACAGAAGCATATTGTCCTCGAGGTATCTCAATGGCGCGCATCTACCAGCACGAAGCTGTCTACGTTCCTCCGCTAGCCTCGCTTGTTCTATCCTAAGCTGGTGATCACGTTGGCGAAAGTACTCTTCAGCAGCAGCCACCTGGCGCGCATCGTCTAAAATGGCTTGATAAACCATCTGCATAAAAAGATTATTCAAAGGTCTGTGAGTTAAAACTTACGTTCTTCTTTGATAGTTCAGCGATGTCACGATACAACTCTTGGAGCGCCATCAACTTGTTACGTATATCCCCAGGTAACTTGTTGAGTTGTTTGCGGATGTACGAATCTCCCTTGCTGAAATAGTGAGTCAGTATTTTTATCAAGTAATAGAAGCAAGTTGTTACCGCATATTTTTCAGTTGTGCGCGGGCATCCTCACAATCTTGTTCAAATTGCTCGGAGGCGATATATAAATCAGCCTGAGTCTTCGGATTGAACTGTGCCTGCAGTTGTTCCATGTGGATAGCTGCCTCAGTGTCCTCTCGTTGCTTCAAGTCGCTAAATTCACTTGCCATTTGAATGAATTTTGCCTCCATCTCCGCACAGTTGGGGCACCTTTGCCTAAGAGCCAGTTCTTCAGATCTAGGAAGCGGCGATTCGGATGAAGAACGGACTGTGGTGTTGTGTGTTGTTGGCGGTAAACAGGGAGAGCGCAATCTGCGCTTCAAATCCTCATAATGTGCATTCAGCTCTTCGGTGCTGAGCGCGAATGCAATCGCCAATTCCTCCTTTGGATGGACCAGTACATCGCAACGACTCTCCAACCCTTGAATCTCCTCGAGGAGTTGCTCCAATCTCGCTATTCCTTCGTCGTGAGCAGTGGAGGGCTCTCTCATCCGGGTGATGAAGGTCATCAGCCATTCGCGCGATCTTTCCCCCGCCTTTTGGATGAAAGCCTGTCTCTCTCCATCGGAGGGGGTTCGGGCCACACGCCAGTAAAACACGTTTGCTGCCTCTTCAGTCAACTGTTCAAGCGAAAAGTTCGCTACTGCAGGTACGAGCGCCATGTGTCTTGTTTGTGTCGGGGGCGATAAAAAAAAAAATGACAAAGGATTTGCAAACTCACGGTGTGCTGTTTGCAGTGAAATGCGAATTCTGTTAGGCCTTTCTGACTTTCCTTGCTTTCTTTCTTCGTGTTGATATAAGATAAAACTGCAGGAAATGTCCTTGCATGTACGGAAGAACTAAGGAGCCGAAGCTGCGCTCAGCGACAGTTTTTATTCTCCTGGCGCGGCTCTTTCCCGCCGTTGCAAAAATTTAAAAATAAAATTCGCGTTTGTGTCTGCAGTCTAAGTTTCCTCTCCCTGAGTTTTTTAAGCATTCGCTCAGCTCAAACATTTTCTCTCACCATCTCGACAGCTACAACATGGGTCTCCGTTCATGGTTGACGTTGTAGATTCGAAAGAGGATGTCAAAACGATGACAGATTGGGTGCTTGCCGCCGCGCAGAGAGGATATCCCTGCTGGCTGTCCTATGTGCAGCATCTCAACGCCGCCATGGTATCTCTCAATTACCATAACAAGTTTCTTGTTGCTGGGCGTCAGATGGTTCGTCGATCAAGGACTTTATGGAAGAGAGACTCCCCGACGATGGCAGCAGCGACGGAACTGCTGGATGAGTTCCTAGATAGTGAAAAATGCCCAAGTGTCAACACCAAAAGACAGAACCAGCTGGGGCTATTCTTGACTGCCGAGGAATTGGGTGAAAGTTCCTGCATCTACTCCCGATCTCTCTGATGAAGATTACTAGCTGGTATGACTCTTTTCTTCTTCAAAAAAAAACAGTCAATCTAAATTCATCCTTTTTTTTTTTAGCACCGAATTCATGACGCGGTCTTTTTTTTTTTTTTGCTCCCTGTGGAAGAGATGTGACATCGCGGACGGAATCCTCTTGTCTGCAGTACTCTCTTGCGTAGAAAAGGAGTTCCTTGCTCCTTCAAGCGCGCTCTCCTTGTATCGCTCCAAAGTTACGCACTTCCTGTAAAAGCTTTGGTGGTAGCTGTGTGGTCTTTGCTTGTGTCTCCTTTGGTCTCATTCTTTGTATCATCACCTGTGTCTTCGAGAGCTCTTGTCGCAGGTCTCGCAACTGTCTTTCATAGTTATCAACTACTTCATTATTTAGCTCATTCAATTTTTTTGCTCCTTCTATCAAACCATCTTTATCTTTGTTCAGCTTGATTATCTCCGCTTCGAGTTTTTCTACTAACTCATCCTTTTTTTCCACAACACACTCTACAGGTTTCGGCTGCTGTTCTTGGTTTTGTACATGATTGATGCTTATTCGGAGCTTCTTTCGCTTGTACGTCTCTAACTCCTTTTCAAACAAATCTTGCAGTTCCCAACATTCTTCGTTTAGTTGACAGGTTCGGCCTCGAATCTTTGTGCTCTCGATGCGCTTTTTGAGAAGTTTTACTATGGAAGAAGGTAATTGTTTTACGATTTCATCATACTTTGGGCTCCACCAATTCATATTTTCTTTCTATATACTATAGGTAAAAAGATAATCTAAAATAGAAATAAAAATAGAAATATATTTACGAAAATTGGCCAGGTGAGGGGTGAAAAAAGAAAATATTTTCTGATTTTGCTCATTTTACTCTTCTTTTTCTTCTTCTTCCTCAATGAAGCCGAGGACTCGCTGGCGCATGTGCTCTCGGGCATCAAGATCACGTTCCCGTCGCATGGCCTTCTTTATCGCGTCAAGGTATTGGCCCTCCGCTTTGATCTCGCGCAGGTAATCATCAAAATTGTCTGGATGCCGCTCAATGTATTGGCGGATACCCTTTGGTAGATAGCTAATCTTTGTATTCTCAGAGAGTTTGAGTACTTCGGCTCGTCGGGTGTTACCTACCGCCAATTCATTTTGGTACTGGCGTTCACGCAAGGCGTTTCCAGGTACAATTGAGTACCGCTCGTATTGTTTGGTTGGGTCATTGTATTCATCCAGGCACTCTTCATAGATCTCAGGCGATGTTCGGGTAGCAATGCACCCTACATATTTGCGCCGGGCAGTTTTCATCATCTTCGACATTTGCCGCTGACGTGTCTGCTTCGCGATGCCCTCTTCACTATTCTGTAGGCGCAAGCGTTCTGTGTACTTGTCATACAAACGCCCGGCAACGGCTGACCTACGGAAGCGCTCAAGGAAGTCATTATGTTCAAGTATGTACTTTTTCATGTCAGAAAGCTTGAACTTACCATCATTTTCCACCTTTAGCTGATGTTCGATCTCACGAAAACCAGTCAGTTCCAAGAAATCCATCAGATCATCCTTTTTCGCCAGCGACATCAATTTGGATACTGGAATCTCTTGTGGACCGAGGATTCGCCGTTCGCGTACATTAACTTGGGGTAATGAGGCTTCTGTTCTTTGCATTTTTTCCGTATACTATGCTGATGAGAAAAATCCTCTTTTCATAATTCATAGACTCGCTGCAGCTGGTGGTGATAGTATTTTCGTAGAGGACTCAAGCCGTCACTGTCCTTTACACGGTATTTTATTATATATCCATCGTGAAAGACATCGCTAATGAAGAAGATCTCTGTTGTCCATTTAGGGTTGCGTATCTTATGAAAGACCTTGTAGGCATGGAATTGTTCTTGTCGGGTCATGCTTGGATCAAGGTAAGCTACCACACGGACAGCATTTCCGATTTCAAAGGGCTCAATCTGGTTTCGCGCAGGGGCATTGACTTGTTCATCAATTCGCCTCAGGCGCTGATGGATTTGCTGCCGAGTCACTTGACACTCCTTCTGCGCATTATCACAGAAATGTACGTATGAAGGCTGCTCTTGTATTGTTGAATGACGTGTTTTGTTGTAGTTCTGTAGGAGGAGGTCAAGGACATCAATGTAGCGAGTACGATGGTTGATTGTCATGTACGCAAAAATCCTGCTTTTAATCGTCTTGTTGAAGCGCTCAATTATCCCTAATGGTGTGTAGGGATATGAGGTAAGGTGGTGAACACCAAAGCTGTCTGTAATTTGCCTCACCTTCTTATTCAGGAACTCCTTACCGTTGTCACTGAGAAGGACCAGCGGCTTCATATTTTGTTCAAATAGAGCAAGCAAGACCAGCGCTACCTGCTCACCCTTCTTGTTTGGGAGAGGGAATACAAATGCGTACTTGCTAAAGACATCGACTATTGTCAACAGGTATTGTACACCATCGTTGTCACTTGAATACGGTCTCATGTCGATCAGGTCCATCTGCCACTTCAGGTTTCGGTCGGCGACTACAGTGCGCTTCTGCTGTTGTAACTGACGTCGCACTGGCTGTTGCTGTTGGTAGGCAGGTTGAGACAGCAGGAATTGGCGGACATCCTCTCTGGTGATGACAAAGTTGAGGCGATTGTTTTTGATCGCCGACTGATAAAGCCCCTCGATGCTGTTAGCGGAAGTGAGGGGGTCTCGGTACAGGGACAATAAAAATTCAGAGAGCGTGTTTGGCCGCTTGGACTGTGAGGAAAGAGGGTTCTCGCTTGTACGCTTGAGACGAGACTCCATTTATTATGTTATGTAAAAGAAAAAGACTGATCTGGCCTCAATATTTGCATTGCCTTGGCTTGTAGGGCTGGCTTTATTCAAGTTTTATAATAACACAGTCACTATAGTCCGCAGAGGGTTGTTGCGACAGAAAACGGCAAGATTTCATGTAGAGCTGAAAGGAAATACCGTATAGTTTCAATATCTTCTTTTTGTTAAGATGCACCTTATCGATTTCCCCTTTTCCTACGACCTCGAGAACAAGGTGATTGAGGAGCATCTCATTCTGCCGAAAATATGCGTCCCATTTGACGATGAACGTATTGAACTGGGGAACGTCGTCGTTGCAACACTTAATTGTTGCATTCCCACTAATCTTGAAAGTGTTCAAGAAATCGTTACAGTAGTCACGATGCATCTGTGTTATCACAGTCGTATAATCAATGGTGGGGAGAGAACTGGAAGGTTGGCTCGCTTGCATCCAAGTTTCGGTAAGACAGACGGCAGTGTGTTGTCAGAAGTTGGCAAAAACAAGACAAAACTATTCTCGAAGTTGCCACTGAGAATGGCGGGAAAAGTGCTCCCCAACTGTTTCCATGGAAGGTGCTTTGAAATTGCATTAATTAAACTCTGCTTATCCAAAATCCCCGTAAACTTTGCCAGGGACCGAGCCTGCACGTATCTTGTCTTGCTCAAGGGCCATTAAGGACGGGGGTTAAGTTAAAGGATGTGAAAACGCGGCAACGGCCAGCTCATGTGCGGACGAAGAAATACGAATACCAGTATCTCGCTTATGTAGAAAGTATAATAATTCAAACAATAAGAGATGCCACTACCTAACAATGCTACGTTGATAAAGCTAACCGATGTAACTGGGGACTAACCTTGCGTTGTGGGCACAATAAACTTTTCCTTGCGAAATTGTAAACCTCTCCATTCATGCAAGGAGGAAGCGAGATAGAAGATAATTTGCAGCACTGAGTATTTTGTAGTGTTCTGGTGAAGAAAAAAGGCTCTCGCTAGAGTGTTTAAAAGTCTCCATTTATTATGTTATGCGCAAAGAGAAAAGACACAACAAAACTAGAGAGCGCTGCTCCGGTATTTGCGCTGCCTGTCGTTGTCGTAGTGGTTGTAGTTGTGGGTGAACCGCTTCCTGTTGACAAGGTAGTTGTTGGTGGCAGCGTAGTAGTTGTCGTGACTAAAAAAAGTGTGAGAGTGGTAATACAAGGGAAGCAAGAGGCATACCTTGGTAGTTCATCATAAGGTTAAACGTAAGAGAACATGACTCAATAGTATTTTCGCAAGTCGTTACCATGTAATATGTGTCAGCTGTAGGCCAAGTATATGATCCTCCTAAGACTGTCCAGTCGGTAGTGTGTAGGGTATTCGCATCGCTATTCAATGCAATGGCGCTGTGCCCGGAACTATAGGCGCTGTAGTTTCCACTGTTGAAGAGGTAGACGTAGAACTTGTCGCCGTTGGGATCTTGAACCATCGGCTGAGAATACAGCGTGACGAGTTCTTCACCTGCGAGCGTCGGACAGCTAAACGTCACGACTTGACCTGGGGCGAAAGTATCGATATTGTTGTCCACTGAACATTGATAGGCTGCTGAAGTGACAGCGAGGGCAAGAAGAAAGAGTAGTTTGAGCATGTCGTGTGTTGTTTTAAAATAATGACTGTGAAAAAAAAGCAAAACTACCGTTAATTATCGAGACTGCATTCTAGGCCAGCAAAATTTAATCTCATATCTGATTTGATGCTCACGCTTGAAGTATGCATCAGAGGCGGAGTTAGATTAAAATAATGGAACAATTTAGTATTTACCGTATAATGTTGGAGTCGCTTATGGAAGCCTTGGGAATAGATATACTTCACCAGTTTCAAAATTTTTACGGTTTGGCGTTCCCTTCTGCTTCCTTCGTAAACAAAATGTTTTTTCCTCTAAGACAAAACAGCACTTCGACTTGCGCGAGAGCGAAAAGAACGTGACGTTGTAGTGTTTATTATGGAGGCAAAAGACTTGTTATAAAATGATCATTTAACATGTTTCTGGTTCAAAATGATTGTCTTCATGACTATCATCACTATATCTGCATCTGATAGCACAGTGACAGTACTTAGAGTGCGTAGGTACCTTCCGAGTGGCAAAAATGCCAATGAATTATGATAGCCCTCTTGTCTACCTCGTTCGCGAGTGAACTTGTATTGAATACCTGCCAGCGACTTTATTTGCTTGTTGATTCAATCAGCGCAGTTGTTGTCAGATCCACATCAACCTGATCGTATAAGCCTACTCCCTCAACAGCCTCCATCAAATAGTACTCTGTACCAACTGCGGTACTTGCTACTTTGTTACTCGAAGCGTTGTTTGAACATCAAATTACCTCATTATCAGGAATGCTTTCTGCCCCAGCAAAATTTAATCTCGCTTCTGATTCGATTGTGAAGCGCGCAGTATTATCCAGCGGTAGTTGTACCGTTACTTTTCTTTCCTTACTATTCTCATACGGAATTCTTGATTATGGCAAACCACCATGGTGCGCTTTTCTTTTACTTTCTTCTCCCCCCCTCCTTTCCCCTTTTTTTTCACTTTACTAATCATTGTTTACATAGACAGTGAAAAAATACCAGATTACGAAGATATCGAGGAAGACGATCCATTACCTACGGATAGATGTATGTTTGGTGGATAAGAAATGAGTGTCGGAGAAGTTGAAACAATATTACAAGAAATGCGATCAGAAGCAGCTGCACAAGATGAATTGGAAGAAACTCATTGTTTAAAATATGGTTCTTAATGTACATTCCAAATTGTAGTTTAGTAAATTGGTTTGAATTCTATTGTCTCTTTAGTTTAAACCAGCTTTACAAAGTGTTATAACTTAAAATAATGTATTTATCTCTTATTATATGTATTTATACAAATATCATTTTTACATTATTTAAACAACCTCTTAGAATTCAAAATTAAATACAAATTCTGGGTTTCAAAAGAATGCTCTCAAATACCCACTTTCTATATGATG
>ERZ778019.3667-NODE-3667-length-10817-cov-10.033451_pt1 | contig 10817 bp, 11 predicted proteins | sample MGYA00375749_ERZ778019 | MGnify/ENA primary metagenome ERZ778019 (study PRJEB29350, sample SAMN05389821) | bioreactor metagenome | isolation source: Ammonium sulfate bioreactor | place: South Africa: University of Cape Town | collected 2014-03-17 ... | reverse complement strand
ATTAAATGACGTAACGAAACGAAATTAGAGATGTAATTGCACAATATGTTGAATTATATGACAGATCGAGAGGTTCATCGTCATCATCATCGTCAACCGATGATTCATCAATATTATGATCATCCATTTGTTTTGTGAAATGAAATGTTTTGGGTGGACGGTAACCTCGACACAACGTGCAATGATGTCCTAAAACAAAAATACAAAATAGTAAATTATAATTTCTATACATCATATTCTTACTATGACTATACGATTCAACTCGAACAGATGGTATTTGTTTTTTTCGTGCTGAAACATCAAGAAAATAAGTGATATCACCAGAATTCTCTGTATGTTCTTTTGATTTGCTTGTTTTGCCCGTGAATTTTATTGATAATGGTTTGTTTCGTCGTTTTCGAAATCGTTCACTTAAATAACTATCGATTTTAATGTGATATGTTTCTTGTGAAAGTGTTGATGTTGAAGAATTTTGCCGTTCGAAATGACTTTCTTGAATATCATCGAGTAATTTCCATCGTTTTTTCTTACTTAATGAGTAGTACACATCTGTTTGTTCAATTCCGAGTAGACCGGGTTTATCTAACATTTTTAAATAGTTTTTATAAGTAGGAGTATTTACGCTAGCACAAATATACGAATTATGCCATGATTTTCGTGCGAAGTAGTACATATGGAGGGTTTTTCCATTAATATCGAAACGATTTGTTGATCGTAGATTTGGCTTTTCATCGTTGAAACCGTTTGAAACCATGCTATGATGATAGAAACTGTCTTTGTTATTTGGTTTTTATATACTCTTGATATTTCTATCAACTTTATCTTATAGTATGCTTTTTGACTCATTGTTTCATACGTCATGGGAAGAAAGAATGGAAAAAAACTATCATCTTGTGTCTGACAAGTTGCATTTTATTCTAATTTCAACTGCAGTGATATTTATGTAATTATAGCATATGTTCTTTACTATATCAGAAAAGAAAAGAAAAGCATTCAAAAAAATGAATTTCAGCCATATTTCTTATTGTAGATGTAAAGAAAAAATTTTTCTCGAGAAGGAAATATAGATATTCTACTAAAAATTGTTTAATGTATTTATGGTTTCGAATATTTCTCTCTTTATGCTTTGAATTTGAACACTTAATTTATTATTTTTCATTGTTCATGGACATAAGCAAAGTAAAAACTAATGCTAGAAGACAACATTGGCAACTCAGATCGAAGCTGAGGTGAATTGAATTAATATTTTATTTTTACTCCCTAATAACTTGATTCTAACGCGTCTGGACGCATCTAAACCAAACGCGTTTCACTGTGAGCGTTTCTCTCGCAGTTCAAGCGCGATAAAAACGCGTTTACATAAAAAAATATTTACATGGGTAGTTATACATCAGATCCATTCAACCATGTTCTAATGCAGGAACTTGTCATCCTAATGGTACTTTACCAGCAGGATACGAGTGTTATTGTCAAAATGGGTATGGAGGTAAAAATTGTGAAAATGATACAAGAGTATGTAAAGAAAATACATGTTGGTAAGATATACGTAGGAGAAAGAAAAAAGTTTAATTTATTGTATGATCTGATATAGGAATCATGGATCTTGCGTTGAAGTGAACAAAACAACATTTGAATGTGAATGTCAAGAAGGTTTTACTGGTATCTATTGTGAACTTAAGATTGATCAATGTAAAAATATTTCATGCAAAAATAGAGGTCTTTGTCGAATGATTGATCGCAAATGGAAATGTTTTTGTTTGGATTCATCACTTTATTATGGAAACTATTGTGAATATCAAACAAGTGGTTTAACAGTGAAGAAAGTAATGGCAAAATCGTTTTCTAGTGTTGCAATAGCAGTGATTACTTTAACAGTTTCGTTTGTTGTCTCGATGGATGTTCTCAAATATGTATTTCATATTGATCCAGTCAAAGCAGTACGTAAAAAAGTCAAGAAAAGTAAAAATGAAGCAAAATCAAAACCATCAAAAACTGTCGTTCGATTTCAATATATTTCCTAGAAATTAGCAGTCATTTATGTTGCTTTTTGTTTTGTAGAAACTACTCATTTACGTATAATACTGAGTAAAACATTTGTATGGATATATTCTATTTTAATTCAAAAGCAATGCATCACAATATTTCATCTGGAGTATAATAAAAAAAAGAAAGGACATGTTTACCAAAGTAATGATGACGCAACTACGCAAATGAACGAGACAATCCACATTGTTGATAGTAAACGTGGAGCAGCATTGCAAACATCTGAATCACAGCAGCATACTGTAGCAGGAATATTGCCAACGGTGTCTGATCTGCAACCAGCTGAACTGCAGATAAAGGGTTTTGGTACGCCTCGTCCAACAGTTTGTACTTGATTTTGTACTATTTTAATTTTCTAAACAGAAGTCAATATTTATAAGAAATTAACAACATAGAACCAATTGATACATACAACACACCATCCATTGTCTGAAGGGACTACAATAACGCCTGGAGCATTTGTATTAAATGGATCAGCACATTGCCCATTGGATGGTATTGGATTTGAATTTGAAAGCAATTTTTGTGTAGCTAAAAATGATTGTTTTCATTTTATCGATTAGAAATCGGAAGATTACTATTTTTATTCCCCAGAATGCCATCTAGACAATAATAGCATCGTGAAGCAGAGCTTGTAACTAATGAAACACCTAAAATAGTCGACGATTTATTTCTGTAATCGTATGAGAGAGATTTACCAGCTAGAAATGAAACAACTATGACGAGAAGTTGCATTTGTTTGTAATATTTCCGAGTGATAATAACAGAAGAAGACTATGGATTTTAGTTCGTAGGTAGGCTTTTATATGTTTGTCCTACGAATATTTTATCTATACACCAACAAAACAATAACATGACGTCAATATGAAAACAATGCTTTATCCAAGAAGTATGATTTTTCTCTTATCTTTCTTCTCTTATCTAATATGACATCAACTGTAAATATTGTCTGTTTGTAAATAATAAAGATGCATTCAAGGTAAAAAAATCATGAAAATACATTTGATAATGATATTTATAGTAAAACAATATCATAATTTCATGACATCTATGAAAAGAGAGAGAAACTTATATTAAAATCCAATGAGAGTTCTTTGTGTTGCGGTTGGTTGCATCAATGTTGTGAAATGACATTGAAATGAAAAATAAAAGCTAAAATTTTGTCACATTGAAATAAATGGCGAAAACAAGAGCTAAAAAACGTAACAAAACAATCGATGGAGCAGCTGCTCGTATGATTTTTTTCTTAGTTCGATATCGTTTGCTTATGCTTTTTCGTATAGCTATTGAAAAGCGACGACGTACGAAAAGTATTGATGAAATAGACGAAACTACTCTTTCTTCTGTTACATCCAAACCAAAACTATTCAAAGTCGAAAGTAATCGTTTACTCAAAGAAAATCCATCTATAACAGAATATCGAATCGATCCATTTTTCGACACCAAGTATAAGCTAAATAAAGTTTTTATTACTGATCGATTGTTTTGTGTCTATATATTTAGTCTACCTATTCCTTACATATCATCGAGTGTTCAGAGTAAATTAGCTATTCGTGCAGTTAATTTAAATGACGTCAAATTATTACAAAGTCTAATCGATGATGTCGATCATGTTTCTTCAGTAAAACTTATATTCAGAAACTAATTTTCATTGTAAAGAAATTCTGTTTGCTAGATACATATTAAACGTGATTTTACTGAAAGTTTATCAGCTATTCATTATGCAATTCAACGTGATAATATCGATTTACTTCGCATCTTATTAAAAGATTTACAAGAACCGAAAGATAATCGATGTGCTCTCCCAGATGTGACCCTATTCCAACAGAATGTTGACGAGTAAAATTAATTTCTTTGAATTGACAAAAGCAACGATTCATTCTCTAGAACCAATGAAATCATTAGTTCGAGCGATGGAGAAAATCTTCTTATTTATGCGATGAACAATAATTGCTCACGTGAAATATACGATTTACTTTCGACAACTTTTGTAATCACCAAATCGATGATTGTTTTCGAGATTTATGAAATGAAAGATTTGCTTTTAGGGATGTACAAGTTACAAAAATGTTTCATTGTGTATTCAAGCTGGTCATCGAAAACTAGCTGCTAGTATAATCAATGATAGACCTCTGAATGCTAGTGCTGGATTTAGTCAATTACATTATCAAGTTGAGATAAAATTTAAAATTTAACAATTTGTTATTATTTTCGTTTGGCAATTAGGTTCTTAATTTCGATGAAGAAGATTTATTTGTTGATAATGCTAGTAAAGTTACTCGAAAAACTCGAGGTCATTCGGAAGTAGAAATCACTTTTTATTTCGTATTTTTCTAAAGAAAAAAAAACTATTTCATTTCAGTTAACACCTATTCATTGTGCTGCTATTAATCCGAATCCTAAATATTTAAAACAATTATTATCAATTGCGTCGAAAGATACTGTTCTCGATAAAGATCGACGACGACCTATTCACTATGCAGCAGCTTGTGAAGGATCAAAACCATTGGAATATCTTCTTTCGAGAGATGTGAATTTCAATGAAGTTGATAGCTATGGAAATTCTCCATTGCATATTGCGGCATCATGTGGTCGAATAAAGAATATCGAAGTTTTACTAAATACAGCAAAGGAAAAAGCCGAATCGAATAATGCTGATGATCAACTTGTCTATGAAAAATTCGGTCTTGCATCGATCAATCGAATGAATAAATCACAAAATAATCCTTTACATTTAGCTATTCTAAATCGTCATTTAGCTTGCATCAAAATACTTACTGATTACGGTGCACAAATCGATCAATCGACAGGCACTTCAACAGACAAATTAACTCCATTGATGTTAGCTTGTCAAAATGGAAGTTTAGATATTGTCGATTATTTAATCGGACATGGAGCTCGAGTGGAAGCTCGTGATAATTGCAAACGAACACCATTGATACATGCTTGTCAATATGGACAATCGCATATTGTTTCGTATTTACTTCGTCGAGGAGCGGATGCTAATGTTTGTGATTCATCCAAGACTACTGCATTGCATTATGCATGTGCTTATGGTTGGTTTTTTACAATGAAATTACTCATTGAAGCTGGAGCTAATCCAAATGCAATTGATGCCAATCAAATGACGTGTTTGACATTGGCATTTTGTCAAGGACATTATGGAATCTGTGATTATCTTCTTTCGAACTGTCGAGCTAATATAAATATTCAAACAAACGATGGTCTAACATTAATCATGATTATCGTTAGTCGAACGATTTCATCGAAAATTGTCGAACAATTAGAACGTGTTGCATTGAAATATCGAGCTGATTGTACATTAGTCGATGTCAATGGACGAAATGCTTTTCATTATCTAGCATCAAATCAAACAACTGATCGAACTAGTTTAATTCGATTAGCAGAAATTCTATTCGAACAAAAATGTAATCCAACACAAATGGATAATAAAGCTCAAACACCGTTGATCAACGCACTTCAATCGGAAAATTATCTTCTCATCGAATATTTCCTCAATCAAATTCATATTGAATTCAATACCGATATTTGCCATGATGGAAAAACATTTCTACATTTCTTTGCTATCGAATGTGCAAACGTTGAATTAACTCAAATGTTAATCAATACGCCAGTAACAGATCAATTGAAAGCTGTTGCTGAAACCTATGATAGTCACGGTCGAACGCCGTTTCACTATTGTCTCCAAAAATTCGATGAATTCTGTCGAACAATGTCATTTGTATCCGTATTACTACGAAAATCACAATATAAATCAATTGTGAACATGATTCGATATTTTCTCGAACAAATTCAATGTGATCCTGATCAACCAACAAGAACACCAGAGAAACCGAATATTTTTTATCTTTTACGCGTACCACAATACATCGATCTAACAGAAGAACAACATCCATTAATCAATTTTTTGCAGAAAACGAAAAATATGAATGTTCTTCATTCTGAAACACAACACACAGCTCTCGTCGAAGCTATTCATTTCAGACAAGACCAAATCATTGACATTCTTCTTCAACATTCATCATGTAATGTCAATTCAATAACTACAGAACAACAACAAACACCACTTATGATCGCGTGTAAACTTCAATATTTTTCTCTTATTAAAAGTTTACTATTGAATCCAACGTGTGATCTATTGATCTACGATAAAGATCATAATCAAGCTCTGCATCATTATCTATCGACATCGCAACGATCGAATGAATATTTAGAAATTTTTCGTTTATTTATTGAAAAATTAAAAATACTCGATGGAAATCCGTTGAATAGTCGAGGTCAATTCAATCGAACACCTTTACATGTGGCTTTTTATCACAATCAAAATTTAACTGAAGTCGAAAAGATCTTAATCGAAAATCAATGTGATCTATTTGCTCAAGATGACTACGGAAATCTTCCGTTACACTATGTTTTCTCAAGTCTATCGCATCATCGATACGATCCAGCTCAAATAGCTGCTCTGCTCCTTCGAGCAATGAACTACAAATCAATAGATACGAAAAATAATGAAGGATATACGCCATTACATCTGGCTGTTAAAAGATTTTCGACGGTATCGATTATGCTTTTTCTCAAACATCAAGCTAATATATCGATTGAAATTCTAAATGAATGCATAGCCATGGATAATCTCAATCTTTTTCTTACATTTTTTACTCAAACAAAAGTAGATTTCGATCTAAGTCAATCGTATATGAATACTGAATATTCAATAATTGATATGATTATTAAACGAAATTGGGGAAATATATTGGCATTAGTTATTGATGAGCTAGATCGATATCATTTGACATTTATTCAAATATTTACTGTAGCAATAACAAATAATCGAACGGATATTATTTTCTATGTTCTATCTCTAATTTCAAATCGAACTATTTTACATGAAACAAATTCTCATGAACAAAATCTATTTCATATTCTAGCTAATCATTCACAAAACTTCACAGAACAACGAACATTTCTGTCTTATCTACATGATCAACATGTTCAATGGAATATTTCCGATAAATCTGGTTCATATCCATTACATTATGCATGTATCCAACAAAATATAGTCTTCATTGAATTTCTACACAATCAATATGCGACTGAAGTAGATTTCAATCAAACAGATGGACAAAATAATACAGCTTGCGGATTATTATTCTGTTCATTAGCAAAGGCAAAATCATTTTTTAAAGACACCTTTCGAAAATTGATTCAATCGAATAAAGATCTCAATTGTTTATGTACTTATGACAATAATGAATTAGTTTTAAATCTACTGAATCAAACCAATACAAGAATCACACCATTAATCAATGCTATTATTCATAACAATCTTTCATTAGTCGAATTTCTATTTGAATTAGGTGTTGATGCAAATTTTCCCGATGAAAATCAGCGAACACCATTGATGTATGCTGTTCTTACCAATAACATCGATGTAGTTAAATTGCTTTTGAAATCAAACGTCAATATCAATGCAATTGATCCTACAGGTCGTACATGTATTCATTATCTAGTTCAACCATTTCCTGACACTACATATACATTCAATATCGAATTATTAGAATTACTTCATCAATCAGGCGCATCGTTAACTCAACTTGATCAAAACGGTCTTTCACCGTTGGATCATAGTATTAACATTGGTTGTGGGCATTTATATGAGAAATTATTTGAATTAATCAACGGACAAAAATGTGATTCGATGCCGTCAATTCGAAAGCATTTTTCGATTAATGATCCAAGTAAAAATCTTCTCGATACACCAACAGATTATTATGCTGATGCTCAACAATTTATTGATGAATACATATCCAAACATTCTACTGATAGTCAACATCCACTTTATCCTGTTGATCCGCTATCTGATATGAAAGAAACAGGAGAAGTTGTTCTTGATAATGACAAGAAAGAACCCTATGATGTTCGTTTAACAATTACTGATATTGGCTGTGGACCGATTGGTTTATATAATTTCTATCGCATGCAAATAATTAAACATAAAAGTAAAACAAAACTTTTTCTTCTTTTTACACGATGGGGACGAATCGGTAGTACTGAGAGTGAACATAAACTGACACCTTATTCATCGTTTAAACAATGTCGAAATGAATTCTGTCGAATATTTTTCGAAAAAACCGGAAATCACTGGGATAAACTCGATCAATTCGAAAATCAACCACAACAATATACATTGATACAATTAGATGAACGACATTATCAAAGATATGTAAATGTTCCAATTGATTTTCAACAATTACAAGATAAACAGCAATATCTATCATCGAAATTACAATCGACTACCTATGAAAACTTTTTTCAAGTACTTCTAAATCGTGAAGCTATACGAACGAATCTCGAAAAATCTCAATTAGATATCGAATGGATGCCTGTTTCACAATTGAAACCTGCAATTATTCGACGTGCTCGTGAGATCTTAGCAAAACTCAAAGAAACTATTGAAGCAAAAGATAAACTTCAATTAATCATTCAACAATCATTATCAACAGAAACAGATCAACTTACACATTTTGTCGAAACAATTTGTAAACTTACAAATGAATACTATACTCTCATACCATTGCAAGGCTATGGTTACGGAAGTTTACCAATAATCGATAACAAGACAATGGTTAAATCTCAAGAACAAAAACTTAACGATATACTTGAATTAGAAATAGCCTATAAGATGCTTTTAGCTACACAAGCAAATCTATCTCGTATATCACCATTTGATTATTTGTATAAATCAATGAATTGTCAATTCGAACCGTTGAATAGAGAGGATGCCGATTCAGATTTGATTTTACGGTATATTCGAGCAAGTGAACCGAAAACTCATGTTGAACAAATATTCAAAGTTGCTCGAGCTAATGACGATGAACGATTATTTCAACGAAATCTACCCAATCATTATTTATTATGGCATGGAACAAAGATTTGTAATTTAATCAGCATATTTACCAGAGGTAGAATTATAGAAATCAACGTTTTTCTTTTTCTATTTTATAATTATCGATTGGTATTTTAGGATTATTAGTTGCACCTATATGCGCCAAAACTACGGGTACTACTTTAGGAAGAGTAATAAAAGATGAATAAAACTCATTCATGATTAAATTGGTTTTATTTTATTGATTTCTAGGGAATTTATACAGCAGATACGTTTACTAAAAGTCTGAAATATTGTGCTGGTATTAAACAAGGCACCAGTGAATGTTGTTTTATGCTTCTTTGTGAAGTTGCATTGGGCAATTCAGAAGATGTCTTGAATTCGAGAATCGGCGAGAGTGCACAATTAGATGTAACTCAATATCAAAGCCGTCATGCTCATGGTCGTCAAATACCTGATCCTCGATATACTATTACAAGAAACTATGGTATACACCTACTGATTTCTATCGAGTTATTATATATAAACATATTTTATTCTAGGTGTTAATATGCCATTAGGTCAACTAATTGATTGTACGAATTCCACACATGGTCAACATAAATATCCTTACAATGAATACATTGTTTTTGATGAATCGCAAATAGCAATTCGCTATCTTGTTCAGTTCCGTAAATAAATCATATATTGTATTATCCCTCTCTTTTCTTCATATTATTTTAATAAATACGCAGTTTCTAATACATATAACGTCATCACTCACCTATATCATGTTTTACATGACTCAAATAAACATAAACATAAGCGTAAAATAGTATATATATACAGTGGCTAATATTTGACCAGAACATTATATACAATGCAAACAAATCTTATCATTGCTACAATCGTTCTCATTGCCTGTACTGCACGTATTACAAATGGAGCAGCTATTAACAAAGTTGACGCAAATATCGTCATCGCACCAGACTTGACTATTCCAAAACTATGTACTTTCATGGGTGGTGAATGTACAAATACAACTATTTGTTGCAACAATAATGAATGTGATAATCCATATGGTTATCAGTATCTTCCAACACGATGTTGTGGAACAGATGGTGCATCGGGTTGTAAAGTTGTCCCAGGTACAAATGGTATTGGATGTTGTCGAAAACATTATTGTGATTATCTTAATGGTAGTTCAGGAAAAACCACATGTCGACAAATCATCTATTAATTTTCTTTTTTCAATTTATATATTCATTTTATTTAAATAAACAATAATAAAAATTCAACTAATTCGAAAATGTTTTCATTTTAAAATCGCTAAATCTAGTTTAATCACATTTTCAACGTTCAATGACAATTATTCGGTCCATGTTGAATCGCATCAGCAGCACCAGTTGATTCACGATCGACTGTTACATTGAGTAAACGACTCAAGTATCGAAATAAATAGATACCTGGCTGATATATACCATCTGGAGGACATTGTTTCAAAGCATACCATCTCATCATATAATGATACATAAGTTCGACAGGACCTATAGCGAAACCATCATCGTATACTTGTGGATAATAGCGATTGCGTGGAAGGATCATTGTTGTGTTCATATCGAGTGCACCTTCTCGATCGAATGTCGACACGAGTACGTACAAATAGTTGATATTTAACATGAAAGCGTTTTTCATAGTCTTTTACAAGATCATAACATTCTGCAAGAGCCCATAATTGTTGCAAATAACCAAGAACGGGAATAAGAGATCCATCCGATGGAATTTGAGGATCAATAAGTCTGTCTTCGTAAAGTACAGTAACTGTTGAATTCTGATAGGAACGTGCTTCCTTTAGTCGTTTGATCAATGGAATAGAACCTTTGGAAGC
>ERZ778019.3663-NODE-3663-length-10833-cov-13.330302_pt1 | contig 10833 bp, 12 predicted proteins | sample MGYA00375749_ERZ778019 | MGnify/ENA primary metagenome ERZ778019 (study PRJEB29350, sample SAMN05389821) | bioreactor metagenome | isolation source: Ammonium sulfate bioreactor | place: South Africa: University of Cape Town | collected 2014-03-17 ... | reverse complement strand
CAAGTTTTAAATACTGATTCGATCTGTGCGTGGAACGCAAACTAGACTCGTTTCATTCCAATTATTAAATGGTAAATCATTAAGTCGATGATGATAATAATGTATTTAGAAGAAAAAGTTGATTATACATATTATTTGCCTGATTAATGAGAAAAAAAAGCAACTCAAATTAAAATGTCTACTTTTGTATAAAAATTATAGCAGTGAAAATGAAAACGAAGAAAATCGATGAGAAAAGTTTGTTCGTATGATTACATAAATCAGTTTGACAACACCATTGACCATTGCCAAAGACATTGGTTGGCGTGCATGTATCGGTTATATCTCGACTATCAACAGATAATGCGGTGATTTTCTAAACAAAAAACAATGTAATAATTTTAAAAAAATAGCTAAATTACTCGACAATATAAACCCGCCGTAGTATTCGTCACTATCGCTGCACTCGAAGCACTGAATGGTTGAGAACAAGATATACAGGAATAACATCGAAGAGCACCCATTCGTTGAATTGAAACTAAAATAGAGAAATGTCTCTCATCAATCGTCTCCATATCAATTACCGAAGAGAAGTAAGCAAACGAAAGTAATTGTAGATAAATTAGCCATTATTTCACAAAAAAAAATGAATTTCTTCTCTGCAATCATTCGAGTTTTTATATATCACCCAACGAAACCAACAAAAAAAGTTATTTTTAAATGAAAAGTAAACTTTACTCAATACCATTGGTTTATTATGAACTGAACGTTTGTTTTTTAATTTTCAAGAAAGAGTACTGGATAACCTCTTATATTTTATTCGTTCTCCATATGAGAAAAAAAACACGTGATTCTTCTCGAACTCGACATGTAAATATAAAAAGAAAGAAAACACAAAAGAAATCGATCATGTTGTCATCGATTCCCTATGAAAACGTTGAATTAAACTGCGATGAAAATGATATTCAAACATTCGTCATTAATTCATTGAAATACAAATCGATTTTAAAAATTCAACAATTAACCGATGGTCTTTCAAATCATTTATTTGCCCTACGTTCATCCGATGATCATGGTATTATCGTTAAAATCTACGGGAAAAATTCTGATCTCATCGTCGATCGTAAAGCCGAAATCGATCTTATGATTCAACTCGCTAAATTTCATATGGCACCAGCTATTGTCGTTACATTCAAAAATGGATTTGTTTACAAATATGTGCCCGGTACGCCGATTCAACATGGCGATACAGAAAAAGCGTAGATTTCGATTACAAACGAAAATAGACTTTTTATTTTGTGTTTTAGCCTATTAATCGCTCGTACATTAGCAGAATTTCATTCAGTTCCATTGGTTATTGCGAATCAACGAAGTCAATTAGTAGAAAAACTTCGTCATTATATTAACTTATTAAGTGGGGTCAACAACGAACTGTATAAACGTATAAAACTTTCGGCATGTCCATTTTTAAATGATATTCCTTGGTCGAAAATTAACGAAGATATTGATCGAATCGAACAAGTTTTAACAAATGAAAACTCTCCATGGCCAAAATTGACAATTGTCAATTGTCATAATGACACTCAAACATTGAATTTCCTAGTCGATGAAAATGAAAATAAACTTTCGTTGATCGATTTCGAACATTGTTCGAGAAACTTTTGGTTATACGATGTATTTAATTATTTTCTTGAATATGCAGGTTTTGAAACTGAACAACCTGATTTTGACAGCGCTTATCCATCGCGTGAACAACAACGAAAATGGCTCGAAGTTTATCTTCGACATGCAATATTTCTCAATGATAAATTCGAACGAACACTTTCGATCGATGAATTGTGCAATCTAGGCGATCGTTTACGTCCAATCTTGCATCTCTATTGGTCATTATGGGCATTTATTGAAGCTTTATTAAATACTGAAGCAATGAAAAAATTCGATTATGTTAAATATGGAAAATGGCGATTGAATGAATATGAAAAAACTAAAGACAAATTTTTCACACAATAATATACGTATACTTGACCTTTTATTTTCTCAAGGAAATAAAAATATGAATAAATAAAATCAAAAACATATTTGCAGATGAATGCATATAAATTCCATGATTACAAACATCTGTTTGACAACACCATTGACCATTACCTGATGAACCACTCTGAGTACAACTTGTCGATGCATCACGCGTCACAACATTCGACGATGATGTTTTCTAATTTTTTCACGAAAGAAAAAAAAAATACAACTTCAAATTTTTGTTCGACTTCAACAACAATGTTACTCGACAATAATATCCGGAATTGTCAGGATAATATTGCCCAATTAATGAACCGACTTGAAATGGATCATTACATCCACTACATACATAACAAAATAAACTATTCACATATGAAATTAGACCTAACGAATAAATACAACAACAAAAACGATTCGATTCGAGGTCGTGCAAAAGAAAAATCAATCAATAACCTACAAAATAGAAGCAGGTACATTCGAAGTTTTACCATTGTCAATTGAGTTGATTTACTAGAAAAAAACGTTCGTGTATATATATATATCGACCAACAAACACGCAGTAGGGAATCATGCGATCTAACTGAGAGAAATCGATTAAAACAATACTGAAATTTAATGATGTGTTGTTTTTTTACTCTAACATAGAATATATTTATTTTCAAAAAAAAAGAAAAGAAAAGAAATTGTTTATTCGTTTGCTTGGCCGTTTTATGATTCGAGATCAATTGAATCGAGTGGATGCGTAGGTTCATCATCGAGAATCAACGTATTTTGTCTTTCATGATGATTTGTATACCGATTTGTCATTGTATTATAATGATCAATTCGACGATAGACCATACTCATTGGCTGTTGTTGTTGTTGATGATGGTAACGAGAGAATTGATCGTTAAATAACCGACTATCTTCATCGTCGTACATCGAACAATTTTCTTCATCTTCTTCGTCTTCTTCATCTTGTTCTTCATCGCCGTAGACAAATGCATGTTGACCAAATCGTTTGATTTGTGCACTTGCTGGTGGTGAGGGTGCCGATGGACGTTTTATCGGCGACACAACACGATCACCAGGTGATGTATATGTTGCTGCACGATGTGCAATAGTTGTACTACATTGTGGAAGATCTTCATCGAGATCCATAACATTTGACATTGTCGGTAGGATGGGACGTTTATTAAGTGCAGGCAAATGTTGCCGTTGTGTCGGAGCAAAATGATTGAAAATTTGTTTTTTGGGTGGATTGATTTGTGAATTTTGTAGAGTAGCTTCGGTACGAAAGAAACGATTCGAGGATGAATTCATCGATGATGGCACGGAAATGTCAGGTAATGGTGGATATTTTTTAATTGGTACTTGATCAGACATTGTCGTTGTTGTTGATGTTGTTGTTGTTGATGACGAGGAATTATTCGGTAGAATAAATGATTGTTCACGAATGATTTCACGAAAATCATCGATTGTCGAACGAATAACAGGAATAGTTGCTGTTGTTGTTGGAATGTAATGATGCTGAGATGTGTTTGCTGCTGCTGCTGCTGCTGCTGTTGTTGAACGTGGCGTCGTATTATTACTAGTTGACATATTTACCATTGGATTATCTAAAAAAAAGAGTCTTTTCAAATATTTTTCTTTTTGAAAGAAGAATAGTCGAAAGTAATCTCGAAAAGAAAATTGTGAATAAACTTACAATTGTTTTTTGTTTGTTTATTCATTATTGTTGACATCATTGTTATTTTTTTATTAATCTGATTAACAATTGATGGTCGAAATAATACAGAAGCGAAAAAGAGAGAAAAAGAAAAGAACAAGAAGACGTTTTATAATTACACAAAGCAAATATCAAATGGTTGAAAAAAAACTGGAGCAAAGTTGTCTCTACATTTGCCAATTTCTTTTCTCTCTCTCTCTCTCTGTATATTCTTGCTTGGCAAATAGCAACCACAGAATGAATTGGAAGCATTATTTAGGTTTCATGACTTTTTTATTCTTTCTTTATCTTACCTTGATTTATCGAAAATTTGACAGAATACACATGGTTTTCATTTTTTACATCACTACGAACGGAAATGTGCAAGGAGTGGATGTCAAGAGTATCTCACACAAAAGTCTATGGGTAACTAAACAAAAAAAAGAGAGAGAGGAAAAAGAAAGAAGATGTATTGAAAGTTTTTTTTCTTTTCTTTTCTGTCTTGTTGAGGCCATTTATTTAAGAATGAAAAAAAAATTGGCTGAAGAACATGAAACATTCAGTTACTAAAATAGCAATAGTTACAATGTTACAACATGAGAACGAGAAAGAAACAAAGGAGAAGAAGAAGAGGAATATCCTCGATCTAGAAATGGTATATATATATATATATCATTTGACTGACTTATTTTGTTTTTTTTTTGTCTTTATTGAAACACAAAGAAAAAGAAGAAGTTTACTTTAAATTTTAATGAACAAAAAAAAAAAGAAATTGCAACATCTCTGACGTCAAACGGCATGACGAGATCGTTTTTCTTTATGTTTACCGATTGTTGAACAAATATTGTTTTATAATATTAGAAAATCCGTGATAAAGTTAAAATTTTTATACTAAACTAGTTAACTATTGACGACATTCATTGATTTTGTATCACAAGGTTAGTTAGACAAACAAGTGGCACTGTCATCAAGCGCCATCTCGTTATAACTATCAACAACTATCGAAACTTGCTATTCATTGGACGAAATGACAGTAATAAGGCTTAGTCAACATAAACGAAGCGAAAAAAAGAAGAGAAAGAAGTTCATCGGTAGTATGTGTTTTTTTCTAATTTATATAAGAAAAAAATTGATATATTTTCGTCGATCTCGTTGAGGACTACATGTTTTTTTTCTTTTCTTATTCTACAAAATAACAACAGAAAAATTAAACGCACATTTTCTTGTTTTTCTTCTGTTTTTTTTTTCCGAGCAAGTAAACAAAACCTCAAAAGACGACGACGACGAAGAAGAAGAAGAAAAAAGCGAGCGAAGCATTTCATTGATTAGATCTGTCTTGTATGTTTTAGAACGAATGATACAAAAGTACCTTCCTTTTGTTAATTTTCTTATTGCAACAACAGCCTTAGGTTTTCAAATAACCGTTCTATATCCATGGCATTATGAATTACAACAAGAATTCAATGATTTGCAAAAGCAACAGGAAGAAAAATTACGTCAATATCATGAACTGAAAATGCAGACAATTAAAAATATCGAAAGCAATTTATTGAAACTTCGTCGAGAGAAAACAAATGAGAAAGCTAACGCTCAACGAATTACTCATTGATTTGTAGCTGTAACACATTCGTTTTTTCTCTCTCTCTCTCTCTTTTTCTTTCTTTTCTAGTTTTATTACAAAAAAAAAGACAGTTATTCCAATAAATAGAAAAACTAAGAACGACCAACTAAACTGTGCTTCTTCGTATTTCTATTTCTGAGCAAATGCACTCGAACTATAAGTTATTTTTTGTTTGTTTTCTCTTGTCATCTCTCTATCTACAATAAATCTACTTGAAATGTGTGACAAATACGTTCGACTCGAAAAATGAATAGATGTCCTGCATTGTTGTTGACAGTTTTGTAAAGTGACACATATCGAGAACAGAACAAAAAAAAATAACAACAACAACAACGAAGACGACAGAGTATTCAGATACGCGAATTTGAGATGCCGATTACATTTGATTTAGTTGTTTGCATAACATCAACTGCACTTTTTGATTGCAGTGAATCGCATAAAATTTGGCAAACCGAAGGACTCGATGCGTATAAAGCTCATCAACGTGAACGTATCGATGTACCGTTACAACCAGGTGTTGGATTTCGGTTGGTTCATTCGTTGATGCAATTAAATCAATGTAGTCCTAATCGACAATTAGTTGATGTTGTACTCATGTCACGCAATGACAGTGGATCAGGCGAACGTATTCGAAATTCATTGAAACATCACAAACTTGGCATTACACGTATGTCGTTTACAAGTGGTTCGGATGTGACGAATTATTTAGTTGCATTTGGATGCGATCTTTTTCTTACGACAGAACCTGAACAAGTTCATAAGATTCTATCGACTCAAACTTGTGATAGTTTCAAAGGTATTGCTGCTGGTCTAGTGTGTAACATATCAATAGAAAATACGATTTCATCATCATGGCCTCGAGATCAAGTACGAATTGTATTCGATGGTGATGGCGTACTGTTTTCTGATGAAGCAGAACGGGTCTTTCGATCTCATGGTTTAGAAGCTTTTCGACAATTCGAACAGGAAAAAGAACATATTGCTCTACCCGAGGGGCCAATTCATGCTCTCGCGTTAAAATTACAAAAATTACGACAAGCTTTGGGACAAGATAATAGTTGGAGAATACGTACGTTTCTCGTCACTGCTCGAGATAGTACGACGAATGAACGAGCATTCAAAACGTTGAAGAAATGGGGCTTAGAAATTGATGAAACACATTTTTTGGGCGGACTTGATAAGACACCTTTCTTGATTTCTATTGATCCGGCAATATTTTTCGATGATTCAGGCGAACATATCACTCGAGCTCAACGATTCGTTCCAGCAGCTCATATACTCTATGGTGTTTTAAATACTCAATCTTCTTGAGACGAAAAAAAAAGACAAAACTTTTGTTTTTATTTAGCAATATGAAATGAGATATAGCTTCAAGCAATGGGTACAATTTGATTCATTGTAACAACACGTAGAGGATTCCGATTGCGATTGAAATGAACTGTGAAAAGTACGTGGACCAATTGTCGGCGAAATCTTTCCGATACACAAAGATATATATAAAATGAGCTCTAATTAATTAAAAATTTCAAAACGAATGATTCTATTCGATTCATTTAACTTACTGAAAATGAGAAATAAAAAGACATAATAGAAATTGTATTGAAAAAAACCATTTGAGAATAAAGAACAGGATTTAATTTTAAAGCATCATTAACAAGTATAATTGAAGATATAATATTAGGCATAATTGTAATTGAATAGATAAGAGCATGAATCAATACCATAACTGTCAATTGTTTATCTAATTCACGTCGAACTAATGGATTCACTCGATGAGCTATACTTTGAACATTGCGATAGGCTAAACTTGCAAAAAGAATTGTAGTTATTAACGGACATGCATACCATAGAGTGAAAACAGTAAAATAACGATCGAATAAGAAAAAATCATGATTATTCAATTGACATGTTGTTTGATTTGTTGTTGATGAAGTAACATGTTGATAGAAGAATAGTGATGGAATCTGTTCGAGAACAAGAATAATTACACAAATCAGAACACATCGATGTGCATTTTTTGTATTACACCATTGTTGCCAACGAATACGTGTACTCGTAGCTAAATATTGATCGATTGTTGCCAATGAAAGACAATATGACGAGAGAAGTGCAGCTAAATAGAGAAAAACCGGTCGTAATTTACAGAGAATAATCGAATCTTTTGTTCGATCAATATTTAAACCGGTGATAAACAAACGAGAAATTAAACCAACACATAATTCCATCAGATTTGCAAACGATAAAATTGTCAAATAGAATGCACATGAACTTTTTTGAAATGTTCGTAAACTTGAAAAAACAATGATATTCAAACATGTACCGAGAATACCCCAGATTAATAGAGGAAATCCAATATAAACAGTGATTTGTTGAGCAATGGATGTTAATGATGACGACATGACTGATAATTATTCTTTTTTTTTGTTGAAAACTTCTATTCTCGAGATAAACTTAATTTTATTATAAAAAAATAAAAAGATTAACCACGCATGAATTAAATACACCGACATTGAGTTAAATCATATTCCGTGTCTAATTGATATTCTGGTATTTTCTTGTCGAAATATTCTTCAATAATAACTAACCAATTTCGAATTTGTTTTCGTGAATTTTTTATACAAATTTCATCGTTTTGAGAGTCCGAATGAATGACATAACATGTATCGTGTTGCCGTTGCCATTGACTATATTCGGATTGTTTTTTACCTGATTGTCCGTAGATTTCTTTAGCATCGACGACATGAACTTTTCTCATATCGATTTCAAGAACAAAGTACGCACCGAATGTATTCGTCGAGTCAATCGATCGACGAAGATAAACACCTGTTCCCAATTGTCCCATTGTATCAAACCAAGCACGACCTTGTACAATTTCCATGGCTAATTCCGGAGATGTCTGATAGAATCCAATGTAAGATGATAAATCTTTGTGTTTCTTCGTCATTTCATTCCAACGGACTTGCAAATGTTGAAAATTATTCGAATGATATTCAGCAATATGTTTCAGTTTTCGATTTAAACAAGGATTTTTCTTGCAAAATTCATTCTTATTCTTTCGAATACGAATGTACGGCAAATAACCACGATGTTTTCTCGTTCGATAACAACAATTCGTCGTATCTTGATACGGAATATAATCATACGAAACACAACAATGATAAAAATCAAGTAAAAGTATTACAACCAAAAATACCAATGTGACTGCAGTTAAAATCATAAGATCTTTCGCACGATTCGTATTCGAAATTGTTTTTATATAGAGAAATAACGCAGCTATTCGTAGACATAATTCAATGAAAATGAATAGAAATCGTACGAAAAAACGTGTATTTGACCATGGTCGATAGCAGGGACAATTGCACTGTAAGAGTAAACAACGACGCATAGCTCGATTACAACAAAGTTCTTGCATTCGATTGAATGTATTGACACGATGAACATGCGTATGTGATCGTGGCTTTTTCGAACGATTGATTGTCCAATGGAAAATTAATTTTATAAAAAATATCAAAACAGAAACTATTACAACGAAACTCATGATTATCGAAATGATTGAACTCATCCAATCGAGAACGAATGCGATTCGATATTCGGAAGTATAATTTTGAGATTTACCAAATAATGACGAATCAAGTGATGTTATTGGTGAAAAATAGATAACAAAACGAAAGATTCCACAAATCAATTCAAAGAAATAGACCAATCCATGAATATATGGTAAAGATTTGTAAAACAACGGTAAATAACAGCAATCATATGCCATCAGTGACGAAGCAAAACAAAACAAAATGCTTTTATTTTAATTTCTTTTATGTATATATATATTTTTTTAAAAACAATCTAATCCAATAGTACTTGAGTTCAGCCAATATAATGACCTTTACGTTTTTTTTCTCGCGATCAACATACGTATGATGATTTAGCCATATCCATTTTATCGAGAAATGAATTTAGAAGCATTGCCAAACGAACTTTTACTTCTCGTATTTTCCTATCTTGATGGTTGTGATCTTCTTCAAGGATTTTACAATCTTAATTCACATTTCAATCAACTTCTTTATCAACAATTTCGTAATTATCAATTTAAATTTGATTCTATATCCAAAGCTCAATTTGATTGGATATGTCAACAACATCTACCAAATATTATTGATCGTACAATATATTTAGCTCTGAATGAATGGGCTGGATCTCCTGGATTAATTCAATTATTTTTCTCTTACTTTCCATCGATCAATCATTTTATTCGATTAGAATATTTAAAAATTTCTTTAATAAATTCATCTCAAATATTAATAATAATTACTCATGCACTACCTTATTTATCTCGTCTCATTTATTTGAATCTGTCTGCTAATCCATCTTGTCCACAAGACAAAATTGATCGTAAATTACTATTAAATAATGTTTGGAATTTACCTCGATTAAGATCGTGCCATCTAAATTGCCGTAATCTTGATGATAGTTATACATTTTCTATGACAACACAATCGGTATCCATTCGATATTTGCATCTAAGTGGATTTCAATTGGAATACGATGACATAAACACATTGTTAAATCATACTCCTAATCTTAAACATATGAATGTTCACATATTCGTTTCTCGACGAACAGACAATTATACACCTTCGGTTGTTTCATCGAATAAACTATCCAGTTTAAAAATTAGCATCTGCTTACGTGAAGACTATTCATTATTGTTTTTATTGTTGAAAACCTTACCTAATTTACGACAATTACGTATTAGAATAGATTCAATACAACTCAATGGTTATCAATTGGAACAATTCATTCGAAACTATTTACCTAACCTCAAAAAATTTACATTCATCATCGATAAATTTTTATACGATTTGGCACCAGATTTTCAAACGACAATTGAGCAATTATTTGCCTCATTTCAAACGCCATTTTGGATCGATGAACATCAATGGTATGTTCGATGTGTAAAATATGATACTTATTTGTATTTATATACTTTACCGTCGAATATGGGCAATAATCGATCAGAGTTACCTGATCTATGGTATTCGACCAAGCCAAATGATCGTCTCGAAGACTTTCATACCAACATCTCTCAGATCGATTGCAATAAACTTTTCAAACGAAGTCTTTCATCGTCTCTCCGTTTGTCTCAGATCGAAAATCTTAGCACTCGTCTTCCTCTACATGAACAATTTTGGTCTATTATACCGAATTTAGATAAATTATCATCGCTAGGATTAATTCTTGACGCAACTGCATCTGCATCTTATATGCAAACATTATTCGATTGTGCACCACATGTTCGTTCTTTGTCTATTCAATCGTTGAACATGCCGATATTTACATGCACTCAATCGTCGATCTATATATTGTCCTTTAAAAATTATCGATTTTGTGCTGAAGATTGTTTGAAATTAGCTCAATCATCATTGGGTCAACAATGCCAACGTTTATTAATCGAACTAGAACATCAACAAGATATTCTTATATTAATTGAAAATATGCCAAATCTTCGAACATTAAAAGTAAAATTCGATGAATC
>ERZ778019.3661-NODE-3661-length-10840-cov-10.179230_pt1 | contig 10840 bp, 16 predicted proteins | sample MGYA00375749_ERZ778019 | MGnify/ENA primary metagenome ERZ778019 (study PRJEB29350, sample SAMN05389821) | bioreactor metagenome | isolation source: Ammonium sulfate bioreactor | place: South Africa: University of Cape Town | collected 2014-03-17 ... | reverse complement strand
AAATTTTACAAAAAACTGTTTCGAAAAACAGTTGAAAAATATCGAACAAGGATTCGGCATAACTTAGGTTTTCGTTAATAAAAATTGTTTGTTAGTAGTATTTTGTACAAAAGATTGCGTCATTCGTCCTATTTCATTGGTTAGTTCGATTTTACGTCGTTCTAGTTCTTTGTTTAAAAAAGAAATACCGAAGTGCGATATAATATCATTCATATTTCTTCAAATGAAAGTAGTACATATTTTATTAATCATCATCGCCAGGGAGGTGCGTGGGGTGGCGCCGTCCGACCGCTCGTGGAATTTTTCCCAGTTAAACTTTAGTTTCACTCCACCATCGGGTAGGATTTTAGAATTTTTGCACCCCTATCGCCTCTCCATTAGTAAAATCTTGATTACGCCACAACTTGCAAGTGAATATTGTCCAAATAGTTCGTATTATCCAAACATTTTTTTTTATCGTACAATATATTTTCTATGAAATTGTCATTATTCTAGTGGTTTTTTGCAAACAAGAGCGATATTATTGGTGTTGTTCGAGTAAGACAACAAAAAAAATAATTTAATTCATACAAATTATTTCTAAATTAAATTTAAGATGAAACACAATGTGGAATGAATAGAGGCAAATGCTATTCAAGAACAGGAATCAATACTTTATTAATAATCGGTGGTGTGATTCTTGGTGTTATAGTACTTATTTTGTTTGGATGCGTGGGCTACTGCATGTACTCATCATTGAAAGAAGACAAAAAGAATGAAGAAACAAGACGAAATCATGTATTAAAATTAGAATATCCATCTCAGCCGACTTCTCTATCATTTCCATCGTCGCTTACAAACAATTCAAGTCTTCAAACGGAATCAATGAAATATCTGAAAAGGACTGATGAACTTCTTCAACGAATTCAACCCGTCTGAATTTGACAAGCTTTTTGATAATAAATATTGTTTTTTTAAAGACAGAAAGATCTTGTTATGCTGTTTTAATATTTGCAAGTTTATTAGATATTTCGTTGAAGCACAAAATGAAACAACACCGTTACAAATTTATCGAAAAAATCTGGCACAAAAAACGAAAGGGAATAATATTATGGTTGTATAGTAACTGAGTGTTCGCATTTCTCATCCGAAATCAATTGTTGATCAGCAATATTATCTGCATCGATGATGGCAGCATCGATTAATATTTGTTGGTCACCTGAATCATTGAGATTTTCATCTTGTTCGGTTTCATTTGTCATAAATGTGTTATTATCAAGAAGTTTTTCTGTTTTGAGCGAACATAACGCTTGACCTAAACGAATAACATCGCCTGATTTGAAATTGAATTCTAAATTATCTGGCGCTTCAAAAACAAGAACAATCGTCGAACCGAAATTGAAATCGCCGAAATTATCGCCACGTTTAAGAAGAATACCATTCGAATTTTTCGTTGTTTGAAAAGTTTTCTCTAATCGTGGTCGAAGACGATTGTTCGTTTTTAATTCCTAAATCGATAAATAAATAAACGATTGTTAGAAAAAAAAGACTAGAGAACAACTTACAGGATCGAAATGAACATTAATACTTCCGACGATCGTCGCACCGACAGCTGTCATTGAGAAAAATCCATGTTCCCACGAGCCATAATAAGCGGCACGTTCGTTCAAACAAAACAAATTCTGCAACCAACTGGCAACTTTCGGATTGACTGAGAACAAATGTCCGATATAGTGACGTCGCCAACTGATTTGCCTAGAACAAAAACAAAATCGTTTTTTGTTTTTTTCGAAATCTTCAATCATTTACCATTCGGTTGGCGAATGAAATCGATGATAATCACCCGGAGCGAGATAAATAACCTTAAAAAGACAACGAGGAGAGAGAGATTTTCATCGATAATAAACACTTACTGAATAGTAAAGTGCGTGACTACGATGTCGAAGGAGACTTTGTGCGTACGAATGCGCATCGTCGAAATCGTTGTTCGACGAATTTTGTTGTTGAAATCGAACGAGACTTGCCGTCAGTGGCACGCCGAGAAATGACGATGCCGTGTACGTTATGCCTTTGACTTGTTCGATGAGGCCACGTGTGACTTTGCCACATGTCAAAACTCGGCCATCACATGGCGAAATAAGTGGAGATTCTTTGTCAATCGGTCGTAGATCCATATTGATCTTTCGTCGAAAGAAATCTGATATTGTTCGATAAGATTTAAGATCTTGATTGTACATTTCATGTGCATGACAACCAAAGGTTTTAATATAAAATGTAAAGATCAATGGCCGAAGCCAAACAGGTATGTACAAACGAGCTACCCAACCCATGATTCGCGAGATCAATTTCAAAGGTAACATTTTATAGATCGATATTTTCGATGGAGCTTTCGGTTTTCGTATAAGATTTCTTGGTTTTCGAACGAAATTCTTCACTCGTGCCATTCGTTTGGCTGTTGATGAAAGGCCACGAATCGATTTTGTCATCGTTCGTTTCATTCCAGGTCCGAATTTCTGTCGAATCAGTGCAGCACTTCGTTTGACACGTCGACTGACAACAAGTGGAGTTAAAATAAACATCATAAGCAAATAAAATGGATTCGCCGTGCCACCTTCATCGATATATTCGTCATCAGGAGAAAACATTTCGCAAGAAAAACAAAACTATCAATCTGAAACAAATCAATCGGAAATAAACATAGAGAAAAAGAAAAAAAGAAACATGAAAATGCTCGTTTTAGTTCGTTTTTTTGTCTGTTTTAATCACCGACATGTTGATCATCAATTGTAATATGATGTATACAATTGAGACGATCGTTAGGAAAATGAGTTTAGCAAGTAGAGTACTTGTAAAACTGAATTTAATAAACCAAATTATCGATGGAATACCAATGACAATACACCAGAACAATTCAACGCATAGATCGGTCCAATTACGTTCTAATTTCAATTCAGGCAAATCTAAACCTTCGAGTGTATTGTTTTGTGTGAAATAATCGTAGGTACGATCTTTTTCTTGAAATAATCTATGCATCCAATCGACGAATTTACTTTCGTCATTGTACGGGATTGTCGATGTTGGTATTCGTCTGGAAAAGAATCGAAAAATGTTCTTTTTTCTTTTTTTGAATTCGAATTTACTTGATGTGAACTTGGGCTTGACAAGTAAGACCTTTGAGAAGAGTACGAAATTTAGGCGAGGCACTATCACTTGGAAATGCAAGAGTAAAATTGTACACGGCAGGAACTGAAAACGAAAGAACTGTCGTATTGTATAGTTGGTTTTAGTCTCGTACTTTTATCTTTGGCACCTTGTAAAACCATCATTAAACCTTTTGTTCGAGGTAGAAGATGATATTTCAATTCCGGTAAACCTTTTGTTCGTCCGTATTTCATGCTTTCGATTCGTTTACTTTCAGTAAAACGAGTTCCTTCACAAGCCATAAGAAACTATTCGAAAAAGAAATTCAAATTTCAACATCGATCTATTTCTTTTTTTGATCTTACAGCAAAATAATAATCATCTGGATAGTTTGTTACAAGTTGTTGAATGTCTTTCTCAAGAACTGTCTTATCATTTTCCCAAACTCGACGTAAGAAAATCGATTCAGCAAATAACCACGACCAACCGAGAATAGGCACGAGACTAATCGAACGTTTGCCAATAATTTTCAAGCCCTTCGACACAAGAAAAACCAATCGTCCAACCTAATTTTCTCAACAAATCAATTCACATACTCCGAGAATTCCGATTTTTTGTGAAATAACTAAACCAATTAACCAATCGATTTCATATCGATGATTAACCAAACAAATCGAATATTCTTGTCGAAGATATTGCAAATCTTTGTCATCACAAAATACTCGTATATTCGAATCTGACCACCAGCTATATAAAAATGTCAATTCTACAAAGTTAAATCTTGTTTGATTGAAATCGTTTTCTTTTTCAAAATACACATACGACTCCAAAGAAGTGTACCGAGAAAGTAATTCACACGGCGATAGATCGGTTTACTAAATGGCCAAATCAAGATCCATGTTAATAATTGAGCAAAATTAACCAGTAAACCACTGATAATAAAACAATAGCAAAGAAAGATTTGCACCGGGAGAAATGACTGAAAACGTTGAAATGCTTTTCGATCGAAATACATCTAGAAAAAAAAACACACAAACACGCATTCGTGAATTAGTATAAAAAAAACAAAAGTTTATCGTGGATTTTTTGAATAAAAAGCAAAATCACAGAATTTATTCCTGTTTGGTTTCACCATAGTGAGACCCATGTTCAGTCTCAGTCACGGCGATCATCGCTCGTGCGGCAATTGTTGCTGAAAAATAAACAAACAATCTTCGTCTCTCTCGGAAATCAAAATCTCCTTCGACCTACCAAGTGCAATTACAATTCCGAATACGAATTGTGCTAACAACGAACTTGTCAAAAGAAAATAAATCAAATAATAAACCGACGGAATGCCGATAGTAATCATCCAAAATAATTCAATCAGTAAATCAAAATAATTACGTGCGACTTCAACACGTGGTAGACCTTTGCCTGAGAATGTGTCATGTTGAACGAAATACTCATAGATTTCGTCTTTCTCTTGATATAATTTATGTACCCAATCGCTACATTCGTCGGTTTCTTTTGGAATTTTTGCTATTGGCACACGTCGAATGAACATTTCAGCTTGACACGATCGACCTTTGAGAATACTCAATAATGTCGGATTAGCTCCTGTTTTTTTAAAACCAACTGTAAGATCGTAAATTCCAGTAACTAAAAATCGAAAATTTAACAATCAATCAGCACATTATTTTGTCTTACTTCGATCTTCGGCACCTTGCAACAGCAGCGTAAAACCTTTTGTTCTCGGCAAAATATGATGTTTCAATTCCGGTAAACCTTTATCTCGTGCGATTTTCATGCTTGCCACTCGTTTCTTCTCAGTAAATCTTGTACCTTCACAAAATAATAGAAAATTAAAAAAATAATTCACTGGATAATTGGCCAAGACTTTTCGTAAATCTTTGACAAGTGTTTCTCGATCATTCTCCCAAATTCGTTTCAAAAATATTGACTCAGTAAATATCCAACACCAGCCAACAACGGGCACCAATCGTAATGATTGTTTGCCGACTATTTTCGAGCCTTGCATTATGCCTAACCGTTGACAAATTAGCCAACCAGCAAGCCAATCAATGTCATATTTGTGATTCATAATGACAATGGCATGTTCTTTACGAACTTGTTCGAGATCAGCTGGATCAATGTAAAGAATACAGTCACTATTCGACCACCATTGTGCAAAGAATGTAAATTGGCTCCAAATGCCTAATGCTAAGTAGCAATTCACTTTTCTGTAGAGTTCTTTATTGAATAACCAAATGATACATGAACATAATTGGAGAAAATTAATAATCAAACCACTAACAATGAATATATAACCAAGAAAAGCAATGGTAATAAATGATGATTTGATTTCATTAATTATTTTCATGATCTAGAACAAATAACACAAATTTCGATTTCGCTATTTTTTCCTGTAAAGATGATCTTTCATTCGATTTTCATGTTCACTCAAACAAATGAATAGAATTGGATATTCAATGAACACTCGTTCTCGTAGGAGATCGATGATTGTACCCTGAAACTGACGTTTTTCATATTGACCAAATTGTTTACGTTTTTGTCCGAAATTTTCGATGTACACGCTGAGATTTTCTGGCGATGTAAATTTCGTATTTTCATATTTGATCAATAGATTCGATAGAGTTGTTTCATCTGTTGGCAAACGAGTCGTTGTCCATGGCTGAAATGTTTCGTCGAAGAATCGACATTCGATATGCCAGAAAATATCATCGGTTTTCTTATCGAACCACATTTGATTTTGTTTGTGGCGTGTGGAAAATTTCGGTAGATAGAGAATATGAATTGACCCGAGTGTTTTCAATTTCGATTGAATCATTTTCTGAAAACGTGTCGATTCATTGAATGATTTCATTTGATTGCCAAGTTGATCTCGTTTGCTTGTTTCGACTTGTCGGTCGACTTCTTCTAAGAAACGATAGTCCGAGAGAAGATCGAGATCAGTCATTGTATCTAACGATTTGTACGAAGTCTTATCACGTTGCCCATTGCAATGGAGAGTTTTCTTGTGTTCAACACAGCAGGCCAACGAACACGTTCGAATCGAACAACGAGGACACGTGTATTTGATTGGATTTTTATGGCACATGCTGCAATTTTTTGGATTCATCTAGAACGAACGAACGATTCGTACGTACACTTTGTTTTCTAATTGTCATCCATCCAGTAGTTTTAGTTTTGTTTGCACCTATCATTCGGTTTCTTTGTTTTAATCCAATCAAAATCTTAATTTGCACAGATGGCGCTGATTGTCAACCAAAGTTCAACTTTAGGAAAAGCACTTCATTATAATGTTATTCAGTTTAGCTATCGTTCTGTTAAGAATACTACGTTGAAATGAGAATTTGATTTGTTTTTTTTATATTGCATAACTGAAAACTATTTCGAATAATGCTTGATTTGATCTTTGAAATCGAATTTTTATATTGCTGATACCATAATCATTGAATGACACTGCTGAAGAATGATATTATGCAAATAATTTGCGACATCTGCTTTACTTTTTTGCTATTCTCCGCATGTTTTTTAATACGCTTATATAATACATATACTACAGAAAGTATACACGTAAATAAATATTTATATTTGTGCCTTAAAAAGTGAATAATAAATTTCCAAGAGAAATGAACGATCTACCGACATTTGAACTTCTGCCCGATGAAATTTTTCTTGAAATCTATCGGTATTTACTGTGTTCTGATATTCTCTATTCATTTATGAATTTAAATCAACGATTTACTCGAACATTAGCACACTATCGTTATCATCTGACATTTCATAAGACATCAATCGATAAATTTCATTCGATATGTACAACAATTATTCCACAAATTGGCTTTCAAATTCGTTCACTTGTTCTCGATTGTTGTTATTCTGTTATTCAACACCCATTATTTATTCGATATTTTGGTGATAAAATGTCATTGATATTTCCGAATCTTGAACGTATCAGTCTTGTTTCATATCAATTCGAACAATTACAAGCATTTCTTCAAACTCTCAATAATCTTCAATCACTTGTTGAAATTCAATTGTATAGTCTCTTTCCTATTGAAGAAAGCCAACAATTCTCATTGACTCGAGTCTTATTTCAAGCTAATAATCGTCGATTAACAACAATAATAATAGATGATCATTCGAGTTGTTTGACTTTCGATACAGCTGATCGTTATTTAAATATCATTCGATTACAAGTGAAAATTACATCATTAACAGATCTACCGAATTTATTTTCAGCTTTTCCTAATGTTCAAAGTCTTCATCTAACAATCAAAGAAAGTGAAACTGTGCCCAGTGAATTTATTCGATCGACATTGACTCCTCTTGTATATTTAAAAGATTTTGAATTTCATTCATTTGGTCGTAATTGGGATTTCAATGAACTTGCACATTTACTCATTGCACTGCCTAATATTGAAATATTTTCATTGTTTCTATTCGGCGATGATGAACCTCTTATTTATGGTACGCTAATTTCATCTCTGTTTCCATCAACACTTCGACAATTTCACTATGCTGTTCATTACACATCCTATAGGTCACCAGAGATCGATGACGAGGCAATCATTTCATCTTGGTCATCCTATCGAATAGCGTATGCTCAGGATGACAAAGATCGATTTTTACATACGATCCCATGGCGTTTCACGCAGGTTCATTGTTTACCATTGACAAATCAAATAATTGGAGATGAAAAACATTCGATGAATGGTTATGATCGAAGTGTTGAACAAGTTGATTTGAGACTTGAAAAAAATGCAGCATGTGGAAAATCATTAGCAATTCTATCGCAATGTCGACGAGTGAGAGAACTTATCATTGGATTACAAGATAAATCCGAAGAAAAACAAACAACAATTTCATCTCTACCACGATTATCTCGATTGATTCAAATTTGGCTATATGGTTTGATACCATCTGATCTATCGTTTTTTACAATGATACTTAAATCAGCACCGAATCTTTTTCGATTGGATCTTTCATACGAACATTTATCACGCGTTCTGGAGAACGAACAAATATGTCAAATTCTCAGTCAACGTATTACATCATTAGCCATCTTTGAAAATGATCCAAATTCATCGACAATTACTCTTAAAGAAGAACATTTACCCCGAATTGCTTCATTCTTTCCAAAAGTTCAAGATATCTATGTAAATCTAGCTCATTTAATTGGCAAAAACTCAAGTGATTCAGTTTTAATTTGTCTTTTGAAGTCATTCGAACATCATCGCATGATTGGCTTATGTGTTGATGCAGAGTTTTGCGAACAAATGACAAAAGACACGGAAAGATGGCTTCGAGAAAAGACTGTTCTAAGTCAACGAAGTTTCTATGCCGAATATTGCAATAAATTAAATCGATTACTTGTTTGGCTATAGTTTTATTGACAAAAATAAATGAAAATAAGATTTTTCTGATTGATTAACATCTAAGAAAATTGAATAATTATATGTAGAGAGAAACATTAGTATTTGTAAATTATCAATGAAATGAAGTTTTAATTGAGTGAGAACTATCAAAAGATAAAACAAAACATATTTATCTATTGATGTTTTGGTACATTAATTACTGTTACTTTTGGTTTAGTTGTATTTCTTTTATTTTCAGAGATTGCTGCCCATGATGATCAATAAGGTCATTGTAACGGTGCAAAACGATAGCGTATGCGACCATTTTACAGCGTTTACAGCCGTACTAAGTTGACTTGGGTATGTTTCTTTTTTTTTTTCAGTGTAACGGAACAAATCCATTGATGATCGGTCATCGATGGTCATTCATCCGTGTCGTTCACCCTCTTAACCTCATCCTATATATTGATACGCACCATGTTAAGATGAGGCAGTCTTCTTCGTTTCTCTTTTCGGAAATAAACTCATCGACGGATCATTCTTCCGTCTTACGTGGCGATCACACTAAAATCGACAATTCACACAGGTTAAATTGAAAATTTAATTTTTTCCTTTTCTCCGTACGAGATCGAAGTATTTGTTGAACTGTCTCTCCTCTTTACGAACTCATTCACCCACTTTAATAACTTCTCTCTACCACCACACACGTTCTTTCCAATCGAGGCAAATGTCTTCAGAAGACGTCTTAAGCGTACAAGAATACGTAGCAAATAGTCTTTTTGTGTAAGTCAATTGCTAGTTCAACGCTAACCTTATTTGTTGAACAAAAATCAATACAACTTAGAAAGCAAAATGGTCTAATCAGAAGATCAATGGAACCTTTGAGAATAGATTCAGTTCAAAATACGAAAAGGGTAGAACGAGAGAGAGAGAGAGAGAGAGAGAGAGAGAGAGTGATTTGTCTCTTTCTCTTTCCCATGATGGGAAAATACCAACAAGCGATTATTTTTTAATTGCGCCCAAGCTTGTTTTTGTTGCTGTGCATTTTGTAAACGAATAGATTTATTTATAGAAAAAAAACATAAAGTGGGTGAAATATTGTTATTTTGTTTGAGCACAGTTACTAAAAATGCAGCTTTCGTCTCAAGGTTTTTTCTCGTTTGGTCAGGTCAAACAAAAATAGTAATTCTGACGCATTTATCTTTCTCTTAATGAGAGAACGAAAAAAAATATATTGACGAAAAAGCGCATCTCCAAATTGAATCTTACATACGAGCATTTTAAAGTTAAATAAAATGTTTCTGATTAACTGAACTATTGTTTTTCTCATTTTATAACTGAATCCTCAAGAATTTACTGATATCGTGTCTAATTTCATTATAATCATTTGTGAATATTCTTTCAGAGTTGGATGAATTGAATATCATTTTCTTTCTCACCATTAGGTTATTTTGTCTGAGAACGATAAATCATGTTGAAAAGAGATTTTTTAGTTGAATAATGACTGGTCGAGATTAGATTCACGATTGCAATAAATTCACAGTTTGTCTTATGCAGATATCAATGTGTAAACTATCAGGTTTTGCGACAGATGAAGAAAATAGTCGATTCAGTGATGCTAATTGTTTGGAAAAGAAGATTGTATTGAACATTTGCCATATCATCATATGTAGTCGTTTCATTTGAAAGAGGTTCGGAGTGAACATATAAACCCAGTATTGAATAAGAGATCATTAATAAATAGCATGATTTAGATTAATTTGATCTTTGAAATCTTGCGAAATTGTCGGTCATATTGATAAAATATTGAATTGAATGACAGTTGAGTATTAAAAACACAAGAATCATTCGATATTGATTACGAAAATCCGTTGAATATCTTAATTCAAGATTGTTTTTATTTATCCACGACAGAAACTAAGGGAAGCTCTTTTAGAAAATAAATGGAAAGTAATGGACTGATTTCGGGCACATTGAAAAAAATGATAAACATTGAGATCACTCTTCGATTAAAACGAATGGAGCATAAATATTTGCTCGTTTTGTTTATTATCACCGAAAGTTTTCATCACGAAGAGAAAAAATCAGATTATCGACAAAGCTTATTTCAAAAGTTGTTTATAGTTAGAATATTGACTACGAATGAACATACAATGAAAATATCTGCAAAACGATATCGATTCAATTCAAAATGGTAGATAAAACAGAAAAACAAAATTAACCTAGATAATATGAAAAAAGTATAAGGAGAGAGGATAATTTTTCTCTTTCTTTCTCACTATGGTAAAATATCAACATGCGATTATCCTTGAATTGCGCCCAAATTTTTGTTTTTGTTGCTGCGCATTTTGTAAACG
>ERZ778019.3639-NODE-3639-length-10922-cov-4.530321_pt1 | contig 10922 bp, 10 predicted proteins | sample MGYA00375749_ERZ778019 | MGnify/ENA primary metagenome ERZ778019 (study PRJEB29350, sample SAMN05389821) | bioreactor metagenome | isolation source: Ammonium sulfate bioreactor | place: South Africa: University of Cape Town | collected 2014-03-17 ... | reverse complement strand
GAAATGCGGTCCAATAAAGGACATAGACCTTCAATGGTTTTTCCAATGGCAGGCGTCTTGTATCGCTGCCTGGCTGGATAAGGCGAGCGACGTCCGACGCCGGATCGCCAGTCAGTGCATATTGCGCAAGTGCCGTTACCTTTTGCACGCGGATACAGCCATGGCTGAAGAACCGCTCGGGTTGTGAGAATAGCGCCTTCGCCGGTGTGTCGTGCAGATAGACCTGAAGCCGGTTGGGCATCTCCAATTTCAGCCGGCCGAGGGCATTCTTCTCACCCGGCACCTGCTGAATGCGGAACGGAAAGCTGGATGCTGAAATGTGCTGCCAATCAACGGTCAGCCCGTGCGGATCGTTGGGTGGTCCGTTCTGCAAAATCATGTTTTGGCGCGTCAGATAGGTGGGATCGCGCCGTAGTTTTGGCAGGATTTCTCCCGCGGCAATGGAATAGGGGACGTTCCACGGCGGATTCACCGTTACCGCTGTGACCGTCGCGGAAAGAAGCGGCGTTGGGGTTTTGGGCTTCCCCGTCACCACCCGCGAGGCAAGTACAACTTTGCCGCCCTCAACCACGGTCAGTGTCGTGTCGGCTGTATTGACGGCGATATAGCGATCCTCTGGCTGGTGCGGAAGCCAACGCCAGCGCTCCATATTGGCTTCTATCTGCTGGACACGGTATGCTGCGGAAATGTTCAGCGCTTGCATGGTTTTCGGCCCCAACTTCCCGTCGGGCACAAGGCCATTGCTTGTCTGAAAAGCCTTGAGTGCTATGGCGAGGCTGCCTGTCGTGCTCTCTGCCGAGTTGCCGGCAAAACCCTCCCATTCAAGGCGTTGCCGCAAGGCATGCTGTTCGGCTGGCGTCAGATCGGCCACACTCCCCTTCATCGCGGCCAAAGGAACGACTGCCCCTTGGGCGGCCAGTGACCGGTATCGGGATAGCGCCTGCCGCAGGAAAGCGTAGTCGGCATATTGTGGAGGGAGGGCGGCCACAAAAGCCGCAAGCGTTCCCGTTTGTAATGCCGTTACAAGAGCGGGTACCGGGTTGAAGGGAGGGGCCGGAAGATCGGCGTCCCCATACACCGCGCCCGGCAAAAGCCGACCGTTGTGCAAATCCCTAGCATAGCGCAAAAGGGTTGCGGTCAGGGCGATATCCTGCCGGGCGGCCGCATCCACTGTCGATGGACGCGGATTGTAGGTGATATGGTAATCGCTCGGGTTGAGCCCCTCTTTGTCTGCCTGCGCCAAGGCCGTGATTGCAATGCCGCGCTCCCGGTCAGCCCATGCGGGCGCGAAATCGCGGGCCACATAGAATTCTCGCAATTCTGCCGAATCGTTGTGTTCAACCTGATCGCGGATAGCTGGGGCAATCTCAGTCGCTGATGCCGCCGATACGCAAGCGATCAGCGAAAGAAGAAAAACTGCGCTCGGAAGTTTCATGCCGGTTACTGTTTTGGTGTGATGATCTGGGGTGTCATCCGGTCGATACCGGAGAAATATTTCCGGGCAAGTTCGACGAGCTGGGCATCGCTGGGGTGGTCGGCATCGACCACCGCCATCACGTGCCGGGCGATTTCCGGATCCTGCAGTTTGAGATGGGCATGCAGCTGCCATTTGGCATGTCCCGGTCCCACGATGAGGATTTCGTATGGACCGTGAAGTGCTTCCACAACAGCACGCAGGTAGGCTTCATCCTCCACGATATGGCCGGAACCAACGCTGCCCGCCTTATGGTGTATTTGTTTCTCTGCATGCCAATGGTGGATGATCTGCCCTTCGGCATCTTCGCGATTGAAATCGAATATCTTCGCCACCCTGTGATCGATCCACACCACAGCATGCGCGTGCTGTGTCATAGCATTTTCTCATAGTTATCAACGGGTTCTATGGAAACGATCCTGAATGGCCGCTGGATGCCGTCCTGCTCGGTAACGGACACGTAGTTTCCGGGCTCGAGGGCATGCCGGTCGAGCTTGAAAAAAGGTTCGTCATCCTCGTCCGTATTTGCATCGTAATCGAAGCGCCAGCCGCGCCCCACGCGGCGAAGCATGCCATGCTGGATAGGCTCATCGCCCCAGAAACGATTGACGAAACACTTCTCTTTTACCGCGTTCCATCGTTCGGAATCGATATAGCCGTCCTCGCTCAGTGGTACCACGAAGACATAACCGTGATCGCGGCTTCCTTCCGGGAAGCCATCGGTCCTCGCAAGTTCCATACGGATTCGGAAAAGGCCACTCATGGGTGTCCCCTAATGCGCCATTAATGTGGGTACGGCCGGGTTCCAGCGCGTTTCGGCGGTAACACCACCGAACAGGCTTTCACGCAAATGGCCACGGCCGTAACCACCCATGACCAGAAGATCCGTATTCCGTTGCCGTACGTGCTCCGTTATCACTTGTGCGATGGGCTTTCCTTCTGCGGGAACCCGGTGCTCCGTACAGGAAAAGCCGTGGAGAGAGATGAAATCGGAGACCGCCGCGATATCGTGATCGCGACCTGTCACGGTGAGAACAGTAAAGACTTCAACTTTCTCTGCATGTGACAGAAACGGAATCGCCGCAATTAAGGCTTGTGCGGCAGCGGTGCCGCCGTCCCAGGCGATAGAAATCGTGCGGATCATGCGGTTTGGTGCCTCTTCGGCGATGATCACAGGGCGGTCAATCCGCAGGAGCGTATCGACAAACGCTTGGTTGATATCAACGCCGCCAGGCGAGGAAAGGGGGCCGAAGACGACCAGATCGGCCAAGAGGGATGCTTGCGTGACCACATGCGCAAAATACCCCTGCGTTTCATGAAAGGAGCAGGAGCAACCCGGCATTCGCTGCGGTTTGGGGAGCACCTGCGCACCTGCTTTTCCAGCTTCGTTCTCGAGCGTCTTGCGGGCGTGGTTGGCGGATTCCTTGGCGAAGGCCACAGCATCGTCGATCAGTTGTTGGGTAACAGAGCTTGGATATGGTGTGGCCGTGTAAACCAGCGCTTCCCAGGGATTGGGCCGGACGAATAGCGCTACAATGTGGGCGCTGAAGGGTTTCGCAATGGAGAAGGCCGTTGCCAGCGCGATAGAATCGCGCGGTGCACCAGTGACTGGAACAAGTATCTTTGCGATTGTCATGCTCGTTACTCCTCTCCCGTTGTCATGGTTTCGAGACTGTTCACGTCTTTGATGACGATTCTGTGCCGGCTGGGAATGTCTATGACATGCGCCCGGCGTAATTCGCTTAATGAGCGGCACACTGTTTCGATGGTCAGACAGAGATGGTCCGCGATGTCTTGCCGGCTCATGGGCAAATCAATGGTGTGCGGATGGCCTGCAGAAAGCCGCCGGATCATGGACATCAAGAAAGCTGCTACCCGCGCCCGCGCTTCTGGATGGCCCAATATGACGACATGCGCTTGTGCGGCTGAAAGGTCGCGCCGAAGTGCGTCTACGATATTGTCGTGGAACTCCGTTTGTTCCTGTTGCATGGGAGGGCAGCGGCGCGTGCGCAGAAGAACGGTCGGTCCAATGGTTTCTGCCGTCACTTTATGGTGTGCGTCCAATTCCAAGCCGAATTGGTCGTCCTTGAATGCGAAGTCGGTGATCAGGCGACGCCCGCCCGGTAAAATCTTGCAGAGGCGAACCGCCCCAGCCATGACCCGATAGAGGCTTTGGGCGTCGTCACCCTCCATGAACACAGTCTCGTGCGTTGCGAGGCGAACGATGCTGCCAATGGTTTGGGAGGTGGGCGAACGATCTATCGGCTGCCTTATGGGCGGGATGAAGTTTTCCGTCATTACAGCACGGGGCGTCGAGATCATCGGGAAGCCTCATCGCCTCAGTTTCAACAAGAGGGTATGTGGTTGGCGCCGCGGGGAAAATCCGTGCGAATACCTAAGTAGATTTGCTTAGATATTTGGGTTGTTGCACCACCTATCGTGCGTGGAAACTATTATTCGCGATACCAGACAGGGGGCTATGCGCTGCAACAATGTTGCCTACTCTTATTTTGCGTGAGCGCGTCCGATGTGGTTGATCCAGGATAGTAGTTCGTCGTGTTGGATAGGCTTGATTAGGAATGCCACAACACCCGCGCGCCGGATGCGATCCGCAAGTGTGGAGGCTGGTCGTTCAGCTATCAGGATAACGGGGGTTGCGATGCCCTGTGCGTGTAGGCGCTCCACAAGCTCTAACCCCGTGACATCCGGTATCTGCTGATCAACCACCAGGCACGATAGGTGCGGGCAGAGTGGCGATTCGAGCAATGCCGTCGCGGATTCAAACTCATCCGCCAAGAATCCGTGGACTTCCAGAAGCATGCGTGTTGAATGCCGCACAGCGCTGTCACTATCAACGATGCCAATCCGGTCTGGCACTGATTTCTCATACTCCCAGTCAATTCCTGGATCGCGCTGAGCCGACATCTTCGCGCTGATGCGGAGATCCGCACATTGATCTGACGCAAATTGGCAATCTCTTATAGCCGATTACGTGGGCGCAGATCGTGCCGACAGCACCATCCGTACCAGATCGGCAAGATTGTCGGCGCGCATCTTTTCCATAACGTGGGCGCGATGGATATCCACAGTCCGGGGCGAAATCTCGAGAATTCTTGCGATTTCTTTCGTGGTTTTGCCTTCGACCACGAGATCAAGAACTTCCTTTTCCCGTATGGTGAGAGCCGTGAGCCGTGCTGTGATGTTCCGGTCAACGCCCGTGCGATGCATGTTCCGCAGCCGCATCCCCTTGCGAATGCAATCCAGCAGAGTTTCTTCCCGGAAGGGTTTTTCCAGGAAATCAATGGCGCCTGCCCGCATGGCGCGCACAGCCAGCGGTACGTCGCCATGGCCGGTGATGATGATGACGGGTAACCCAAGGTTACGACGGTGAAGTTCGTCTTGAAGCTGTAACCCATCCATATCCGGCATGCGGATATCGACCACAAGGCACCCGTCCATCCCATGGATATCCGCTGACAGGAATTTCAGGGCCGACTCGAATGTCTCAACCTTGAAACCTGAAATTTCCAGAAGGATCTGAAGCGAATTGCGGACGTCGGCATCATCGTCCACCACATAGACCGTGCCCGCGTTTGTCATGGGGCCGGTTCTGGTGCCGGTACCGGCAGGCGCAGAATGAAGGTCGCGCCTTCTTCGCTGTTTGCTGCCAGCCATAGCCGCCCGCCATGTGCTTCCGCGATTTTGCGGCAGATGCTCAGCCCCATGCCCATGCCATGAGCCTTGGTGGTGACGAAGGGGTGAAACAGGCGGCTTTCGACCTCTGCGGGAATTCCCGTGCCGGTGTCGGCGACGGCGATTTCGACAGCATCGCCATTCTTGTGCGTCGTGATGGTCACTGCGCCGCGGGGAAGGCCGCTTGTGGCTTCGACGGCATTGCGAATCAAATTGACCAGAATTTGCTGGATCTGAACCTTGTCGATCAACAGGGCCGGCAAACCGGGCTCCAACCCCAATCGCCGCTTGATGTCACCACCCCGCATGCCGGCGAGACCCAGTTCGACCGCCTCTTCCACGGCCTTGTTGATGTCCTCCGGCGCACGAATGGACTCCCGTTTTTCAATAAAGTTGCGCAGGCGCCGGATAATAAGACCCGCGCGCTCAGCTTGTTCAGCGATGCGATCGAGCACTTCGGCCAATTTGGCTGCCGGCTCACCAAGGTGTCCCGTCATATGCCGGGCTGCGCCCGTATAGTTCAGAAGAGCCGTCAACGGTTGGTTCAACTCATGCGCCAATGCTGATGCCATCTCACCCATCAGGGTCATTCGCGTCACGTGGAGAAGTTCGCCTTGCAGTTCCCGGATGCGGTTGTCGCGGGCGCGTGTTTCCGACATATCGTTGATGATGCCAACGAAAATGCGGCTGCCTTTCAGCATCCCTTCGCCGACCGACAGATACATCGGGAACGTCGTACCATCCCTGCGCTGGCCGACGACCTCGCGACCGATACCGATAATATGCGGGATTTGTGTTTCCAGATACCGCGCCAGATAGGCATCATGCTGACTGCGGTAGGGTTCCGGCATCAGCATGTTTATGTTGCAGTCCAATACCTCTTCGGGGGCATATCCAAAGAGCCGTTCACAGGCCGGGCTGAAGACTTGGACAATGCCTTGCTCATTGATGACGACAATACCGTCGATTGCCGTATTGATCAGGGCGTGGAAAAGCGCGTCCTCATCGGCTGCTTGGGCGATTGTTCTTCCCGCTTCCTGCATCGTCAGATATCGCGTGGAGGGCGAAATTGTCTAACATTTTTCGACAATGGTTTCTAGAAGTGGGGCAGGCGGACTCGAGCAGACTGGGACACGCGATATACGGCCTCTGCAGAGGTCTACATGCGCAGAGGGTGATTACCCAGACTTTTTACCTGGAGAACGATCGAGGCGCGGCGGGCTGTCGTGACTCGGTGGGTTTTGCGGCACACTTTTAGGCATTCAATCTGTCGAGAGGCTCGGAAGTCATTTTGACAATAAGTTTGCCCTCATTGCTGCCGTCAAACAATTTGGCAAAGGCCGCCGGTGCAATCTCGATGCCAGTTTCCATATGCTCCCGAACTTTCAGGTGACCTTCGGAGAGAGCCGGCCGCGCAGGCGAGGATGCCTTATCGCGCAGCGGTGGGTTTTCTCCAGAGCGAGAGATAGCCCCAGCCCATGGCCAGTGCGAGAGGCAAGGCACCCGCAAACATGAACACGAGGTCGCCCGGCATGCGCAGCCATTCAAGCGTGCGGGCCAAGGGAGTGGCGGTATAGGTCAACCCGCGCGCATGCCAATAGCCGTGTTCGACCACATCGAGGACCTGCAGAACCCCACCTGGAAACAGACTCAGAAAGACCATCATGGCAAGGCCGATATTCAGGCCCCAGAAGGCTACCCGCACCAGTCCGGCAAGCTTTTGCCAAACCTCTTCGCGCACAACTTCGCGTAGGACGAACACCATCAAACCAGCACCTAGCATACCGAACACGCCCATCATGGCGGCATGGCCATGATTTGGCGTGAGGATGGTGCCGACTTCGTAATAGCTGACGATCGGTGTGTTGATCAGGAAGCCGAACACACCGGCGCCCAGGAAATTCCAAAAGCCTACCGCCATCAGGAAATAGAATGTCCAGCGATGTCGGTTGACGACGTTGTCGCTACCGCGCGTGACCCTTACGAAATCCCACGCATCAAGCGTGATTAAGGTCAACGGCACGACTTCCAAGGCGGAAAACGTGGCGGAAAGTGCCATGTTCATTTCAGTCTGCCCGGTCCAGTACCAATGATGGCCAGTGCCGATCAGCCCGCCGCCGAAATAAAGAATAGCATCGAGATAGATGGTCCGCAGCGCCGTAATCCGCCGCACCAGACCCATACGATAGAAAATAACGGCGACGATGACAGTGACAAAGAACTCGAAGAAGCCTTCGACCCAGAGATGAATGATCCAGAAGCGCCAAGCATCGACGATCGTGTAATTGGTCTGTGAGCCGTAGAAGAGTGCCGGCAGATAAAACAATGGAATGGCGAAAGCCGCGATGAGGAAGAAGTTCGCGAAGCCGCGACGTTCCGGATCGCGCCGTGCGGGGGCGATCGCGCGCCACACCAAGAAGAACCAGAACAACAGTCCGATAGCGAGCAGGATTTGCCAGAAGCGCCCAAGCTCCAGATATTCCCATCCCTGATCGCCGAACCAGAACCAGGTCTTCGGCAACCATTGCAGAATGCCAGCCCATTCGCCGAACATGCTGCCGATAATGACAATGGCGACGGCGCTGAACAGCAAATGAATACCTAGTCGCTGACGCGGCGGGCTTGCACGGCCTAGTAATTCGGCCACAAACAATGCGCCCGCGACGTAAGATGTAGCGATCCAGAAAATCGCAGATTGCAAATGCCAGGTTCGCAACAGATTGCTGGGGAACCAGGCCGCCAAATCTAACCCATAGAACGTGCCCGGATCGGCCCGGTAATGCGCGATGCCCGCACCAAAGAAGGTCTGCCCCAGAAGCAGAATTGATGCGACCGCCATGTATTTGAGCGTCGCCTTTTGGGAGGGGCTCAGAACCCATGGTTCGGCCGGCGTTGGCGCGCCATGCCAGCCAAGATAATCGAACTTGCCGAAGGCCAGCAAAACGATGGCGATGCCACCCAGCAGGAAAACGAAACTGATGGCCGTCCACAAAAGTGCGGCGCCCGTGGGATGATTGCCAGCGAGCGGGTCATAGGGAAAATTGTTCGTATAGGAATGCGCCGTTCCCGGCCTTTGGGCAACAGAGCCCCAGGCCGCCCAGGTGAAGAAGGCGGTAAGATCGTGCAGCTCTTTCGGATCGGTAATGAGGTTAGCCGCTAAGCCGCCATTGAGCGCCGGATTCTGGAAGTAGGTTTTCCAGCGGTCCACCTCGTTTGCGAATGTCTGCGCGCCCGCCGGCAGAAGCGTCAACGTACCCGTACCGGAATCGTAACGATTGGTTTTCAACAGGCTTGCAACTTCGCCATCAACAGCGGCACGTTGTTCGCCCGAAAGCGTCCCATAGTCTTTTGCAAAACGGGCCCGCGCGCGGGCCTGCGCCAGGTCGAGTGCCCAATGATGCAGCACGGCCGCGCCGAAATCAGGCCCCAGGTAGCCGCCGTGGCCCCAGATGGTGCCATTGTCCATCAAGCCATATTTGAGAAACACCTCCTGCCCGGCACGAATGTCGTCGCCGGTGAAAACGACGTGACCCGCTGTATCAACTGCGCGTTCAGGTATGGGGGGCGCATTTTGGTAGGCCTTGAAGGTCAGAAGAAGCAAAACGCCCAGGCCGAAAACAAACACGACAAGGACGGCACGAGCCCACCACGGGGAGAGTTGCTCAATCGGCTCGGGTGATTCTACGGCTGTCATACGCCCCCCGCTGCTTAAAAAGTCATCGCGGCACGGTTTTCTGTACCGGCCAAAGAAAACGACTCGCTATGCAGCTAGGATACCATCCTGAGTGCATACCTGCTATTGTGAAATCAAGCGATATTATGGCGCAAACGCTACTGGACGCGGTGACGGCCTAGCCCCAAATCGAGAGCATGAATGGGACCCGGCAACAAGCATGTGCCGCTCTTCGTCGTGGCCGATATTGAAGAGAATTTGCGACGCAAGGCAGCTGGCAGAAAGAAAATCTCTCTGTCGTCGATCGCGATCGGGATGGTGCGCCGGACCGATCCGCTATTCGAGATCGAGCGCTCCGCGTGTGTCCCTCCAACAATGCCGCTGAAAGAGGCTTGCGCGGTATCGCTCTTGGCGGGAAAGCATGGCTGCTCTGGGGCTCTGATCGCAGAGGACGGCGTGCCGCGGCCATGTACAGCCTGATCGTGACAGCCAAAATGAATGGCGTCGATGCGCAACCGCGGCTGGCCGACGTCCTCGCCCGTATCGCCGCTAATCCGGCCCATCGGCTGGACGAATTACTCCCGTGGAATTGCGCCGGCATCGGTGAACTCCTCTCTTGCGGCACGGCGTCATGAACTCCGTGCGCCAATCGCCAACGCCTTCAGCGGACAGCCGTGGAGCTTGCGATGCTCCCGCGGGCTCAAATCGGTACTCTTCCACGCCTCATGATGCGCGCGCCAGAACGGCCCCGTAAATCGTATCCGGCGTAGGGGATTTCCCTGCATGCGTGAGAAAATTCCCTGTTATGGGGGTAGAAATTCCCCGTTCCGGACATCCAGACTCCCAGTTATTTTTGCACATATGCGATCAATTGACTATCACAAAGTGCTTATTTTATCGCGTTCCCGTATATGCCCTGGTCTCGGTAATCAGATTCGAAAGTATAAAAAATCCCCTGTACTTTCCCTGTTCCCGCCCAAAATCAGCCTAGAGACCGGTTCGCTCAAGACTACAAACACCGCCATTTCACCGCGAATTGTTCTCCATGGCGCGTATTGCCGCCGATCACCGCATCGCCACCATATGACGTGGAGGACCGCCGATCCTGCGCTACAACCTCGCTGTAGACGCTCGCGCCGGCCGCAAGCGCGTCCGCTTTAATCACTCGCCCCCGGCTTCAGGAGCCAGTGCCATTGCCGAAAAGAGGGATCAGTTTCCCTCTGGCAGCATTTGGGGATTCCAGACAATTTCCCAGAGATGTCCGTCAGGATCACGAAAATACCCGGCGTAACCGCCGTAGAACGTATCCTGCGGGGCCTTGATGATCTCGGCGCCGGCACGTTGTGCCATATCCATTGTTTCGTCCACGTCCTGCCGGCGCAGAACGTTGTGTCCGATCGTTACCGCAGTCGAAGAGACTGGGTGTTTGGGCAGGCCGGTGTCGTATGAAATATCGTCTTGCGCCCAAATGGCGAGCTTCAGCCCACCCGAGAGATCGAAAAAGGCGACTGCGCCATGCTCGAACTCACGACCGACAATGCCCTTAGTGACGAGGCCAAGACCGTCCCGATAGAAGGAAAGCGACCGTTCAAGATCGGCCACGCCAAGTGTGATGACGGAAATTCTGGGTTTCATGTCCATGCCCTTTCTATCGGCGCCTGCATCATGCATGCGCCTTGACAGTCTTGGGCCGCTGATAACCTGGCGGAAGGACCCGGCGGGCGGGGGCCGGGCCAACCTTCCCGAGCCTAACCTGTTTCAGACACGTGGAGGAGTACCAGTCCGCAAATTGAGCGTCAATTTCTCCTTCTTTCGAAAATTGACACCGTGAGACATGGCCGGAAATAGCCGCAGGCAACCAGTTGTAGCCATTCGCTTCCGCCTCAATTTTGGAGGGCTACCGCGTAGGCGTAGGTCTCCGTTTTGCCGGCTTCGGCCCGCCAATTCATCATCTACCAATTCATCGCTGCGGCCGCGGAGGAGGATACTCCCTTCGTAACGGCGGTAAGAACTGTGCGGTCCGTGCACTCGCAGTGATGGGCGCTCAGCCGCCTTTTGGTGGCGTGACCCTATCCATTTCCT
>ERZ778019.3638-NODE-3638-length-10923-cov-12.888388_pt1 | contig 10923 bp, 7 predicted proteins | sample MGYA00375749_ERZ778019 | MGnify/ENA primary metagenome ERZ778019 (study PRJEB29350, sample SAMN05389821) | bioreactor metagenome | isolation source: Ammonium sulfate bioreactor | place: South Africa: University of Cape Town | collected 2014-03-17 ... | reverse complement strand
AATCGGTCGTTTTATTCGTCGACTGCCATGGTAACGGAATGAAATGACTGATTAAGAATATACTGTTATTTGGATTCAATTACCAAACTACGAATTGGTGGTAAAATGTTGAAAACCGATATATGAAAAAAACGTGGTAGGTGGCGCTTTCTTTTCGGCATTTATTGTCATTCGACGTCTTATTTTTCGATAGGTGATCTCAACTGTTAAAACTCAAGCAAGTGCTGAATACAGCTGACAAGTTTTTTTTTCTTTTATAGCAAATTGTTATCATCATTGGTTAATGTATCCTCTCTTATCTCATGATGCATCGCACTACCACGACATGCAACTGATAGCATTTCACTATGATGAATTTCGTGATTGTAGTTTTGTTTTCGGCAACTATGTGCAGTTTGAGCGCATTAAAATATCATGATGACCTTGTCGTTGGCGGTCTAAATGGTCCAGTTAATTTCACGCGACCTGAAGGCATACGTCGTTTCTTTTTCTATGTTCCAACAACATATACAATCAATAATCCACTTCCATTGATCATCTATTTTCATGGTTACGGTGGTAATTGGACACAAGGTATGCTATTCAATCAAACCAATGATGCTGAAGTCAACGGTTACGTTCTTGGTCTTGCTGAAGGAACACCGAGTGCTCAACCTCCGCATGTTCTCGGTTGGAATGGAGGTACATGTTGTTTATTTAATACAACAATTCCTGTTGATGACGTAACCTACGCTAAAACTGTCGTAGAATTAATTCTCGAACGAGTTACAATTGCAACCGATCGAGTTTATGCTATGGGATGGTCGAATGGTGGATATTTGACTGAACGTTTAGGATGTGAAGCTTGGGATGTATTCGCTGGTGTTGCACCCGATGCAAGTTCGATTGTCATCGGTCGTGGATATGAAGATGGTCTAGCAAGTTGTGATGCATCATTCAAAGGTGCTCATATTGATTATCTTCATTTTCATGGAACAGACGATAAAACTGTTCCGTGGACGGGTGGTCACGATACTCGTGAACGGCTTCCTTCAGCTTTAGAGAATTTAAGTCGATGGGTGACTCGAAATGGTTGTGACAATGTTCAAATGCAAACGTATAATTCAGGCAATTTTACAAATCTTCGATGGCCTAATTGCCGTGGCAATACATCAGTCGAATTTATGACTGTAGCTTTTGCTGGACATATCTGGTGGACGCTTGACAATGATCAATTTTCAACGGCTGATTATATTATGAAAGCTTTCACTCAAGCATATTTGCATAGACAACAATTATTAAAAATAAAATAAGAAAAAAATGTCTATTCATTCCATTGTACCGATTGTCCTGCAGTTAAATTAACCGTTCCTGGATATTGAATATTATTGACTGAAAGTTCACCTAAATTTAGATTTCCAATAATTAAAGTAAATGTAAAGATTAGCTTTTGATCAGTTGTCGATCGTGTTGTACCAATCGATCCGAATGTATTCGGAAGAAGTACCGGTAAGATAAATGGCGAACGAACTTTCGGTGTAAACGTTAGAATACCTTTCGATAGATCAGCATATTGTCCCGAAAGAGCAAATGGTAAATGCCATAAAACCATATGAAAACCGTAATGTGATGTGACCCATGGTTTACCTCCAACACCGTAACCATCACCTGCATAGAGACCATGTACATTCCATTGATCTCGAAGAATTTCTCGAACATGATTGAGACCTTTTCGTGATTGAATCAATGCACTATCAACATCGGTATTTAACCATAGATTTAATACGGACCAATCCTGTGATGCACCCATCCATATGGTATTATCTTGAGGATTCGTTAATGGTTCTCGTCCAGTTAACATTCGTAAACCGTACGGTGTATCTGCTAGCCGAACTTCACTATCTAAATGTTTTTTCATCATCGTTGAATCAAATAAAGTACCTAGACCATACGTAAATGCTAATACTTGACCATAGAGTGCATCAGTAAAAATAGCTTTTTCACCTTTACCACCTGTATACGCAAGAAAATATCCTGTTTCATCAGAATCCATATACCATAACAGTCCATTAATCTTACTCACAGCTGTATTAAAAGCTCGATAGCATTTACTAAACGTAATCGAATCATTCATAATAGTCGTTAATTCAAGACAAGCTTTCAACGCTGATAGATACATAAATGAATTGAATGTTGTTGTTGGATATTGACTCATATCCGGTATATCATAAGTACATTCTAAATTCTCAGGTAAACCTAATTTACTCGATACATTCAATTGCCATTGCAAACCAGCAACAACATGTGGATACATGTCATCTAAAAATTTCCTATCATTTGTCCAACGATAGAATTCAAGTGTTTCTAAGATAAATATCGTTGTTACATCACCCATTTGTCGTCCACCTGGATGATCGTACGGTTGTGTACTGCCTGTACAACCTGTTGTAAACGATTCTTGAATCATGCCATTCGTTAATTGATATTTAGCCCAAGCGTACATTTTCGTTTTTTCTGTTTGAGGAAAATATAATAAATACGGTAAATGACGTTGATGATCGTTATGTACACTATCAACATCATTACAATCGTACGCTTCCCATTGACGCCAATCGCCATTTGAAAAATACATTGCGCTTCGCATATGTGATACACTGTTAATCAATGAATCAACTAAATAATCCGGTAGAGTCGTATTCAAATAGATATTATGTAAAGTTGATATATCATTAACTATACTGGATAATTGACTTTCGTTTTTATCGATACCGATTGATTGTCCCACTGATGTTACATTTGTAAATAGAAGAGAATAGTAATTATCTAAGGGAGAATCTAACCAAGTATGATGTGGAAAATACCAAGCAAAAACGATGGATAGAGTTCGTTTTTCACCTGGTTGTAAAATCGTTGAAATCGAAACAGCACCATTCGTTGCCGAACCACTCGTTTGTGTTGAATTCGACCAACCACCATTGTTTGAAAAATCATTTAAAATACGATTGAGATCATTGTCAATTGTTGCTGACATTGTTTGATTGACAGACGCAACAGGCCATAGAGCAAACGATGCATTACCTGGCCGATTTAAAATCAATGGACCTGTTTGATTGTATGTCCAGTCTCCACGGATTCCGCTAACACAACCATCGAGATATTCATTGTATTGAACATCACTGTATAGAATGCATACCGATTGATTGTTAACCGATTGCCAATTCCATGATGCACACGTAGGATGATCAGTGCAAAGATCGAGACATTCAGTATACGTATCGGTAAGAATTTGTCGTAGAGTATTATTTGATTGTCGACTTTGATCGATCTGAACTGACAGTGGTGCATTGTACATAAAATCAATTTCAATTGGATATGAATTCGTATTTTCAACATTCAAAGAGAAGATAATTGCTGGTGTCATCGAACGATTAAGATCAGCGGCTTTGAATACTGAATAAGCATATAAATTCATATTTGCCATTAATGTTTCATCGATAAACTCGAATTTACTCACAGGATAAGCACCGTGATATTTAATCGATTGAATACCATTGAACTTTCGACTTGGATGCGTTCGTATTACTCGCATATCACTTTTTTTTGTTTGTAAATTTTGAATTCGAAATGCTAATAACGCGTCATCAACAACACCATATTTAGTTCCTGTTGCTGGCGATTGATTTTCAATGGTCCATTCATGAAATGTCCCGTCAGCTCGTAATTCAATTGAACCAGTTGTAACACCACCTAATGGCACAGCGGATCGTAAGCCTGTCGGTGGATGATTATACGGGAATGTTCGATTCATAATTCCTGTCATGAAAACAGTCGATGGCGTTGGTGTTGTTAAATAAGATTTCAAATAACAACATGGTTTGCCTTTTTCACAACTTAAATAATTCTGCGGTGCTGATTCAGTATAAACCCATACAGCACATGACATATATTGACAACAGAATGTTGTACAATGCTCTGGATTAGCAGACGGAGGGATAACCGCAAGAAAATTAGCACCAGAATAATTCGTTTCGTTTAAATACGCACTTGCCGTACATTGCAGAGGTTGCAATGGATCAGTTTGATATAAATACGATCGTATTGGCCCCTGTGCCCAAGCAAATCGAGCTCGTGTTGCATTTTCCGGTTCACTGTATAAACTATACTCGGATTGATATTGATAAATGTCTGAATTTGATACAAAACCTTCATTGAGAAATTTCAATGCATTTAATGAATCATACAATGTTTGACAATGAACAATTGAAATCAAACTTAAACTTATTAAAACCAAAAGAAACATTATGTCATATATTTAATAACAAAAAAAAACACCGCAAACACGTGTAGTGTAGTTACATATATACTACATTAAAAAAGATTCTTTCATGATAAGATGATAAGCACGGTCGACTTTTTTCAAAGCTAATTTAGCCGATGGTACTTCACTATTTCTCAATCGATTAGTTATGTCTTTATATTTCTCATTTAAAGTATCGATTTGTTCGATGGTATCATCTGATTTGATAAATATCTCTCGAAGATTTTCTTCTCGTAGAATATGCTTAACGAATTTCAATTCTTCATGTGTATAAGTCTGTTGAGATTTTTGTGTTTTATACGTTGTTAATTCGTTGACACCCATCGATTTCACTGATGATTGATAGGATCGTTTTTTTACGACATCACAAAACCATTTAAACGTCGGCATATTCATTTGATGAGCGGCTACTGTCGGTAGATCGACACATGTTTGACATAACGATGAAAACCACATGCCAATATCGAAAAGTTTCTTTGCCGATGGTGGTGTTTGCATATCGAGAAATTCAATGACCATTGTATTCGATGCTTTCATTAGCGATTGACATTGACCTCGATGATTTAATTGAAATTCTTCGTACGAACCAATACTGATTAAAATGTGTTCGGATAGATTTTGATAATTATTCGAACGTGTACATCTGAAATATTTGACGAACTTTTGAAGTTTACTGGTTACATGTAGCATTTGAGTCGATGGATCCATAGAAAGAACTTGATCAATCGGTACATCGCGAAGAGTTTGAAGAACTTTTGGATCTGTTTTCGAGAATTCTTTTTGTCGAACTAATTGAACACGAAAATCGAATATGTCCGAATAGGATTCATCAATCGAACGAAATTGACTCGCCGTTTTATCACGAATAAAATCGAAATTCACGGGAAAATCCATTCGATGAAACACCGATTGACATTCAAAGTCTTCATTGTATTGAAAATGTAAAACCGAATTGACATCATTAATTTTCCCATAGATCTGTATTTCATATGTATATGCATTCGAACAGATTGATTCATAGTTTTGTTTGACAATTGTCGATAGGAGTTGTTTAGGAGATGTAACACCTTTACATGTATAAAACGATGTTTTCAATTCTTTGCCATGATTACGAGCATAAAGATAATGTTTAAAGGGAATTTTTTCATTAATTAATGAACTTGCTGCTCGAGTTATATAGGAAATTCCAAAACGAATATAAACTGAATATGATGATGGAGTATACGATTTGGTTATTTCCTCATAATCCTTAGTAAAACACTTAAGAATATTGGATAAATCGTGTTGTTGTTGTTGTTCGTTAGGTATTAATTGAGGAAGATAGAGTGATTGATTAAGATGCATTGTATTACTTGGTCCAATGTATGGAACTAATTTAATAAAATCATTTTCTTTTGTACTATTTTCGAAATATATATTCGATCGATTCCATGGCATTGATTCATTTGGTTTCTTTGGCTTTTTCTTTGATTTCGAATGATAAATCGGTACATAAGTTTCTACTGTTAAATTAGCAAAAGGGTTTTGATCATCATCATTGTTGTTGTTAGTCGTAGGCATGGTAAAAATAAATGAACTCTCTTTTTTTCTTTTCCTGTAAGAAAAAAGTCCACGTGAGCGTGAATTGAAGGTTGTTTATTTGTTATTCTCTTTTTAATGACATCTGCTAATCAAAATGATGTGTGTTTTTTTTTGCGTTTCGCTTATCCTTCGATTGGCGTATTATCGAAGGTGAGCTAGACGATAATCAACGAATTAAAATGATCATCCGAGATTTTACCCGGGCGGATTAGATTTACTTTCGAGTATGGGGTGTTGCGGTTCGAGTAATGGTCTTAATCATATCGAAATTAAGTCCGATATTGTCTTGGAAATCAGAGGAGATGATGTTCGATATCATGGTACAACGGAACGAGGACGTTTTCAAGTAAAAAATTCATTTCAAAGACATTTTCTTTGTTATATTCTATGAATAGACTTTGGGCAAAGCGGAGTTAGTCTTAGCAATCGATGGTATCTATTCTCAAATCATTGGTACGCATTGTTGTGGCGATAAAGGATATATACATATTCCATTGCAATCGATTCGAGATGTTCGAGATCAAGCTTGTAAGTTCGAAGAAGAAAAAGTATATCATTTCGACTTGATTTCTTCAAAGGGTTCAATGGTCTCTATCGTCTTGATCGTCCACATTTAGTTATAAGTTATATAGTTCCTGGCAAAGGTGAATTCGAAGCCGGCTGGCAAGTAACTCAATCTGTTTATGAACAATGGCACAACGCTATTGAACGACTTCTACAAGAAATACATCTAACTGAACTAGTTTAGTTTAGCCTTTTCTTTTTGTTTTGAAGTAAATGTGCGACATCTTTTTGACATGTGATTTTCGTTGGTTGAAATCTATTTTGATAAAATACATAGTGTACCGAGAGAATACATTTGTTGTACTGAAAGCTATGTCTCTAATATTTCTTTCAGCTAGCCGAAATCTTTGTCGGCAACGTTTAATTAACACATCAGTTCGTTTCTTGTCTTCGAATTCAATCAATAATGACCTCGTTCAAGCTGAAAAACAAAAACAACCACCCAAACAGTCACCTCGTGTCCGACGATATCATTATTATCTACTGTCAATCGCAACAGGAGCCTTAATCGGCACGATCTATGCTCTACGACAAGTCCGAAAACACGAAGGTGTCCTACCGGAATACGTCGCTAATCCAGCTTTGCTAGAGCGCAAAGCCATGGAATCTCGACCATTGCCACCTCCAGCAACAAAACGTGTGACATTCGATGCTCCACCAAGACAACATTTTCCATTCAATATTACACTCTATCAATATGTAACATGGTTTGTTTTCTCCAATCTTCGATTTCGATTTTGACCTTGTGTGTTTTTTTTCTAGTCCGTTTTGTTGTAAAGTTCGAGCATTTCTCAATTACAATCGTATTCCATACGATATTGTCGAAGTCAATAGTGTTTTACACACCGAAACGAAATGGTCATTCTATGATCGAGTACCGATTGTTGTTGTTGAAAATGAATCTTTGCAATTAAACGATTCGAGTTTGATCGTATCAGCTATTGAATCTTATTTACGTGAGCCGACAAAAACATTTAAAAACATTATGAAACTCTATCAATCAATTGTCGAAAAAGATCCGAAAGGAAAATTAAATTTTTCTTATCCAAATCGATATGAAATTGTCGAAGCACCGCTCGTCAATCGTTTAGAACTAACAGCTAAACTCGACGAACAACCACAAACACAAACACAATCATTTTTTGCTCGATTCTTTTGGCGTTCGAAACCGACTGCTCCTACCGTTCAACCAAAACAACAGAAACGTTCTCTCGAAGAGAATCAACTCGAACGTCAATGGCGCGAATGGGTCGACAATAAATTCATTCACGTCCTTTCTCCAAACATCTATTGGACACTACGACAATCCTTAGACACATTTCGTTGGTTTTCAAAAGCCGGCGAATGGGAAGACATTTTCCCATGGTATCAACGTTGGTTTATCGTCTACGCCGGTGCGATTGTCATGCGTTTAGTGGCGATACGTTTGAAGAAAAAATATCAACTCAATGACGATGTTCGCTTATCTTTGTACGAATGTGGAGACGAATGGGCAAATGCCGTCGGAGATAAGGATTTTCTCGGTATGTTGACAGATTGACCTTCGTTTTTATCTGTTTGTTTTCTTCTGTCTAGGGGGTTTCGAACCGAACTTAGCTGATTTAAATGTCTACGGAATTCTGACGGCTATTCGAGGATGCGAAGCATTCGATGATCTAATGAAAAATACCAAAATAGGACCGTGGTTCGAACGAATGAGTAACTTAATCGAACCACATCGAATCGATACACCTGTTCGATGATCAAATTGCTTTTGTTTTTCTTATTTTTCAAAATAAAAACAAACATACTTAGACTTTTCTTTTTTTTAGATAATGACTCTAATCGAATGTGCCGGTTGCACTCTAATCGCGTACGGAATACCTTTCTCAATGTTTGTGTTCACCATCGCTCATCATCCATTTCGTATCATCATCTCAATGACTAGCGCATTCTTTTGGTTGTTATCTCTGCTCGTTTCGTCTCTTCTTTGGTTTGCTGTTGTACCATTAAGAAATCAATTAGCCTTTTCTGTACCATTTGCCGTACTATTTCAAGAGATCTTTCGGTACTTATTCTATGTGATTATTAAGTAGGTCGACTTATGTTCTCTCTTTTCCGTTCTGTTGACGTCGTATTTTCTTTTGTAGAAAAGCGGAGATCGCTCTTCAAAAAGTACAAATGCAAGAATTAACCGACAAAGGCATGGTTTTCGATCGATCGGCTGTTGCCTATGGTAAACGAATCGAGTCATTCAACGGGGAAAAATAATCTTTTGTTTTGTCTATTAAGCTGCTGGGTTTGGCTTTGGTTTTATCAGTGGAACATTTGCTATTGTTAATGTTTTAAGTGACATGACCGGACCGGGTACAATCGGAATCTTTGGACATTCACAAGAATTTTTTCTTGCTACGGGTAGAATAAGAAGAAAAACAAACGACGATTTTCTTTCTTTCGATTGTTTGTTTAGCTTTTCTGACTTTGGCTGTTATTCTGTTGAATACATTTTGGGGCGTCATCTTCTTCACCTCGTTGAACAAAGGTGGCATTCATAAATATCTCGGTCCGTTGGTTGTTCTTCTCTCGCATATGCTCTTTTCCTGTCTCGTATGTCAATCAAAATATTCTCTTTTCTTCGTTTATCTTCGTTGGTTTTTTTTTCAGACATTATTCAATCGAACTTTAAATCCAACATATTCAATTTCGATTCTCACTGCTTACGGAATTTTGATTCTCATGATTGCTTATACATTCTTTCTTCATGGTTTGAATGTTTCTCGACGATCAACTCAACTCTAAAACATTCCTTTGTCTATTGTATATTGTTATTAAGAATGAAATAAATCTATCCAGGATATTGCGTCTTTTTGCCTTGAGAATGGACGAAATCAAATTTCTTCTCTCTTTTCTTTTCAGTTTCGCAATGTCAACATTAAAAAAAATCTCGATTATCGGCTCAGGAAATTGGGGTAGTGCCATGTAAGTACATCGATCTTTTCCTACGATCAAATTTTCATCATTGAACAAACATTTCAGAGCAATTCATATCGGTGAAAAACTACCTGAATTAACAAATGAATACGATCAAGAAGTGTTAATGTGGTGCAAAGAAGAACAGTTAGAAGATGGTAGTAATTTAACTGATGTTATCAATGATCAACATGAAAATGTCAAATATTTACCAAATCAAAAATTTCCGACAAATATCGTTGCCGTATCGGATTTAGCCAAAGCAGTTGAAAATGCTGATATTTTAATATTTGTTTTGCCACATCAATACACGAGACAAGCTTGCAGCGATTTAGTAGGCAAAGTTAAACCGACCTCATTTGCTGTGACATTAATTAAAGTAAACAAATTAAAAAATGTAAAAACTAGAGCAACAGATTATTGTTTTGATTCGAGGGCTTTTTTATTGACGAAAACACGAGTGAATTACTTCTTGTTTCGGAAATTATCAAGAGAACTTTGAACATTCCATGCGCTTGTTTAATGGGCGGTACGCGTGATGATTGTTTAGTTGATTTGAAATCTCGAAATTCTTTTTCCTATAGCAAATATTGCAAAAGAAGTTGCGGACAAGATCTTTTGCGAGGCAACCATTGGCTCACGTGATGACAATCACAGCTCAATTGTTCGACAATTATTTGATCGTTCACATTTTCGTTTACGTTTTTATCCTGATGTTGAAATCATTGAAATACTTGGTGCTGTCAAAAATGTCATTGCTATGTTAGCTGGCTTTGCCGATGGATTAAAAGCCGGTTTCAATACTCGAGCTGCTGTATGTTCATTGAAAAGAACTATTCTATTATCATCGTTCTGGTTTTTTTCTTCTAGATTCTTCGATTAGGTTTTCGAGAAATGATCGGGTTCTGTCGTTTGTACGCGACTGAATCATCGCCAGATATTTATCTCGAATCATGTGGTATTGCTGATCTAATTGCTTCGGCTCTTGGTGGACGAAATTACAATGGTGCTAAGAAAATGGTCGAAGAAAATAAATCATTGAAAGATTTCGAACGTGAAGATCTCAATGGACAATTATTACAAGGTCCAGGAACGGCCAAAGAAGTTTATCTCTATTTGAAATCGAAAAATCTTCTCAATCAATTTCCGATGTTTCGTGATGCTTATTTGATCTGTGAAGGTGAACTTAAACCGAGTCAATTACTGGATAATCTACCCAATCATCCTGAATACAATCAAGTGCAAAAATAATCTTCTATTTCGCTGTCAAAACTCTAGTTGACTAGTAATCATCTATCTGCTTCTTCCTTTTATTTTTTTTCCTAATCAAAGTTACCATTGATTTCTCATAAGTTTTTTTTTAAACACGGGTGCTTTGGAATGTATAAATTCCATTTGATAATAAACATTGAAAAATGTTATTAACCCTGGTTTATCTTTTAGACTTAAAGGGAAAAAGTATCTGCTATTGGCAGCCATGATATTCTCTATACCTACGAGGGTTAATATACTTCCACGCATTCTATTTTAGC
>ERZ778019.3635-NODE-3635-length-10927-cov-6.191777_pt1 | contig 10927 bp, 10 predicted proteins | sample MGYA00375749_ERZ778019 | MGnify/ENA primary metagenome ERZ778019 (study PRJEB29350, sample SAMN05389821) | bioreactor metagenome | isolation source: Ammonium sulfate bioreactor | place: South Africa: University of Cape Town | collected 2014-03-17 ... | reverse complement strand
GCCGATGATGCCTCCCCATGCCTGATTCTGAGACAGGATCACAGAGTCAGGATAAGGCGACCAGTTCTTCGAACGCGTATTTCTTCGTGCCATACGAGCCGGACAGGTCGCGGCCGACTCGCGAGGCGTGACCTGTGGCATGCCCCAGTTCGTGCAGGGCCGTGCGATGCCAGTTGATGGGTTCGAAATAGGCCTGCGGCGGCGGGACCATGACGAAATCGGGCCCCGGCGCGTAGAAGGCGCGGTTGCCGCCGATACGGAAGTCGATGCCGGTTGCGCGGATGAGCGCCTCGACTCTGGGCTCGATCAATCCGGGCGGCGGAGGCGGCGCAGCAACGGCAACGTCATCGGCGAGGTTTTCGCACTGGGCGGCGTTGAACACCGTGAACCGCTTCAGGAACGGGATCGCCTGGGCTTCCTCGCCGGTTTCACGTGCGCGGCGTTTTTCATCGTCGGGCACGAAGCGGTCAGCGTAGACGACGGTCGTGCCGTGCTCGCCCTTGCGGACATTGCCGCCTAGTGCGAGCGCCTGGCGGAAGGTGAGCCAGGTCTGTGCGGCATAACCGTGTTCGATCACGGCGCCCCAAAGGATCAGCACATTGATGCCTGAGTATTGCCGGCCGGTGGCGGCATTCCTCGGCATGGCGAGCGGCGCCTTTACCGCCGCCGTCCCCCAAGGCTGCACCCATGGGACGCGGCCGGCTTCTAGCTCGGCGACGATTTTGTCGGTGATCTCGTCATAGAGGTTCGCCCGGTCTGAGCCGGCGCGAGCGCTTGCGGTCTTTCTGGACATCGCGGGTCTCCGCGACGGGCGCCGGAGGCCTCTCCTCCAGCCCTCAACCCGTCACGGCAAACCTGTCCGCACTCTTACTCTAAAGGGGGCGTTGCGGGGATCTCCCCGCAGAAGGGGGTGTGCCGGCGACCAAGGCGCCGGCCGGGGGGAAGGCATTCCCCCTCAACCCGTCTTTCCGTATTGCCGCAATTGAGACTTTCCGGCTGAGCACAGAGCCGCTGAGCTAGAATCAACCCGCGTGAGATCCGCGTGGATCAGATTTGGCGAACGGCGCGATCACTACAGGAGGGCTCGTGGCGGAGCTCGGCACTTCGTTTTTGCCACCCCTGATACTGGCGATGGCCACCACGCATCCATCGGGGATCGCGCAGCCAGATTCCCACCGAATGGGTGGAAGATCGATTTGAGCATCTTCAACAATCACCGCGCCAAGGCGCCGCGCCCAGCCGTCCGAAGCGGAGGGCGGCGAGGCGAGGCGACCTATGCCGTGGCCGCCGAATAGCGGCCCCGGACTTCCTGCATCCCGAGAATTTGGCCGCGCACAAGCGCGCGGAAATCGGACGCCGAATGAGTTTAACCGCAGGAAACGGGTGGCCGAGATATCTGGCGAATGTCTATGCTAGAATTATGGATGCACAAACACCGGCACTTCGCGCTCTGATGCGTTTCTATGAGGCGGAAGCCCGTTACTCTGCTTCGGGATTGCCAGCCGATAGAGCTGCACTGCTCGAAACGTTGCATCCCGACATCGTTCTACACCAGCCGGATTCCCTGCCCTATGGAGGCCAATGGAGAGGCCGCGAAGAGTTCGGGCGCTGGATCGACTCGTTCGTCGAGACTTGGGTCGATATCAAACCGACAGACCCCGTCTTCCACACATGCGGCGACGATATCGTCGTCTGCACCGTAACAATGCGGGCCACCGCAAGATCGACCGGAGCGCTGATTGACATGCCGATGTGTCAGGTGATCCGGATCGCGGCAGACCAACCCGTTGAGTGGCGAAACTTCGCCTGGGATACCGCAATAATGCTGAAGGCGCTGGGCGGTTCGGTGTAGGCGATCACTTCTACACGCGCGCGGCGACGCCCGACATTCCCTTGCACACCGATCGATATCGACCGGCTTGGCGAGAAGCATAATTATGCGGCTTTCTCCTGCCGGGCCCGGATATCTGCAATCCACTTCTCCAGTGCATCAATCTCAGCTTCGATGGCCGTCGGTTCGGGTAGCCGCGGATTGAGCTCTCCCGGCTGGCTGTGAAGAAGGGCGGAACAACGCCCAAACGCTAACCGCATCGCGGTGCAGTCGCCATCCGTTAGTACGGTGAGTTTGATCAGTCCCGTGGTGTCGACCTTGCGTGACAAGCGGCGGATCACCGGCCCGACGGCCTCCTCGACGGCGCGCTCCCACGTGGTTCGAAGTTGATCCTGGAACGACGTGACCTCGCGCAGCCATCTCGCCTGGTCGCCGCGTTCATGGTGGATCTTGACGTTTGCGAGGTGCGCTCTCATGCCGTCAATGACCTTGTCGAGCGGCATGACGTTGGCCGGGGGATCCTGATGGCAGTAACCAGCATTTTCGGTGCCGCGGCTGATCAGGCGATACGCCACAGGCGTCGCTTCTCGATCCTTTGTCGTCCGGCAGGCTTCGTCGAGCAAGAGCAGAAACGCCATGTCGTGGGTGAAGACGATCACCTGGCGAGTCTGGCCAGCTTCTGCCAGACGGGCGGCGACCTTGTCTCGATGCAAGTGATCGAGTGACGACACCGGATCGTCGAACACGATCGCCGATTGCGCATCGATGGTCGATAGCTCGGCGAGAAAGGCGGCGAGCGCGACGCAGCGATGCTCGCCTTCGCTGAGGACCTTTCCCACTGGTTCGTTCGGCTTGTTGATCAGCCTGACCTGGAAGAAGGGAACGCCGGCGGTGGTCTTGGCTTGCTGAAGCTCGATCGCGAGGCCGGCGACGCCGAGCTTGTCGACTTCGATTGCGAACCGTCCGCGCAGGCGGTTGGTAACGAGCGCCTGGGCAATACGGGCGCTCTGGGTGGTGATCTTGTTCGTCGCCGTGTCCTTGCTGGCCTTGTCGATCGCTTCGATGGCTTTGAGGCGATCGATTTGGGCGAGCACATCGGTCTTCACAACGCCGAGCCATTTGCGGTCGCTGAGGCCGTCACGTTCAGTGATGAGCATGGCGCGCTCCGGTGAACTGGCGTCGGATTGCAGGGCCTGAATGCGCCCGGCGATGCCGGCCAGCACTGCGCGTAGCGGATCAAGAGAGAGGGCGGCAGCAGGAGGAAGGGCCGGCGGTGTCGCGAGAACGTGGGTGCGCAGGACTGCTCGCAACCGCCATGCGAGGTGGAGCATGTCGCGGCGCAAAGCGCTTGCGAGATCCTCGCGACCGATATCGTCTCGTATCAATGAGACGATTGCAGCGAGATCTTTCATCGAGACTGCCGCGGCCGAGACGCCCTGCAGGGCGTCGTCATAGGAGTCCGCCGCCTCCTGCTCGCGACGTTTGCTTTCGTCCTGCACAAAGGCCTCGAAGCTGCTGAGCCGTCTCGAGGCCTCCTCGCTGAGCGGCTGTTGACATAGGACGCAGTGCGCTTTGCTACCGGTCACCGGGAAAGGCTGTTTGGGATAGGCCGCCGCGCGCGAATAGTCGCGGGCGGCTTCCCACAGGATCTTCCAGACATCCGAGCCGATGTCCGGCAACGGTTCCTTGGAGAACAGGTTGGCGGACGCTGCGGCGGCGGCCATGCGCGCATTCGCAAGGTTCGTGTGGGCATCGCGAAGGGCCGTGCGATTGTCATCCGTGGCGGATGCGGCCAGGCGCTCGAGCTGCGTTATGATGCCGGTGATGCGCGTCTCTTGGCCCTGAAGCTGGCGGATTGTGCGAGCCGGATCGCTCGACAAATCGGCGGTGAGCGTTTGAAGGCGCGTCTCGTCCTCGGCGGTGAGGCCGGCGAGTTTCTCGACGGTTTCTGGCTTCGTCTTGCCCGAGAGACCGGCGATCAGCTTGCCGACCGGAGTGTTCTGCTTGCAGTCCGGCGTCGTCAGGATGGTGGGCGTTTGCTCCTGGAGGGCCTTGATTTCGGCGGCCAGCTTGCTCTTCACGTCCTGGCAGACTTGCGCGAGGCCCGCGAGGATGCGTAGCGGCAGCGGCGTATACGCGAGGTCGTTGGTGTTCTCGACATGGATATTGGCCGTGCGCGAGTCGAAGACGCTGACGGCGGACAGCATGGCGTCTGGCGAGCTGCCCTGCGTCCAAGCGGCATTGCGTTTTTGGGCGCCGATGAAGAACTCGACGCTGGCGGCTGGCGCGCCGCTCGTGGCGGCGTAGATGTTTGGCAGGATCGCGTCGCCCTTTGGCGAGCGCGCCCGGCAGAGCTGCTTCAGGACGCGGGCATAGCCGGATTTGCCGGCTCCGTTGTCGCCGTAGATGATGGTGAGGCCCGCTTTGCCGAAGGACAGCCGTTCGCCGGGAGCGAGGGCGTTGACGTTGGACAGACCGTAAAGGGCGCCGAGCGTCACCACGGCATGGCTCGCGGCGGGATCGCGGATATGGCTGGCGTCGAGTGGGGTGCCCTGATCGAGGCCCTTGCAGATCGCGGCCAACTCCACGACATCCGTGGCTTCCAGTTTAGGTTGGTTACAGAGGCGGCGCAGCGTGTCGCGCTGCCAGGCTAGCAGATCCGCGGACCACTTCAGGATGTCTGCGAGCGCCGTTGCTTCATTCGAAAGATCATCTTCTTGCTTATTCATTTGTGTCCCCCACTTGCCACCCGTCCTAGCGTCATAGGATCAACGCCCGCTTGAGGTCGTCGTGCTCGAAGGCGCTGGCCATACGGGTGATCTCGGTGGCGCGGGCGCACACCGCCTTGGCGGTGTCCCGCCATGTCGCGGTCACGGTCGCAACCTCTTTGATGATCGCGCGCGCCTGCGGCAGTGTGAGCGCGAAATACTCGGAGGCGGCCTCCAGCAGTTCGAGCGAGCACGTGCCTTCGTCGAGATCGATGTTCGTCGTCAGCACCCGCGCCTTGAGATCGGTCGGGACGGGATTGAGATCGTAGGCCGGTGAGAGCGACCAGCCTGCCTTGCCCAGCCACAGGAAGCCGTGATTGCGAAGGTGATCGTCGACATTGGAGATCAGGACGTTGAAGACCACGCGCCGATAAAGGGCATGGGCATCCGTCTTGCCCTGGGCGCCATGTTCGGCAAGAGCGTCGACAATCTCCGGGTAGCTGCCGCGCTCGCCATCCTTCGCGCCCATCATCGCCATTGCCGAAAGGAACGGAATTCGGATGGCGCCCTCGCGATCAAAGCGTCGCGAAAGCATGACGGCCTTACCGGCTACGCTGATCAGCTCGTGTTGAGGAGTCGTGATGCCGGCACGGCCAGCCAGCCGCAGAGCAATCTCCTCCCAGGTCTCCATGCTATAATCGTCCGTCTCCTTCGGGAATTTGGCGATGGAGAGGTGACCGTGCTGGTCGATTACTGATGCTTTGGGGCGTGCGCCGCCGAGGGAGGAGCCGGGAGCGAAGATGAGCTGGAGATCTTCGTCCGTCTCCTCGTCGCGCAGGATGCGCTCGGTGATCTGGAGAAGTCGGCCAAGTTCGATCAAAGCTGGAACGCCGGCGCGGATTGGCGCCTGGAACGCGTCTTCGCCGACCCAGCGGAAGCGAAGCGCGCCGAGCCGGGTTTCGTCGGCGACACCGAGCAAATAATCGCTTTCGACAAGAGTGCGGACGGCACGGCCTTCGCGATCAGCAAGGCGGCGCTCAGCGCGCTGCATGAGGCGGCGTCCCCATGTGTCGGGTGCGGAATCGCCTATCGAGCCGAAGGTGGCAAGGCCGGCTGGCGGCGCGAAGGCGCCGCGGGTCAGCGCCAGAGCGGGCTCCAACGAGAAGCGCTCCGGGTCTTCCAGCCAAGCACCTTCATACTCAAAGAGGATGGTCTCGGCGCCTCGCACACGATTGCTTCTCGCCAATCCGATCAGGCGGGTGCGGCCGTTAAGGTCGATATGAACCTCGAAGTCAGCCATCGCGGGACGATCCCGCCGACCGCTTCAAGTGGATGTGCTTGGGCAGCTCGGCGCTGGCGAGCGCCTGGCCGACGCTGTCGTTGCTGATGTCGGCGATCCGGGTCAGACCGTCGAGCAGGCCGAGGGCTTGAAGCACGCCGGCATAAATGCCGACGCTAACGTTGGTGTCGCCTGCCTCGACCTTCTGCAGGGTCGAGCGCGACGTGAAAGCCCGCTCGGCCACGACCGCCATGGGCAGCTTGCGGCGACGGCGAGCGTCATGGATGTCCGCGCCGAGCTTGCGCAGGGCGCGCCGCACGGCTGCTGGAGGGTTATGGGGAGTGGGCATTTGACACCTTCACACTACATATTGAGCAGATATGTAGCAGGAAGATTACAATTTTCCTAGCTCCCAGCCGCAGGATGCGGCAGTCATCCTACCAGACCGCTTGGAGGCGGGCCGTCCGAAGCCTGAAGACCAAGGCTCCACCTGCAAATGAGTATTATAAGCGCAAGTATCTGATGGGTATCGACTTTTAGATTTTGACTTTGCCGATGTCGCTTCCTATCTCTTCCGCATCGGGGAGTAGCCACCGCTCAGACAGCGGGATCACGCCAACAGGCTCGCGCCATGCGCGTGGTGTGATCAGCCGGTTTTTCACCGGCCCGGCAAGACCGTGGTGAAACTCGCCTTTGTCGGACAGGTGAGGGCCACCCGGTTCAATGTCCGTTTGGTTATCCTGCTATGTCCCCTTTTGCAGTCGTCCTGCTTGCTTTCAGCATGTCCGTCGATGCCTTTGCGGTTTCCGTGGGTAGAGGCGCAGCCCTTGGCCGCCCGCGATATTCAGAAGCGCTACGCAGCGGTGCGGTCTTTGGTGTAGTCGAGGCGATCACGCCTGTTATCGGTTGGGTTGCCGGCGTTGCCGCGAGCAGCTTCGTCCAGGCTGTTGATCACTGGCTCGCCTTTGGCCTGCTCGCTGCGGTTGGTCTTCATATGCTCTATGCGGCCGTATGGAAGAAAGCCGACGCCAAGCCAGTGGGCCGATCGTTTACAGTCTTGATGGCAACCGCAATCGGCACGAGCCTCGATGCAATGGCCGTCGGCGTCTCTTTGGCCTTTCTGAACGTCAACATTGTTGTGGTTGCGACCGCGATTGGCCTTGCGACGTTCCTCATGTCGTCGGGGGGCATGCTTATCGGTCGGCTGATCGGCGAGCACTTCGGCCGCATTGCGGAGGCTGTCGCTGGGATCGCGCTTTTCGGTCTGGGATTGTCAATCCTTATAGAGCACCTGACGGCTTAGAGCGATTTTGCGGACGCCTCTCAGGCTGCATGTTGGGTGGCGCCTTCAACGCCCGAACGGATATTCGGTCTAGATGTCTCTCTTGCCGGCTTGGGGCGCTTCTTGGTTAGCATCGCTCGGACGAATGCATTCCACTTCTTCATGGCTGCCCGCTTCTCGGGCATGTAACTCCAACGATCGTAGCTCTTCGAACTGACATCCTGGAGCGTGTGGTTCTGTATGCGGTCGCGAATTTCTTTGGAGAGGCCGGCCTGACCTGCGAGCGTCTTCCAGGTTCTGCGCAGATCGCGGTTGGTCACGACAGGGATCACCTCGCGCTCGCGCTGACGCCACATGAAAGAGTACAGCGTGCCGTGGCTGACGGGCTTGGTTGGGTCGGTCGCGGAGGGGAAAAACCAGCCGTGTGCGTTGGGCTTGATCGATTCGATTAACTCCGCCGCCACTTCCGGGACCGGAATGGCGTGTGGCTTGCCATTCTTGGTCTTTGACCAGTCGATGATCCGCTCCTTCGCGTCCCACTGATCGACATGCAGGCGGGCGATTTCCTCCACGCGCTGCCCCGTGAGCATGAGAATGCGAACGGCCCGTGTGTAAGGCGGATGCACGGGCGCGTCCGGACATTCAAGCCAACGGTACAGGCGTAGGAATTCTTCTTCATCAAGCCAGCGAGTGCCGACTTTCTTGGGCTCTGTGGGGATGCCGGCGGCGGGATTGTAGACCAGCCGGAAACGCCGCTGCGACGCGTTGCGGTAGTCGTGTTCCGATTTCAGACCCCAGCTATATGCGGATCGGATGTAACTGCGGACGTGATCTGCCATGGAGCGCTTACCGCGGTCATAGATCGGTCGGATGAGATCGGTGATTTCGTCGGGCTCGATGTCGCGAGCGGGCCGATTGCGGCCGAGGGTGTCGGCGATCTTGTTGAGGCCTTTCTCAGCCTCTTTCCAAGATGACTTTTCGGATGCCTTCAGGTGAGCGACATAGGCTTCGAAGAGATCGGCCACGGTGCCGGGACGCGTGTCGCCGGCGATCTTGATGCTGCGGCCCTTCTGGATCATGTCGGCGAAATCGCGTGTGAAAACTTCGCGCGCTTTGCTGAGCGACATGGATGGGTATGAGCCCAGTTTCTTCTTGAAGCGCTTCTGATCGCGCCACTGCTGCGCCATCCAATCGGCGGTGACGCGCGTGGGCATGGGCTTCATGACCAGGACAAGGCGACCGGTGCCATGTCCTTCGCCATCGACCAGGCTTAGCTGTTTGCCGGTCTGCTCCACCTGCTTCAGCGCGCGGCGAATTTCTCCATCGGTAAGGCTTGGCACTGGGCTCTCCCATTGGCTTTCAAGTGGGGTCGCCAGACGGCTAGCAGGGGTCGGCGACTGGGGTCACAAGGGCGATCGATCCCCCTCAAAACCGACCCCAATATGCCACAACGTCCTGCGCTACGACAAGCCTAAAAGTTCAAGTGATTCAACGGTTAGGAGCGTGATCGAGCGTGATGGAAATAGGTTGAGTGGGATGGTTGTGGACGAGGATGATGGCCGTGGCCGACAGTTCGAGCGCGCGCTTGATCACCTCGCGCGGATAGACCGGCGTGTGGTCGACCGTTCCCGTCTGTTGCACCTCGTCGGCGATCAAACCGTTCTTCTTGTCCAGGAACAGGATGCGGAACTGCTCGCGCGCCTCGAAGGCCATCGCCGCACGGCAATAGTCGAGCACATTGTTCCAGGACGAGAGGACCTCCCGGCCGCGCACCGCGGAACGCGCCATGCGCTGTGCCGTCGCCGCGACGATCTTCAGGTCCAGCGCCACGGAGGGGCCTACGCCCTTGACCTCGCGCAGCAGTTCAGCCGGCGCGCCCAGCACTTCGGCAAGCGTGCCGAAACGGGCGAGCAAGGCCTTGGCGACCGGCTTCGTATCGCTTCGGGGGATCAGCCGGAACAGCAGCAACTCCAGCAATTCGTAGTCGGGCAGGGCATCAGCGCCTCCCGCGACGAAACGTTCGCGCAGACGGTCACGATGCCCGAGATAATGCGGCTTTTCTTCCGCGGCCTTCGCTAGGGGAGGAGAGACCGGCATCTCGCCGAAGAAGGTCCGTTCGTCGTCGCTGGTCCCCATGTGCCCGCCTGACTTGCGCCCCATGGCATTCTTCCGGCCGGAAGGCACGCCAGGAGCAGATTAGTGCATGATGCCGAAAACTGTGAAGCGGTTTTCGATCGGCTTTCGGGGCCACTTTCGAGAGGCGTTCTCTAGAGCCGGATGATTTCAGGTCTGTTCGACCTGAAATCTGAATCCGCCTCTAAATCAAAGAGATAGAGCATGATGTCGCCCGAAAACCGCTTCGCACTTTTCGGCATCATGCTCTAGGCCGGCAGGCCGGGCCGATCGAGGTTCTTCGGCGACAGGGTGAAGATCTCGCAACCGGTGTCGGTGACGCCGACAGTGTGCTCGTACTGGGCCGAGAGCGAACGGTCGCGCGTCACCGCCGTCCATCCATCGGACAGCACCTTCACGTGCGGCCGGCCGAGATTGATCATCGGCTCGACGGTGAAGATCATGCCAGGCCGCATTTCGACGCCTTCATGCGCGCTGCCGTAATGCAGGATGTTCGGCGCGTCATGGAAGAGCTGGCCGACGCCGTGACCGCAGAAATCGCGCACCACCGAGCAGCGCTCGCCCTCGGCGTAGGTCTGGATGGCGGCGCCGATGGCTCCGGTGCGAGCGCCGGGGCGGATGGCGGCAATGCCGCGCATCAGGCATTCATAGGTCACCTCGAGCAGGCGCTCGGCGGCACGCTTGATGGTTCCCACCGGATACATGCGAGAGGAATCGCCATGCCAGCCATCGAGGATGTAGGTGACGTCGATGTTGACGATGTCTCCGTCCTTGAGCGGCTTGTTGTCCGGGATGCCATGGCAGACGACGTGGTTGATCGAGGTGCAGCACGACTTGGTGTAACCGCGATAGTTCAGCGTCGCGGGCAGGGCGCCGTGGTCCATGCCGAATTCGAACACGAAGCGATCGATGGCCTCGGTGGTGACGCCGGGGCGCACCATCGGCGCAAGTTCATCGAGGCAACGCGCGGTCAGGTCGCAGGCCTTGCGCATGCCGGCGAAGCCCTCCTCGCCATAGAGGCGGATCTGGCCGGTGTTCCTGAGCGGTGCGGTGGCGGCGTCGAGATAGGTGACCATTGTTTCTTGTGGTTCTTTGCCGGTGAGGGCTCCTCGGAGCCAATATGAGAATTCTTCCATGATTTGGCACCGGAAAGCAAAAGGTTCAAGGAAGAACCGACGTCTTGCGCCCGGCGCCTGAACCATCAGGCCCGATCGAAGGGTGTCTGGGCGCCTGACAACCGTTGCTTTCCTTTGCCTCCGCTCTGCGGTAGGGCACTTGCTGAACGTTGGAGATCATTCTTGACGACAGTCAAGCGCGCCAGACCGATCGATCGGCCTATAGCGGCGGCCTGCTCATTGCTGATGGGCCTGGCGCTGCTGGCGCTTCTGTGCCTGGCGCGTCCGGACCTGCCAGATCTCGCTGGCGCCGACGCCGGCGCCAGCGTCAGGCTTGAACAACGCGGCGAAGTCGCGGCCCTGCTGCGCTTCGCCGGCAAGCCGCAGGCCGTCGAGGTCCGCTCCAATCGGCCGCTTCCGGCGAAGCCGGCAAGCGGCGAACCCGCGATCGTTCCGCCGGCCGTTCTCCTTGCTGGCCTCCATCTTACGCCATCGCCCGCCGAAGCGGCGGGCGGCGAATCCGCGCCGGCTTCCCGCGCGGGTGCCCACAGGCCACGCGCGCCGCCGCTCGCCTGACCC
>ERZ778019.3627-NODE-3627-length-10959-cov-10.768892_pt1 | contig 10959 bp, 5 predicted proteins | sample MGYA00375749_ERZ778019 | MGnify/ENA primary metagenome ERZ778019 (study PRJEB29350, sample SAMN05389821) | bioreactor metagenome | isolation source: Ammonium sulfate bioreactor | place: South Africa: University of Cape Town | collected 2014-03-17 ... | reverse complement strand
AGATATAACCATGAATCATTCGTTGATTTCATACATTTGAAAATAAACGAAAGAAGAATTCGTGGTAGAGAAAGTGTTATAGAAACGATTGGACCAAGAACTAAATGTTTATGTTCCAATAGAATATCTCTGTACGAACGATTTCGACGAATATTCGATTGTTGATGAGTTTTTTTTGTAAAAAGAATAATAACCGAGAAGAAATTGAGTAGAAATGGTGCAATAAAATGAAATGTATTTATTGTATAATTATAGATTTTTAACGACGATGAATACGAAGCAATACACCAAATGCGTTGTGCGAGTTCGTTTTTTTCATCGACTAATTGTCGAGATATTGGATCATGAATATTTGTACCAAAAATAAATAAAAATAAAATCAGAATAACAATTTTCGCCCATTGTTTACTTTTCGTTTTATTAAAATAAACATTTTTTATTGTTATAACAGCTCGTTCAACGGCAATACAAGCTGTTAACCATTGATCCATATGTAAACAACACGAAAAAAGAAAATCAATAAAATAACATTGAATTCTCAGAAATATTCGATCAGTAATAGCGCCTCGTTGTGCTTCGATAAGAATCCAAAATTTCATTCCAAAAATAATCGTTGTTAACAGTGTTGTTATCGATGCAGTCAAAAGATAAATCGCACTGCCAACTTCACATAATTTTCGTTCTTTAAAAGTAATCATGACACACAAACTATTCATTAGTCCAATGACAATTAAAATCATACTGAATAATATACTGATTTGAATAAGTGCTGGCTGTTGAGTTAATCGCAATGTTGGCTGAATGTGGTAACCGAGAATTGCATCAAGTGATAGACTAAATGCAGTCGTACTAAATTGACAATATGTTCCGTAGAAACAAGGTCGACAAACGCAGATCGATCGTCGAGGACATGCTGGAGAATCTTGAAAACAATATGCATCATTTTCGCATACACTTCGACCTTGACAATCAAATGTTTGACTATGGTTGAATTCGAAACAATTGGCTACACGTTTTCCACGATGAGTTTGACATAAACATAGATGAATTTCATCGTAAAAACATGATAGATTGTATGCAGACATACGACAAGGCAAATGATAATATTTGATACGACGAATTAAATGCATTTCAGTAAATGTTTTATTAAATAATTCGTTTATATGTGGACATCGATCGAAATGATTGATTGTTGCCGTTGTTGATAGTTGACTTTCATTTCGAATCGAAGTTAAATAATAATTTTTATTTTGAAATTCAATAAAAAGAAGATGAAATGGTTGTGAATAGTAGATTGGTATGGATTTTTGTTTGTAGGGAATTGTTCGAAAAGTAGTCGTTCGTTGATAGGATTGAGATAGTGATGAACTTTCTAATAGAATAAAATGTAAAAATATCGATTGTGTTGAGACAAGATCTTTGCCAAACGAAAGAATTAATTTATTTTCACTAAATTCACATTGTTTGCCTTTATAACCTGTTGGACAAACGCATGTATATTTTTCATTCGATTGAATATCCACATCACGTGGAATACATTCACCACCATTGAAACATCGTGCAGTTTTATTGGTTAAACAGATTGAATTCGTTAGAAGACATCGAGGACCAAATTTATGTAGAGAACAAACGCATACCGATCGATTGTGATGCGTCATACCGAGATATAAACTATCTGAAGAACAAGTACAAGTATTTCGTATGGAACAATCACGACCAGACCATCCTCGATCACATCGACAGAAAATAGGATTCTGTCGACCGTTGTAATATCGCAAACATTGTCCATGAAGACATGGATTATTAGTTATACAATTAGTTAGTGAATCATTCGTTGATGGTATATCGATAATAAAAGCTAAACGATGAACAGGAAGAAATGGAAATTCAATGGGATATAATAAACTTGTTCGATGATTTAACGATACTTTTTCATAGATATCTATATGAATGAAGTATTCTTTCGTCGAATCTTTTGGTTTCGTTGAATAGAGTAGATAAAAATGAAATTTTGTATGACATTCTCGAATTGGTAAATAAGTCAATTGTTCATGGGAATGAATCAATCGTTGATGAGAATTATCAATCAATGAAATACTAATCGCAAATGATATTTCCCAAGAATTCGATGATGTTCGAAATTGTAGAGTGAGACTAACACGTTGATTTTGATATTGACATCGATCACCGTAAAAACTCGGTGGACAAAAACAGATCGATTTTGTTGAATCGATTTGTACGGCAAATCCACGATGACAATATGCTGTTTGTGATAAAGATGATGTCATAGATTTTCGTTTGATGTTATCTAATCGATTCAACAATAAATCTACCGATGGATATTTGATTCTATGTGAAAATATTTCGTAAAGATAATTTTTTGATAAATTTTTTCCACAAAAATATTCATCGATTTCATCATCGCAATGTTTGATTCCATCGCATAGTACATGTCTTGGTATACATCTTGTTAAATTATTCATTTGACAATAAAAATTACTAAAACGATTATCGACATTATCTCTATAGCAAACAAATGGTTCATCATTAGCACCGACACAATCGATGAATCCATCATTGATTTTTGATGATGATAAACAGATGAATTCTTTTGTATGAATTGATATGCATAGATATTGATTCAACGAACAATTCATTGGTGATAATACTGAATGAGAGTGACAATTTATTTCATCTTCTCCATGTAGACAATTGAAATAGCCATTGCAAGATGTGTAAATATTACTACATGACCATTGTTCACATTCGGTTTCATCCGTTTCATTTCGTCCATCGAGAAGAATCGGTATTAATTCATTGTATCCATCACAAATTGTTTGAAATGAAATATGACGACGAATATATGAATATTCGGTATTGGTTTCTCGTCTCCATCGATAAGGATAAGGTGTTGTATCAAGATCTAGAGAATCATACGAATGAAATGTAAATGTTTCGATTTTAACACGATTTTCAAGTATCATTCGTAGTGCATGAGTATTGTTGATTTGTGTAAGATTTTCATCGTCATTATATGGACAATCTTCAATTTCATCCATTAAACGATGAATTGAAATACAGCTAGACGACTGACGACATCGATACATCGATGCTCGATTACATAGAGATGAATTCGAAATAAGATTCGATTTTTTTAAAATTAATAATGCTGGTTTGATCAGATCTTCTAACCATGATAATCGTGTATAATAAGGTGAGTCTATGGGCAGTTTTTCTTTCAAACGAACGCATAGACTTCTATTGAAAATAATTTGAAATTTATTAGTAACTATTGTTGCATAATGAGAATCATTGAAACACGTATATGGAAAGAGATTTGGCAAACAATTTGGATTTTCTAAATCTTTTTTTCGATAAGCTAAATAGGTTTCGTGAGAAAGTATTGGAACAGATGGAATAAATAACATATCTGGACATATTTCTTTGATTTTCGACGCATTTCGACTCGTTTTACAATCTTCAGGATAGATTATTCGTTGATAAGTAGGCATCAACGTTAGATTTTTGTATGCCGACCAACAATCATCAGAAATCGCTGGATCTTTGATCGAATACAACAATTTCATGATAAAATCCGATCGTTGTTGATCACATGAACTTGTTATAAAACCACCATTTGTACACTTGACATCTTCACATTTAAATGATGATTCTTGATTGAAACACCTATTATTTATGAGTATCCCATTGCCATGTGCATCACATTGATCAAGACAATCAGGAATATCGATACCATCGAAAAGAAAAGCTTTCGGTATACATTGTCCATTCATACATCGAAATTCATCAAACGAACATTCATTGATTTCTAATTGCCAGCAATCTTTTTCATCGATTCCATTATTAGAACAATCGATTCGTCCATCGCAAATCTCAGTCCAATCTAAACATAACGATGTTGGACCACGATCACATTCTAAATGAATATAACATGTGAGTTCAGTTGATGGAATTTGATAGGATCGATAAATAGTTTGAAGCATTGCTTGTAAAGAAACAGAATTCAAATAAGACGAAGACTCGATTTCATATTCACATACTAAACCAAATCGAGGTAATGTACAATTGTAGAAAATGTTAGTAGATAGTGATGATGATGATGTTGTTGAAGTTGATAGTTGATTTAAATAAATTTGATAATCTTCAATAAGATCAATGGGAGCAGACCAAACATATAGCTGTTCACCTGTGATATTCCGTTTTGAAAGTTCATCAAAAGTAAATTTAGGAAAAAATGTCTTATTTTCTATTTCATATTTTAACATTGAATCCATCATACAATATAACATCAATTGTTGATTGGCACGTGTTCCACCAACAAAATTAATAAGACGAAAGCAATTATGCTGAATTTCATTGATTGAATCCGTAAAATAAAGATTCAACTGAATTGCAGAAATGATTGACGGGAGAAAAATTACCAAAATAGAATTTATCATGATAGATACACTTTAATTCTCATATAGAAAATGAAAATAACATCAGTTAGTGTTAATCTTTTTTTTATTTGTCGACACATCTGTTAACTAGTTATAAGAACTAGACTCTTATTGAACCCGTAGGTGTGATTTTATTTGTCCTTAAAAAAAACTGTTCAATGACAAAATTTTGATCCATGTGCAATTGCATCGGCAGCACCAGTTGATTCAGGATCGATTGTTACATTGAGAAAACGTTGTAAATGTCGAAATAGATAAATACCCGGTTGATACACACCATCCGGAGGACATCGTTTCAAATGATACCATCTTGTCATATAATAAAACATCGATTCCATGGGACCCATTGCGAAACCATCATCGTATACTTGTGGAAAATAACGATTACGTGGAAGAATAATTGTTGTATTTATATTGAATGGATCAGCTCGATCGAAAGTCGATGGCATTTGATTGAGTATATCGATACGAGTACGAACGAGTAATTGATATTGAACATGAAAACGTTTTTCATAATCTTTTACTAGATGATAACATTCTGCAAGCGCCCATAGTTGTTGTAAATAGCCAAGTACGGGTATAGGAGCGCCACCACGTAGTTGAAATTCAGCTTTACAATCCGATGGTATTTGAGGATCGATGATTCTGTCTTCATAAAGTACAGTAACTGTTGAATTCAGATACGAACGTACTTGTTTCAGTCGTTTATTCAATGGAACTGAACCTTTCGATGAGTACGAAGAAGAAAGAAACAGAAATGTATCGATATCACCATGAAGTCGTTCACGAAGAGTCACATCTGATTTTGCCCACGCTTCGTCAATACATTCGGTAAGACCGGTAACGCAGACAGCTGCTCGTTTTTTACGAATAACGGTGCGAGATAATGCAGGACGAACAATCGACGGAAATTTGTAGCCTAATGAATGAAGATCAGAAATCCATGCTTTCATAATTTCAATTTCTTCATGATCCCAAAAATGTGCTTGAGCAATAGCTCGTGTTAATTGAACGATTCTTTCGGGCAGAGACGGTAATGACGAAGACCATAATGTAAGAAAACGTGCGAAGGAACCTGATTTTTGGTAGAGATCATGTTCTTCTTGCATGTCCTTGATGTACGAATGTGAATTTCTCACTTGATCGACTGTCGATGTTGCAAATACGAGACGTCCACCAATGTCCCATAGGAGACGTTGCACCCAAAAACCACGCCATATATCACATACACGAAATGTAGTCGTGATTGGTAAATAAAGACCCCAAAAGGCTTCGTAATGAGTAATTGTATTTTGAGTATTATACGGCGAAAATGTAAAAGGTTGAAGAGCAATCGGAGGTTGACTGGGATCAAACTTAACCTGACCGACTAAAAATGGATGAGCCAAACGAAACTGAAAAGAAAATCAAAATAACAAAAAAAAGTAAACAATGATGTTCAATTTACGATAGCATCAACATCCGGATCGAGATCAGCTAGATATTGTTGAATGTATGCATGAGTTTGAATGTCGTCATTTCGTCTCACTGAATGCCAGCCATCTTCGGTCACATTTTTCAATTCATTCACAGGAAATCCTCGTGGCCAAATCTTATGATAACCAAACGATCCGTAGATATTGACAAAAGGCGATCGTTCCCGATGAAATGCAATCCAAGGTATATCATTTGGCTTGGCAATTTTAGGTAAAATACGAATATCATTTGTTTTCAATATATTATCATCGTCGGATTCGAATATAACTTTGGCTCCACATGCAATTGCAACTAAATAACCGATATTTTTCCGTGCATAGGAATTTTCCGGTGTGTATTTAAGTATCGAATAACCGAGAGATAGCTGATCTTCGATGGTTAAAAAGAGTACACGCGATCGATCGCCTTGTAAATGTTGAAGCCAATCACGAGGAGTCTTTCGATCGCCTATCACCACTAAATTCCATCGAGTAGTTAAATTTAAAAATTTATGAATAGCTAAAGTAGGATATTGAATCGATGTTACGACAATCCAGTGTTTGGCTCGAATAGGACAGACAAAAGACTATGTCGGTTTTGTACGATCAATTATGTTCAGTCCTAACAATATCGTCTTATTTGATACTAAGCCAGTTATGTGTATCAAGAAATATATTAAAATACTGATGATAACTATTGTATAGTATTTATTCTTTTGTCGTCTAGGCCACATTGATAACTTTGTAAGTAATTAAAGTCATTATGAATTTAGCGCTATATGATACAAGTATGTCTCTACTTTTTTTTATTTTCTCGTTTCTTCATCATACAGAACTTCACTTAATCGTTCACTTTTCCGATTCAAAGAAAAAAATTCTAATCAGGCAAACTTTTTCTTCGATATCCGGTTCTTTTAGAGAAATAATGTATTGCATGACTGAAACAAAAGAGATACAAATACAGTAAAATTCTTTCGAGGCCGATAGAATTAAAATGGTTGAATTTGATGCTGATTGCGACGACAAAAGCGATTGAATAAATTGCTACACATATGAACCATATTTGGAATAATTATTTGTAAAGTATTCGAAAGACCACCAATGAGACCAAGTAATAACGTAATAGCATAAGCAGGATTATTTCGAGTTTGAATTCGATACGAACATACTGATGGTCGACAATTCGCATAATATTTCTCAAATGAAGCACTATAATTAACATTTTCTAACATTGCATGATTGAGTATCTGTTCAATTGTTGTATCAAGTGAATATCGACTTGGCAATGAAAAATCAAGTGCAACTGTATCTAATTCATAAACTAAAGGCAATGTTTCGCCTAGAATCGAACGGAAATTATCTATGCATGTTTGATTATAGAAACATTTTAATGTTGATACGATTGCTGCTTCAGATGGTAAACATGCTGCAGCCATACCAGTAACATTAAATATTTCTATACCATATATGCCATTAAGTCGTGCATATGTAGCACATGTTGACGGTGGTCCACAATGACAAACATAACTGTCCGTATCATTCTGAACTAAATAAGCATTATATAACTGAATAACAATTGAATTACTATCCATGTCGATCGATTTTACTAATTGAACATTGGATTTAGTTAAACTAGCAAAGACATTACTGTTTATTATTTCTCGAAGAAATCGTAATAAACGTTGTAAACCACTATAAGAATATAAAAGAAATAGATGTATATTTATTTTCTATTTATGTATAATTAATACCTTTCTGTTGTTTGTACAAATAAATTGAAAGAAGCATTGAGCTTTTCTGAAAATATATTTTCTGTAATAACATTTTTCGATACAAGTTCTCGAGAATTAAATGTAACTAATTGATTGATGGTAGTTTTATCAGCTAATTCACAGAATGACCCTATAATTTGAAATACCGATGCTCCAATTGTACGAAAATCACTTGAGTAGATCCAATAATCGGTTGGTAAAGAGCGAAAAATGATTTCTTGCCATGCAGATGTCACATAAACACTTGAACATATTTCATGAAATGAATAATCAACAGATGTAAAACTTGAATACGAAACCGCAATTGATGTACACGGACATTCAAGACTACGTTGATATTTATCGTATAAATCAAGATATTCATCAAATGTTGGACTATCCACAGTAATTGTTGTTGATATAGTTAGTAATAAATTAAAACTTGTTATAAAAATTAATGTTATTATAAAAGTGAAAATGAAGAGACGTGTTGAAATGATTTCCTTGCGATAAATATGTTTATCATTAGTTGGAGGATAACTTGGAAATATATTATAATTTCTCCATGAAAATGATAAAGAATTTTCTGTTGTTGTTCTATTGTTTTGACAACATCGAAATATCAATTCAACTAATTTTGGTATAAGAAAACGTAGAATAATTTGAATACCACCAATAAATCCAATAGCAATTGTTATAATAGTTACTATATCATTACTAGTTGAAATACTATAAGAACAACTGAATGGTCGACATTGCTTATAATAATCAACGTGTGATATTGAACTATTCCAATTTTCGATAAAGAAATTTTCGAGTAATTCATTGATTGTAGTATTCATTGAAAACTTAGTACTAGCTGGATCTAATACTGTTATATTGAATAACGTTTCAGCAGAGTATAGTGACAAATATTTATTTAAACATGTATCATTATAGAAACATCGAAGATCAGATTTAATAAGATAGTCGACTGGATAGCAACCTCGGTAGAAACCAGGTAAGAATATCGTTTCTGAATTTGATAAAAGAATGGACATAGTTGTCGTACATGTTTCTATAAGACAATCGCAGTTATCCTGATAGATTTGAGTTATATAATTGAGATCAGCGTACGCATAATTCTCAGTCCATATACGAAAATTATCTTGATAGCTCATTAATAGTTTATTTCCAATTGTCATATGTTGACTAAATGATAAAGTTGTAATAAATGTATTAATTATTGTCATAATATAATTATTAATCATATCATGAATTTGTTTATCAAAAACATCGATAGGAACGACTTTTTGCGATGTAAATCGAGAGTTTTTGAAAACTATAAAACTATTAGTAATTGTTCTATTCAGTAGATTGCATATTTCTCTTAGAAATCGAAATCTATGGTATCCATATTCGGGCGGAATACCCTGAATGGATGCTAAATAATTTATAAATTCATCGGATACAAGTCTGTTTGAACAAATAGAATGAAATGTTGGTTTGATATCCATAAATGTACCCTGTTCAATAGAGATCGTAGCACATTGACAAGAGAAAATCTCTGAATATTGTTGATATAATAGTTGATAGGTGTCATAAGATGGTTCTTTGATGGTAACTATTGTTGTACTTTTTTCTAGAGCAATATTCGTAGCAAGAATCATAAAACAAATGCATATTGAAATAATGAAGATGATCGTAGATATTTTTTGATTTCGAATTTTATAGGCAGGTGTTTCAACAGCGTATGATTCTTGAAATATATTAATATTAATAATTGAATCGTTAATTTGAATCCAAAAATTTTTAATTCGAGTTTTTATCGTTGTAGGAATTGGATTTTCAGTTTCAGTTGATTTTTTAAATTTATTCTTAATTTGGAAAAGAATATAAATAATTCCTGGTGCTAACAAACGAAGAATTGTATTTAAACCTCCAATAATTCCCAAAACAGAAGTAACAATAATAATCAAACCATTTCGACTGACAAAGGAATAGTGACATTCGACAGGTTGACAAAATTTAAAATATTTTTCATGAAAAATTGCACTTGTCCATGAGTCGACGAACAATCGTGAAACAAGTTCATTTCCAGTTGCATTCGTCGAAAATCTTTGAAGTAGAGTTTTGTTAAGTGAACGATAGAACCCATCGGAAGCATTGGTTTGAGAAAGTGCTTGAAACATTTCATCGATTTCATTTTGATTAAATAATAATTTGAAAGATGATTGAAGAACTGCATCCATATTGTAACAACTTACATAGATTCCAGGAACAGGTTGTGTGGAAGCAGACATAGTGATCAAATCTATATAATTAAATAAAAATCTCAAAGTGAATGACAAAAGAAACGACTTTTTTATTTTTACCATATATTTCAATATAAGCCGGTGTTAAACATACGGTTCCTCGCGAGCAAGTACAATTAGACGATGGAAAAGTACGTTGTTTAATATTCACCCAAGATACATATGAATCATATGGATCAATCTGATAGTCCACGTTTGTAAACAAACCAGATATAGGAGCGTTGATATCTATGAGTAAACGAATGAGTTCAATCAACCTTAGAAAATTGGCTTCCATATCAGAAATAAAGAGATCAATTGATGCTTGTGATTGTTCGATGAAACTGCTCGAAGATATGACATCGTCACTAATGATAACTGCATCATTAAAATTGAGTAATTCTTCAGCTACTAATTGTTTGCTTAGCGTACAAAATGACGCTAACATTTGAAAGAAAGATGGTGCAATGTAATTAAAATAAGTCGAAATAAATCTTGTTGGTTGTAAATGTCTTAACGTCATAACCCATTCATCAGTAACGAAAATACTTGAACAAACTGGATGATACGAAGGATTGAGTTGAAGAAATTCTTTTTGAGGAATAGAAATAGTTGTACACGGACAGCTTAATGTCAATGGATATTGATCGAAAAGTTGTTGATACATTGAATACGATGGATTTTCAATTATTTCTTGTTGAATATGTGATAATACTGCTGTATAGAGTGTAAAAGTAGTAAGACATACGATAAAAACTACAAGAAAGATATATGTTGATAAACGTTGCTTTTTCAATGTTAAACTATCTTCGGCAGGTGGTATAGTTTTGAAAAGATTCAATTTTAAAATTAACGTTTTTAAACGAGTATTGTTAGTTTCAGTAGTCATTTTTTTAAACTGAGACAGAATTTTTTTTGTTGTTGAAAACTCATTAGAAACATACTAGAAAAAATAATTTCAATTTTAATTATTTTTCTAGTATGTTCAAAGAAAGGACTGTATTGACTTTAAATATGTTCT
>ERZ778019.3623-NODE-3623-length-10962-cov-13.989090_pt1 | contig 10962 bp, 10 predicted proteins | sample MGYA00375749_ERZ778019 | MGnify/ENA primary metagenome ERZ778019 (study PRJEB29350, sample SAMN05389821) | bioreactor metagenome | isolation source: Ammonium sulfate bioreactor | place: South Africa: University of Cape Town | collected 2014-03-17 ... | reverse complement strand
CCACACTGTTAAATAACGAAATTGTTCGAGATTGAAATTGTAACCAAAATCTTTAGAGTCCGTTGGGGAAATTCTGATCAGAAATTAAAATTTTTGTTTTGTTTCACTTCGCTCTTTCTTATTTGAAGTGATGGAGAAGTGATTCCTACATCATAAACAGAGCAATGTGTCCTCTATCTAATGACAAAAGAATTGTTCAAAAATTATGTGTAGCAAAAAAGTATAGGAGAAAATGCTAAGAGCTATGTCGTCATTCTCCGAATTACCCCATTTAATGTAAATATGATCAATAAGCTAAGTCAGTACGGGTAATTCGGATCAACCAGCCAAAATAGCTGGGAACATTTCCCCCGACATATAACTTCTTTGTTATCAAGTTTTGAACTAAAATCAATTACATAATTGGGTAGCCCAAACTCGAATCTATGGGACCTGAGAATATCAGACTGATCTCCCCGATCTTTGGGGTCTACCCGGCGATAGTTTAGAACCTATGAAAAACGAAAAAAAATCGATTTGGGGTAATTCTGATCACCTCATAGTAAACACTTGGGGAAATTCTGATCACTCATATATTTAAGTTGGGGTAATTCTGATCATCATTGAAAATGTAGCCAGAATTCAAATAAATCATTTGGGACTAGATTCAACCCATTTTTTTAGAGAATTTCGAATGGAAAAATCGATTTTATTTTCAAAACATTGAGATAAATAAAAAATCAGAATATCGAAAATCGCAATGAATAAAGTGAGTAAGGCGAAATATTTTTCCTTCGCTATAGAACAAAGACAACTGAGAAATGCTAGTAATTGTAATGAAAAGAAAAGTAGCATATTGATAGAATAAAACTATGAGAAATTATTATAATTATATGAGACTAACTCGAAATATGAAGTTGTCAAACAAACATAGCATTTATACTGCGAATTAAACTAATGGAAGATAAAGTCGTTTGATTCGTTGAATTTGACTGTTGAGTTGATGTTTGTGAACCAGGTATGTTTAATTGTTCTAAAAATACAAATAATTTTGAGATTGATGAATATAACCTTTTTAATTTATTATTGTCTTATCCAATCGACACAATAGACCGTTCAATTGTAGATTTGATTCAAATTAGTTTCTTTTAACTTACCATTTTTGTTTCGGATCTAGTTTCTGTTTCTTTGCTGAAGTCGAGTCATTTTTCGAATAAGATCGTTTTGTTTTTTGTTGACTTTTTCGTTCTTCCAGTTGTTCAATTACATTTTTTTGGGTTATTATTTGTCCTTCGGTTCGTTTCAATACTGTTCGTCTTGTTGGTTGTTTCGTTTGATTTGATGTGCCAAACACTGCCTCTATAGCGTTTTCAAGTGCTTTAATTGATGAAACAGGTGCAGAAATTGATGGAGCAGGTACAGAAATTGATGGAGCAGGTACAGAAACCGATGAAACAGGTACAGATACTGATGAAACAGGTACAGAAATTGATGGAGCAGGTACAGAAACCGATGTAACAGGTACTGAATCTATTGAAATAAGTGTTATTTCGAACATTTTTATATTGCTAATATTCGAATGGTTTTACTTCGTTTGCCCGATGAATAAAAACTCACACTTTTTGCATGAGCCTTTGTTGGTGGTACGTATAAATCATCATCAGCATTATCTTTAAGAAAAAAATTTTTATAACAACGATAAAGCTCGAACAAAATTACCATCTTCTTCTGATGAATCGAAACCAATGATATCTGGATTTTTTTTGTTTATAGCTCGTTGTGAAAGAGATGACTGAACATATTTTATTGTTGGTCGTGGTGGTTTGATTATTTTGTTTGCTTGAATACTTTGTGTTTTCTTTGATGATCTAGTACTTGGCTGGTATAAATTTGACTGTGATGGAATATAGTCATCGTCGTCGTCATCACTCTCTTTTCCTTCCCGTTCTTCTTTTTCCCTTTTCTCTTCTTCATCTTTTTCTCTTTCATCTTCGTCTTCTTCTTCGTCGTCGTTGCTGTTGTCATTTTTATTACTTCGAAGATTATTTTCTTCTTCATCACTGGAATCTTCAGTTTCAGTAAGAATCGATTGTGTTTGCTGTAAAATATCGTTTAGAACAGTAATTGCTTGATGAGATGATGTAAATGATGAATGACTAATATTTGATTGAGAAGATTTCGTTGTTACTGTTGATTGATTATTATTAGCCGAAGTATTAGTAAAATTCGAAGAATATTTGTTACCATTGGCACGAGTACGTATAATTTTCGAACGATCAATGCCGTTCGGATTAAAAGGAAATATACCTGTTGCCATGAAACTTTTCACAAGGTTTATTTTCATTTGCATCGGATTATTCGCCCATAATTTATTCAGCAGAAACGGAAGTCTGTCTTTACGAATAGTTTGAAAGCGTGTACGATCGTATTCTTCTTTCAAAATACTTTAAAAAAAAGCCTGTTAGATTTTATTCAAGATGTTTTTACTCTTTCCATTTGACTTTCAATGGACTGAAGAAAACTACATCAAGAGGTTGTAATATATGAGTAGAGTTTGACGGTAAACAAAGAATAATGCTAAATGTATTGTAAATCAATATTTTTACAGATAAAAACGAGTGTGTGAAATATAAATAACTATATACGTATATATAATTAAACAACATACACATGTTTTTCAACAGCAAGTTTGAGTGTTTGAACATCAAAATGACTGCCATGTCCATCAACGATTAACAATATCGGCCGAGGCAAATCTTTCGTTTGTTCCAAAAATATTTGTTTAAACCATTTATGGAATAATGTTTGATCCATCCATCCACTATTTAAAAGAAAAGACGTATTTTATTTTATCGTCTTGATGCAAATACCTATCGGAGCAATCATAGCCAGCATCAGGTGGTCCTCCAAGAGCCCAATCAGAATACAATCGTTTTGCTTTGTATACAACAAATGGTGGCAGAATTTGTCCAGTTGCTGATCCACAATATAAAACACTAGTATAACTTTTACCACCAGTACCACCTTGGATTCGATATGCATGTGATGAGTTGCGGTGAACAATGACCTTCGAATAACTAATATTGTCCGACATGCCTAAGGATTCAATAAAGTACATTAATGAGTATTGTTCTAAAAAAGCAACTTTGTTTACCCGACTCATCGGCATTGAAAATTTGTGCTGGTCGATTAGCTAAATCATTTTCACTGATAACTTTGTCTAATAAGACAAACCAATCATCCACCTGCTGAGATGTCAAAGCAGCACGTTTTTTTTCAAGTGGCTTTGACTTTTTCAAAGACAAGTTTTTATGCCGATGTAGAAATGAGTAAAACCATTCGTATGTCGGTCCATCGGACGAAAATAAACGAATTTTATTAAGAGATATAGCATACTGTTTCGAGATATTTAAGAATTCTGCAATAGTCAATGGTACACCCCAATTCTGAGAAAAAACAGTCACTGTTTTTAAATAAAAAAAAGATACTACTTGCAAAAGAATAGCAGCTTGTTCAAGATTATCTTCTTCTTCTTGACTAAATTTGGTTGGTCTACCAGCTAGTTTGTGTACAACTACACCATTAATATGTAAATGCAACGTTGTATATGGAATAGTAAACTTCTGAGAAGCTGCACGAATTGAATATTCATTTTTTTCAATTGATTCAATGGCTAATTGAAAATCAGTCTCACTGTATTTTTTATAAGAATTTTTTTTAACATAATTTCTTGGCATTTTGTTGAATTTCTTTGATTTTAAATATTTAAAATCAAAGAAAAGAAATCAAGGTTACAACAATTAAAATTAACGGATTGACCGTTTATATAAGAGAGAGAAAGGAAAAGAGAAACGAGAGAAATAAATAAAACAAAAAAGATAGAAACATGCAGTTACACGTTAAAAATATAGTCGTTTCAAGTGAATAATTCATATTATCCTTTTTCTGAGTTTAGTTAATTATATGTATAATCATATTGATATCGATGAATAAGCATAATAATACAGTTAGTCATATAACGTGAATCAAATAGAAATCGAACTTTCATAGTTTATTGTGAAAATACAGCAAAACTCTAATAATCAGTATTATAATATTGAAAAATTCAAGAAAAAATAATTTGAACTTTTGTTTGACAATCCCTTTCTCGATGCCTAAAGTTCAAAGTCAAAGTAATATCGAAGATATAGCATAATTTCTCTAAACAAAATCAGCATAGAACGTTTTTAGTCATAGAACTGATTGTGATCTTTCGATGAGTTCCTAATAAACTGTAAACGCATTTCCTTTCAATCGATTTTTCCATTCGAAATTCTCTAAAAAAATGGGTTGAATCTAGTCCCAAATGATTTATTTGAATTCTGGCTACATTTTCAATGATGATCAGAATTACCCCAACTTAAATATATGAGTGATCAGAATTTCCCCAAGTGTTTACTATGAGGTGATCAGAATTACCCCAAATCGATTTTTTTTCGTTTTTCATAGGTTCTAAACTATCGCCGGGTAGACCCCAAAGATCGGGGAGATCAGTCTGATATTCTCAGGTCCCATAGATTCGAGTTTGGGCTACCCAATTATGTAATTGGTTTTAGTTCAAAATTTGATAATAAAGAAGTTATATGTTGGGGGAAATGTTTCCAGCTATTTTGGCTGGTTGATCGGAATTACCCGTACTGACTTAGCTTATTGATCACATTTACATTAAATGGGGTAATTCGGAGAATGGCGACATAGCTCTTAGCATTTTCTCTTATACTTTTTTGCCATACATAATTTTTGAACAATTCTTTTGTCATTAGATAGAGGACACATTGTTCTGTTTATGATGTAGGAATCACTTCTTCATCACTTCAAATAAGAAAAAGCGAAGTGAAACAAAACGAAAATTTTAATTTCTGATCAGAATTCCCCCAACGGACTCTATTCCTCATGTATATCTGTTCATCATTAAGAACACGTACAATTATACCATGAGAACTATACTTTTAAATCTATACATGCCTAGTGAAAACACTTTGATGGACACCGAAAAAGTAAAAAAAAAGAATTTTATTTCTTGATTCTTCATAACAAATATAATCATTGCATGTGTAACATTTTTTTTTCGATGCATTTTCATGAGACTCACAGTAGTGTGGACGTCCAAGATTTAATTAAATTCAAATTTCGACTTTCACATATAATCAATTTGCATATGAATTGGTTGAAAAATAGAAGAAATAAATTAGAACGAAACAACCAATAAAATTTTCTATCATAATTATTTTTCTTCCTTGCCTGCTGTACATTCTGCCATTGATCGACACATTTTTTAATAGAGAATAGATGAATCGGGTCTGGAATTTTACAGAAGTGAGCGAGAATAAAAGACAGTCAAATGATAACAACCAATTATCGAAACGAAATTGCTGTAATTTGTTGCTGTGTTTGGTTATTGGTACTTTAACAGGAGCGATACCATTCGCAACAATTTTGACATTACATCTCAGTAAGTTTAAAGAATTCGCATGTAAAACTTTCTCGTTATGTATAAGGTTCACCTACATCAAAAACAACACCTTCAAGTGAGTACATATATTATACCGTTTCTTATTAATGATTTATTAGATCTTGTGCCTGTGCTCCGATGGAATACGATAGGTATGACGGTTGCTGGTACATCTGGAGTAGTTGGTAATGGAAGTAATCAACTTTATAATCCATGGGGTCTTGCATTAACTTCTGAAAATACACTTTATGTGGCTGATCGATATAATCACCGAGTTCAAAGATATCTTCGAGGAAGTTTAAATGGTACGACGGTGGCCGGGCAAGCTAACGCAACGACATGCTCCTCTTATCAATGTTTATGGAGACCATCATCTATCGCTGTTGATGATAATGAAAATATATTTATTTCCGAGGAAAGGGATCATCGTGTTGTTTTATGGAAGAAAGATGCAGCTATAGGAGAACTCATAGCAGGAGCAGGTACAACTTTTGTTTCTTATGTGTAAATTCCTTCCACGCATAATCGGTTAGGTGGTGGAAATGGCAGTAATCAGTTTTTGCTTCCATATAACATCTTTCGTGATAAACAGAGCGGTACACTGTATGTGTGTGATAATGGAAATGATCGGGTAATGCGCTATACGAAAGGTAATAATACAGGTGTTCTTGTTGCTGGTGGAAACGGTCGAGGAAACAATACCAATCAGCTGAACTATCCCATGGGAATCTATTTCGAGTCATTATCGAACAGTCTGATTATTGCTAACACGCACGCAAATAATATAGTTCGTTGGCGAATAGATGAGAGCAACTGGACATTAATCGCTGGTAATTTAAATGCATCAAGTGGAAATTCACCATCTTCACTTTACGATCCCTTCGCATTCAGCGTAGATCCGAGGGGAAATTTATACGTCGCTGATAGGAATAATCATCGAATACAGCTTTTTTCTCTTGGACAAGTAGAAGGAAGAACGATTGCTGGAATTACTAGTGTGCCGGGTTCTAATTCTACTTTGTTACGCTCACCTTATGGAATAACTTTGGATAATCAACTGAATTTATATGTTGCTGACACTGGGAATAATCGCGTACAGAAATTTCTTCGTTACTAAGAAAATCATGAACATAAGATCTGGCATACACAGCGAAAAAGTATTATTTTTTTGTTTGATCTTCGAGTTGCTGTTATGTATGTTACCTGATGTGACGAAATTTTTGCGACACTTTTCATTTTGTCTATATTTTGGCTTGAGTAAGTGATCGAATTTTGATTTTACTTTTAAGAGATTAAATATGAAATGTTGTACAAGGAATATACAAAGAATTATTAAATAGATTCTCAGTTTAAAAAGTGATTGACCTTGAAAACAGCTTGAAAATAAGTTGAAATAAATCTATATGAATGCATGGTTCTATCTTCATTATGAGGACCGATAGAAAATAGTGAATAGAATTCGATTTGTCCTGTTTTGAAATTGTTCATTTTTTCTTGAGTTAATATAATGATACTGCTTTTGATTATTCAAGATTTTGTAAAGACAATAGAACAATTAAACTACTTTCTTCATCTTGACTATCTTCAGATGTTCGCAAGATCTTTGCTTCTCAGATAATTCATGACGATGGTCCATACAAGCAGCAAACATTCTATTTCACGAAAACAAGTACTTTTTCTTCTTTAATATCTCGAACTTTATCTGTTCAGATTAATGTTTCTTTTAGCATGAACATCATCATCATCGTCGTAGAAAAGCATCATCAGTTATTATTCATGTTAAAGTGCGAGATTTGCCAAACGATTGTCAAAGTCGTTCAACACATAAAGTTGCCTCAAAAAAACAAACTATTTCACCCTCGTCTGTAAATCGAACACAATCTACTCAACCAACAACTGTCAATCCTGCATCTGCTTTGTGGGCTAATTCAAAAGATTATCGAATAAAACATGAGAACCATCCGAACCAAAGAAAACATAAAAAGTAGAACATATTCTGTATACGATATCTGATATAATTTTCCATTAGGATAAAACAAAAATGGAAAGTTGCAGTATTCATTTGTGTACTTACTGTAGTTATCGCATTACTTACAGTATTACTTTGTTTATTACTTACATCAACATCGAAATATCGGTCGAATAACAAAAGTATCCTTAGGAATATCATTCTTAGGAAATGCGAGTGAATTCTTTCTTTGTAGATGAGAATATCACTCTTCGTTGGAATACGACAGGTATAACGGTTGCTGGTACATCTGGAGTAGTTGGTAATGCAAGTAACCAACTTTATTTTCCATGGGGTTTAGCATTAACTTATGAAAACACACTTTACGTGGCTGATCGATATAATCACCGAGTTCAAAAATATCTTCGAGGAAGTTTAAATGGTACGACGGTGGCCGGGCAAGCTAATGCAACCACATGTTCCTCTTATCAATGTTTATGGAGGCCATCATCTATCGTTCTTGATGATAATGAAAATATATTTATTTCCGAGGAAAGGGATCATTGGGTTGTTTTATGGAAGAAAGATGCAGCTATAGGAGAACTCGTAGCAGGAACAGGTACAACTTTCTTGTTTTTTTTATGTGTAGATTCATTCAACATCTATATGTATTCGATAAGGGTATGGAACTGGCAATAATCAGTTTATGTATCCATATAATATCGCTCGTGATAAACAAAGTGGTACACTGTATGTGTCTGATAATGGAAATGATCGGGTAATGCGCTATACTGAGGGTAATAATACAGGCGTTCTTGTTGCTGGTGGAAACGGTCGAGGAAACAATATCAATCAGTTGAACTATCCCATGGGAATCTATTTCGAGTCATCATCCAACAGTCTGATTATTGCTAACACGTTTTCAAATAATATAGTTCGTTGGCGAATAGGTGACAGTAACTGGACACTAGTCACTGGTAATCTGAATGCAACAAGAGGAAATTCACCATCTTCACTTTACAATCCCTTTGCACTGGGCGTAGATCCGATGGGAAATATGTACGTCGCTGATACTAGTAATCATCGAATACAGTTCTTTTCTCTTGGACAAGCAGAAGGAAGAACCATTGCTGGAATTACTAATGTACCGGGTTCTAATTCTACTTTGTTAAATGGATCTTGTGGTATAACATTTGATAATCAACTAAATCTATATGTTGCTGACAGTCTTGGTAATCGTGTACAGAAATTTCTTCGTTACTAAGAGAATCAGTATAAGATAAGCGCATTGAATAATTGTTTTCTTTTTCTTGTATTCCGATTTAATGAATTCAACTGATACTGTTATCGCAATATAATATTTTATCTGTTCAATAAAAAAAATTAGTCGATTTCACGACATATAGACTAAAGAACAAGAATTAATAGTGCCATCAATTTTTAGATATTTTGTGTCTTGCATTTTGAACATATCTGCTCATCCGAAATATCATTTTATTGAATATGTCGCCCTCAGCCTCACCCTCAGATTTATTTAAAATTCCGTTTGATTTCTTGATTCTTCATAACCAATATAATCATCGTAGGCAACATTTTTTTTTGATTTAATTTCATGAAACTCACAGTAGTGTGGAACCCGAAAATTTAATTTAAATTCAAATTTCGAGTTTCACCTGTAAGCAATCTGCACATCAATTGGTCGAAAACTAATTAAATTTTATTGAAAATGGAAGAAATAAATCACAACGAAGCAACCAATAACGATTCTGATTATTTTTTTCGTATTTTATCTACTGTACAGCCATCGATCGATTGGTTATAATAAAAAATACATGAATCGAGTATCAAATTCGAATTTCACGCAAACAAGCAAAAATAAAAGAGAACGGAAAAACGATAACAACCAATTCTCGAAACGAAATTGCAGTAATTTCTTGTTGTGGTTGCTTATTGGTATTTTAACAGGAGCGATAGCACTCGCAACAATTTTGACGTTATATCTCAGTAAGTTTAAAGAAGTCATGAGTACAACTGTCTCGTTATGTATAAGGTTCATCTACATCAAAAACAACAGCTTCAAGTGAGTACATATATTATACCATTTCTTATTACTGATTTATTAGATCTTGTGCCTGCGCTCCGATGGAATATAACCGGTATCACCGTTGCAGGTAGAGCTGGTGCACCCAGTAATCAAAGCAATCAATTTAATAATCCATGGGGTTTGGCATTAACTTATGAAAATACAATTTACGTAGTTGATCGATATAACAACAGAGTTCAAAAATACCTTCGAGGCAGTTTAAATGGTACGATAGTGGCCGGGCAAGCCAATGCAACGACATGCCCCTCGTATCAATGTTTATCGAAGCCATCATCTATCGCTCTTGATGATGATGAAAATTTGTTCATTTCTGAGGAAGGCAATCACCGTGTTGTTTCATGGAAGAAAGATGCAATTATAGGAGAACTCCTAGCAGGAACAGGTGGGTATGGAAGTGGTAATAATCAGTTTAAGACTCCATATAATATCTTTCGTGAATCACAAAGTGGCACACTCTATGTGTCTGATAATGGAAATGATCGGGTAATGCGCTATACTGAAGGTAGTAATGTGGGTGTTATTGTTGCTGGTGGAAATGGTCGAGGAAACAGTACCAATCAGTTGAACTATCCCATGGGAATCTATTTCGAGTCATCATCCAACAGTCTTCTCATTGCTAACACAGGAGCACATAATATTGTTCGTTGGCGAATAGGCGATAGTACCTGGGCACTAGTTGCTGGTAATTTAAATGCATCAAGTGGAAATTCACCATCTTCATTTTCCAGTCCCTTTGGATTGACCGTAGATCCAATGGGAAATTTATACGTTGCTGATAGTAGTAATTATCGAATACAGTTCTTTCCTCGTGGACAAACAGAAGGAAGAACCATTGCTGGAATTACTGGTGTGCTCGGTTCTAATTCTACGTTGTTAAGAACATCGTATTCAGTAGTATTTGATAATCAACTGAATCTATATGTTGCTGACTCTTGGAGTAATCGTGTACAGAAATTTCTTCGTTACTAAGAAAATCATTAACATACAGTTGGGCATGGTTAGTTATTCTCGTTTAAAAATAATCGAAAAAAGTACATTTATAATTCAGATTGAACTCAGTCTTACGAAGCACGTCATTAAATCAACAACTGAATCTGCATTAACTTTCCTTCGATCTTCAAAATTTTGTTCTTTTTAAATAAATTACTGCGGTCATGGATCAAAGTCGTTGCATTTTCAAAAAAATATGTTTGTTTTTGTTGATATGCATCAATTCTTCGATTCAAGTATAGTGAGTGTGCTATGAAAACAATGTAAATGGAATTTTTCTCGTCAGAAGAGAAAATATTTCTTTTGCTACTCCTATTGATCGATAAAATACAAGCGTTGTTTTTTCTCTCCCTTTACATCAGACAACAAACAAATGCGTCGTTTAATTCAAACTGACATGAATCCGTCGACTAACACTGAAACAAAAGGTCAAAAATTACATTTAGACGA
>ERZ778019.3613-NODE-3613-length-11007-cov-10.950877_pt1 | contig 11007 bp, 11 predicted proteins | sample MGYA00375749_ERZ778019 | MGnify/ENA primary metagenome ERZ778019 (study PRJEB29350, sample SAMN05389821) | bioreactor metagenome | isolation source: Ammonium sulfate bioreactor | place: South Africa: University of Cape Town | collected 2014-03-17 ... | reverse complement strand
GTCAAGACAATTGCTTTCAGATTAGTTGCTTTCGATGGCGTTGTTGGTGCTGTTGTTGTAGTCGTGGATGGCGTTGTTGGTGCTGCTGCTGTAGTTGTGGATGGTGACGTGGAAGGTGTAACCAGTTGATCCAACATACTAAGATCACCATAATTAACGTATAGTAAACTTTTAAGCTGAAAACATATGAAATATTTTATGAGATTAGTTATAGTGATTTTCATTTTGTAATAAACAACATACTTCATCAAATATTCCTGGTCGAGAACAGTCATCTGCACGACAAAAAATATCGACTTCCCATAATTCAACAGATCGAGGCTGCTTATGTAGATATAAAATTCCTTCAATTTCAATTCGATGTCTTTCAGGTTGATAAAATTCAGTATCAGGTGGTAAACAAAATGATTGATAACATTGCATGCCATGTGATGGATCATCATAAGTATCATAAACAAGACATGTTGTATTGCATTCCATTATAGGACATTGATCTCCATCAATCGAAGAATTAACACTACAAACAGGTCCATAAGGACATTCATGACAATTACGTACAGGTAATCCACTACCTAAGACACTTGAGTTTAACCATGTTTCATTTAAACGCATTTGAAATGAATTTGGAAGATATTTTTCAAGATTAAGATCATTACATAGATCCCAATTACAGCCGTAAAGAACATAATTTGTTACTGTATTCCACAATCCAGTTTGTTCACTATATAAAATTGATTCTTGGACAACTATATAAGGAAAATCACGAATATGAACTTTTGATGAATCTTCACTGAGATGACCAACATAACCCCAAGCAGTTTGACCGTAAATTTCACGTGAGATTATACAATGTGTTTCATTCGCTGGTAAAGGCTTTATTTTTGCGCAAGTACAATTATTAAAATTACTGCAAAAGCAATCATAACATCGACGTTGCGGTATTGTTGGATCATATGTTTCATTGAATAAGCCAGCAAGATCGCCGATTTGCACTGTCAATTGTTCGTGTAATTCACGAAATATTACTGGATTTGAACAATTATCAGCTCGACAATAGATATCAATTTCAAATAATTCAATATTCGTTGGATCATTTGCATAAATAATACCTTCAATTTCAATTCGATGTCGTTCTCTTGGATCAGTTTGTGTATCTGGTGGAAGACAATATGAATGGTAACATAAATAATCATAAGCTGGATCATCATAACTATCAATAACTAAACAAGTTGTATTACATGCTTGAATAGGACAAACATTAGAATCTAAGTAATCCGTTGTACCACAATATTCTTCATCTGGACATTCATGACAATCACGTACAGGTAATCCACTACCTAAGACACTTGAGTTTAACCATGATTCAGGAAGTCGCATATGAAAACTGTTAGGTAAAAGTGGTATTAAATCAGGTTTATTACATAAATTCCAATTACAACTATATAAAACAAGATTCGTTGTTGTGAACCAAAATCCACCCTGTTCATCGTAATTAATCGATTCTTCTACGATAACATTTGGAAATTCAGATATATAGACACTCAATGATTCGTATTCGTATGTATCCATGTAATTGAAAATGGTTTGACCAAATAAGAAACGTATTACAACACAAAAACCATCAATTGCTGAAATTATTTCAGTATCACTGCATGCACATGTTGCTGTATTAGCACAATCGCAAGTGTAACACGTCAATGGTTGTCTCATTTCCGTCGTAGTAGTTGTCGTAGTTGTTGTTGTTGTGGTAGGTCGAACAAGTGGAAAAGCATTTAAATTCGTGACATTAGCAGAAAGTTGTTGAGGTATTTCTTGAAAAATCATCGGATTACTACAACCATCAACAGCACAATAGATATCCATTTCCCAGATGTCAAATGTGCTTCGATTTCGTGCTAGATAAACAATTAATTCAACATCAACTCTATATCTACCACCATCATATTCCAAGTCTTCCTCTCCACCTCCAGTTAATCCAAGACATTCAGACAGAAAACATTGCTCATCTGTATGAATATCAAACCAGAAATCAGATACTACACACTAATAAATAAAAGAATATTTCTAGAAAACATATTTTTAAGAATAGATCGTATTACCGAAGTTTCATTGTTAGTACAGTTAGTCATAGGACATTCAGCCATATTATAAGCAGTTTCATTATTAGCACATATACCATGTGGACAATAGTTACAACTATCTACAGAGCCAGTACCATAAATATTTTCGTTGAGCCACGTTTCATTCATGGTTACTGAAAATGAATCAGGTAATTTATCGATAATCTCTGGTGCATTACAAAGATCCCAATCGCATCCAAACATAACCATTGCTGGCCATGTATACCATTTATTTGCTGTTTGATTATATCTGATTGAATCTATCACAAGAATGTGATAAGTATCTTCAACTTCGACATAACTTGGAAAATTGTGAACTCGTGTTATAAAAATATAATCAACATCATAGAATCTTTGTTCAATGATAACACAATAATCATCTTCACCTGAACTCGGTTCATCGTAGGAGCATTCTAATGTATCCTTACCTTGGCAAAAACCTTCATAACACAAAAGACTATGAGTTGATGTTACGAATACCAACATAATTAGTATAAAATAATGAACCATCATCATTCGAATCGATAAAGACAAAGCAATAATCGAAATGTTTTTACCTTGACTTCAACAGAGATCTTTTATATGATGATTACCGTTTTTCATCTTCTGTTTTTATGATCAACAAATCAAAGATCGTATAAAATTCTTAAAATGCTGTAAAAGTATAGCATCCCTTGGATATAATTGTTTCATTACCCTGAAACAATGCTAACCTACTTCTTAATCGATAACTAAAGTGATCTTTTGTATAGAAAGAAAATCTTTTTATAATCGATATAAACATTTCAAGGATCTTCATCATGCATAATAATAAAAAAAGTTCTCGTTTTTATTGAAACTAAGATCACTACGCAAAAAGAATAGTTTATTGATAATAACATAGCTAGTATTTTGTTTTAATTCTTCAATTTAGCACGAAGTTTCTTCTTGAGTGTATTCATAGTTTTTCCAAATTCGCATAATTCCGATGGATTATTTTCTTTGACAAAAACCAATTTACATGCATCATTGTGAGCAACACACCCCGGAGGTGGAGCAACAACACCTGCTTTATAACCATATCCAAAACAAGTCATAGCTTTAGTTGTACATTTGCATTCGAAACAGTCCGGTGCTGGTAATTTAAATGATGAGCCTGGTGCAACTGTAATATTGTTGAATGTACATTGTACATCAACAGTTCCGTATTCTTTTGTTTTTATAAAAAAAAACATAAAAATAAAAATAATCTAAATTATTTAATTACTTGTAATTTGCCTGTTAATTTCTCCTTCAATCGTGAAGCAATGAGCAGGAATCGCGAATGTAATTATTGAAAGTATTAAAAGAACGAAACGATAGAACATCATTGTATGTATAGTTATCTCGTTAGAAAAAAAATATGGATAAGCAAAACAAGAAAACAACAAGTATTTATACTCGAATCGAAATAGAGAAAATATTCTATAAGATCTATTTGTTCTATCTACAATTAGTATACCACGTAGGTTGAAAGATAATTTGTCATGTTATCCTCTATCTGTGTAGGTTGCCAGGAAATTACGAACAATATTTTGTTTTTTTCTTCGACTTATGTAGGAAGTCGAATGTTATTGCGTTTCGTTTTTTTATAAATTTATTTGAAATATATAAAAAACAACAAACAACAAAACAGAAAACACATAATTATCAATTATCGTGAAAGACATCGTTCAGGGATGCATTTCAATGCATCGAACCAATTGTTATTATTATGCTTAAGTGTCATCAAAATATTGTAGACTTGATTCAATGACAAAGCAAAACTTGCATTTGATGATAATCTATCAACGATATTCAAAAAAAAATGAAATTCAAATTGATTCTATGAATTTTACTTCAAATATTGTTGAAGTGGTAAGGATTGATGTCGAATTCGTTCGTTTTCAGCTTTTTGCAATGTTAATCGCTCGTTTTTTGCTGAACAAAATATTTCGAAAAAGAAAAAGAAACAGATGACGATCAATGATTACTTTTTTCGAATATTCCTCCGAGTATATAAATCGAATTATGTTCATATTCCGTCATCAAATTTGGTGAATCCGGTGATAAATAAACTAATCGTTCTCGTGGAAATAAATCCAAATACGAAACCGATGTTGCATGACAAAAAGGACTGTTTTGTAATGATTGATTTTGTTCATTTGTTGAGAGATTACATAGAAGAACGAACGATGGTGAATGATATCGATAGAGAGATGTGAAACATGAATGAATTTTTAATTGTAATCGATCGTAATAATTCCGTAGGATGATTTCATTTTCACTATATTCTCGAGCAAATGAACAATCGATAATGAGATAATCGGAAAGACGTGCAGCAACGAGTAGTTTCGTTTGGCGTAATTGCCGTTGGAGATTAAATAAATGATCAGGACAACGAAAACGAGCTCGAATGATCATTTTGAAAATATCTTATCTGATAAAAAGATTTGAATATCTTGAATTTATTTATTTTCATATTGTTCTTGAGGAGAAAAAGTCAATTAGCTCTTTTGAATTTTGATCAATAGTTCATGTTTCTACGATACTATCTATTATCGTTCGTTTCACTGATAAAGATCATCTCGACTAGATCTTTCTTTCTCTTTCTTTTTGTGTATTATTACGTTGTTTAATGAATCATTTTCTTATCTTTGCACGCAGATCATAGGCTAGTAGATGTCAGTTTTATTCTAATCTATATATATATATATATATGTAGAAATTCGTTTTTTTTTCAATAATACAGAATCAATAACTATGGCGGCGATTACAGAGAATGATAAATACGTTCTTAATGCTATGTTCAATCCAAATTATCCATTGGATTTTGACAAAGAAACTCCATTAGATTCAACTGATGCAGAAAATCAAAGTACAAAATTCGTCTAGAATTATTTTGAAAATATTGTTATTTGAATTTCTAGAACAATTCTTAGAAATAAAGAAGTTAGAAGAAGAAGGCAATTATATATCAATTTAATTCCAATTTTTTTTTCTTAATATTGATGTTTGATTTTAGGTGTAAAATTAGCTGAAGACAAAAAATTAACTGAAGCTATTGAACGATTCAATCAAGTCATTGCACTCAATTCTCGATATCCATCGGCGTATAACAATCGAGCACAAGCTTATCAATTACAAGGTAAAACTTCTGAAGCTATGCAAGATTTATCAACAGCCATTGATTTATCAAACGAAACAAACAATGAGAAAGTTTTATCTTTGGCGTTAACACAACGTGGAGTTCTACACAAATTTCTCGGTAAATTTTGCATTTATATTTTCTCTTGTTGAGATTTTATTTATTTATTTAGGTGATGAGAAAGCATCGTTAGATGATTTTACACGTGCTGCTGAACTCGGTTCAGCGTTTGCTAAACAACAAGTTCTTTTATCGAATCCATATGCTGCTGCTTGTAATCAAATGCTTTCAAAAATGCTCAAGCAATTCTCAAGCAGTTCATAAACATTTGTTTTGTGGAAGTAAAATTATTAATAAAAAAACACGAATGTGATATTTTTATCTTAAACCTTGAAAAAGTAAATGAAGCACATAAATGTCCCAATTTGTCACGTTTACTTATCTTTGGACTATCTTTCTTTCTACTTTTTTCTTTCTTTCTTGGAATTTTCTTTCTTTTTTTTGCTTCATAAAAAAAGAGAAAGGACATAGCCAAGGTCAACATTTTTATTCGTTTATTTCCAGCCATTGAGATTTTCACCATAGTGACGTGTGCACAGCATATCTGTCTGTTTTACTAGTGACTTATTTGAGAAAGAATACGAAGCATCGAATCGAACTCCACGTCATGTCGTGACAACGAGCCAACGAGAGAGGAAGAAAAGGAAAGAAAAAGAAAAAAATATATAGACTCGTTCTCGATGCTTCTAGATTGTTCTATTTGTTTCTTTCTAGATTTAATATAAAAGCATCAGCTTCTAAACATATATTGCTTGCATTTTTTTCTCTCGTCAAACGTACGTCGTACACGTTTTAACTTCAACAACTCATTACTAATTTTTGTTTCTGTCTAAAAACTAAAATATGTCTTCTGAACAAATGGAACAAGGTGGCGATGTTGAAACATTCGCCTTTCAAGCTGAAATCGCTCAATTGATGTCATTGATCATCAATACATTCTATTCGAACAAAGAAATTTTCTTACGTGAACTTATTTCGAATGCATCCGATGCTTTGGATAAAATTCGATATGAATCACTTACTGATCCAACAAAACTCGATTCAGGCAAAGAATTATACATTAAAATCATTCCTGACAAAGCCAGCAATACTCTAACAATCATTGATACTGGTATTGGCATGACCAAAGCCGATCTTGTTAACAATTTAGGTACCATTGCTCGATCGGGCACACGAGCTTTCATGGAAGCACTTCAAGCTGGTGCTGATATTTCCATGATCGGTCAATTCGGTGTCGGTTTCTACTCATGTTATTTAGTTGCCGATCGTGTTACAGTTACATCGAAAAATAACGATGATGAACAATATCTCTGGGAATCAAGCGCTGGCGGTTCGTTCACCATTCGACGTGATACAACTGGCGAACCACTTGGTCGTGGTACGAAAATTGTTATGTTCTTGAAAGAAGATCAAACCGAATATCTCGATGAAAAACGTATCAAAGAAGTCATCAAGAAACATTCGCAATTTATTGGCTATCCAATTAAATTACTTGTCGAAAAAGAACGTGAGAAGGAAATTTCTGACGATGAAGCCGAAGATGAAAAACCCAAAACCGAAGAAGATGACAGCAAAAAAGATGAAGCTAAAGTTGAAGAAGTCGAAGATGACGATGATGATGACAAGAAAAAAGATACAGACAAAAAGAAAAAGAAGAAAATCAAAGAAAAATATACCGATGAAGAAGAACTCAACAAACAAAAACCAATTTGGACACGTAATCCCGAAGATATTTCAACTGAAGAATACGCTGAATTCTACAAACAATTAACCAACGATTGGGAAGATCATTTAGCTGTTAAACATTTCAGTGTCGAAGGTCAATTAGAATTCCGTGCACTTCTCTTCATTCCAAAACGTGCACCATTCGATCTATTCGAAAATCGTAAAACAAAAAATTCAATCAAATTATACGTTCGTCGTGTATTTATCATGGAAAATTGCGAAGAATTAATGCCCGAATATTTGAATTTCATCAAAGGTGTTGTTGATTCCGAAGATTTACCATTGAACATCTCACGTGAAATGTTACAACAAAACAAAATTCTTAAAGTTATCCGAAAGAATTTAGTTAAGAAATGCATTGAATTAATCGAAGAATTAGCTGAAGACAAAGATTCATTCAAGAAATTCTACGAACAATTCTCACGTAATCTTAAACTCGGTATTCATGAAGATTCAACCAATCGTGCTAAGATTGCATCGTTCTTACGTTATCATTCGTCAACATCAGGCGATGAATTAACATCATTGAAAGATTATGCTTCACGTATGAAAGAAAACCAAAAGGATATCTATTATATTACTGGCGAATCACGACAAATTGTCGATCAATCGGCGTTTGTTGAACGTGTTCGTAATCGTGGCTTCGAAATTATTTATATGACTGAACCAATTGACGAATATTGTGTTCAACAATTGAAAGAATTCGAAGGCAAAAAACTCGTTTCAGTTACAAAAGAAGGTTTAGAATTGCCCGAAGATGAAGATGAAAAGAAAAAACGTGAAGAAGATAAAGAAAAATACGAGAATTTATGCAAAGTTATGAAAGATATCTTGGATAAAAAGATCGAAAAAGTCGTCGTCAGCAATCGACTTGTTTCATCGCCATGTTGTATCGTTACATCGCAATACGGCTGGTCAGCAACCATGGAACGTATCATGAAAGCTCAAGCTTTACGTGATACATCAACAATGGGTTATATGGCCGCTAAAAAACATCTTGAAATCAATCCTGATCATTCAATCATCAAAACACTCAAAGCTAAAGTTGATCAAGATAAAAATGACAAATCTGTTAAAGATTTAGTTACATTATTATACGAAACATCACTCTTAGCCAGTGGATTTACACTTGAATTACCACAACAACATGCTGATCGTATCTTCCGTATGATCAAACTTGGTTTAGGTATTGATGAAGAAGATGCTGAAGTTCAATCGGCTGGTGATTCATCGAATCCACCATTACTCGAAAATGCAGGTGAGAATTCAGCTGCCGTTTCAGCTGAAGCTTTACGAATGGAAGAAGTTGACTAAACGAGAATCCAAATTAACAATCAACATCATTTCTCTCTTTTCGTCCGTTCTGTTTTTGTCTCTTGATTTGCTAATGTTGTCTGGTATTAGTATTGTCATTGTTTCTGTTTGTTAAAACATTTATTGATGAGATCGAAAAAAATAAAATAAAAATCAAGACTATTACCGAAACATCAATTAAACAATTCTTTCTTCTAGTTATCCTCATGAAGAGTATATATCGATGAATTGGATCGATATCGAATATCTTGTAGGAAATGTCGATGAGGATCGGAGAGTGTATGTCGACGATGAGCATAGTAATGTTTGAAATATCGAATTTGTTCCTGATCTTCGCCTTTATAATGATATACAATACTAAGAAGAATGATAGCTGTTAGAAAAACAGCACCAAAACAAGCAAGTATTATTATTTCAGCTAGACCTAATTTATATGGAACACAATAGAGGATATTTATGAATGGTGATGGTATGATTGATGTATTATTCGTTGTATCGTTAAGAGTAAATGACAATTGAGAATTATTCGATTGAATAAAGTATACATAAGAGAAATTATTGTGAATATTTATATTAAATATACGATCCCATTGATCACCTGCCCATTTGCATAGACTTTTATCTGTTGGAATATTATTGGAATTCAATCGGATAATATCGATTAAATCATATGTATTTGCTGTTGAATTTTGCCAATGAAATACAGGTATTTCATATTGATTAAATTCCATTGTTGTATGATTATTAATAGTAAAATTCGAATGAGGAACTTGAATACTAAAACGTATTTCATTGATAGACGATGGAAAATCTTGTGATTGAGTAAAATTAATAGTTATATCAAGAGGAGATTTGTTTTTGGCTGGTTGATCAATAATAATAAATAGATTCATTAGCATGGGATTGTTTGTATCAGAAATCGAATGTTCAATGTCTCGGCTGATTTGTAAACGAGCACATTGAATGTTTGTTTCATTTAATTGAGAAATAAGCGGAAATTCATAGCAAAGAACAGTTAATGACGGTTGAGCTGAAATTTATAACAAAAACAAAAAATACAATAAAAGAGAATGAGAAGAGTCAATTTTTCTTGTTTTATTTTACTTGAAAATAACTCCAACGGTAGAATTGAACTGATAAGATAAAATGGAAATAAATAGATAAAATAAAATATCATTGTTTTAAGTAATCTTTAAACGTAATGACAGATAAAGATATTGTTCCACATGACCAATTATTATATGCAGTTATCGGTAAATAAGAAGAATATGACGAACGAAAAATATTTTAGTTAGATGTATACGTACGTATATAATGAGAGAGAAAAACGTAAAAATCGATCGTTCGTATTTTTTTCAAATAAGAATCAATCAAATATGTGACGCATTCATATAAAATATAAATATAGACAGGAAAAACAAAACACAAAGAGACTAACATGCTTTGTAGGAAGTATTTCTTTCTGCATATAAATAAGTTCGATAACTGTAATTGTAAGTCAAAGTATGAGTGATAGAATCATTACCAAACTTTAATATTTCTGTGCATTTATTGGCTGTACATTTGCGTTCCACATAAGGATAAAATTGACGAAGTGTGTGACAATCAACCTGAAGATTTCCGTCGTTCGTTTTTCTTTCATATCTGTGTGAGTAGGAATTTTGAAAACATTTAGTTTCAATATTTTTCATTTTACGAGATTCAAACTGAGCCATTGGTTCTTGAGGAGCAGACAACCATAATGGTCCAAATGGTCGACGTACTAATGGATAAACATCTCGACGAGAAACAGGACAATTACTTGGTTTTCCGACTAGCCATATATGCGTACTGTTTTCATCATGATAAAATATGTCAATAAAAGGAAATCGCCAAGCAAGGCGATTGGTATGAGGACACCAAGAGAAAAAAACCTTGTCATAATCACGGGAATTATGCATTTGCATGAGAATAATTGAATACGGTTCAGTCGAAAGTTCTCCAAGGATAATTTTCTGCAGTCTATATCGACTTGATAATGGAACAAGTATATCAACATCATCATCCCATGGTAACATATCATGATGCGTATAACTACCGAGTAATGATGCAGCCATCATCATATATGGGATGTTGTATTTTTTAAAAACATGTTCAATAAGTAGCGATAGCATATTCATATAAATAGCGTGTTCACATTGAGTTATTAAACGTGGCAAGAGAGGACTTGAACGCCAGAATATATAAGAATATGGAATAGAATTATCTGTTGGATTAATTTCAATTGATGTATTATGTAATTTTTCATTGCTAATACGTTCTTCAACTGTCTGACAAAATTGTTTGTATCGAATTTCATTCGTCGTATTTAAATATATATGTTTATCGATCAATTTCTCTTGAAAACGACTACTGATAAAAAATAGAAACAATGCAGTTGAAACGAATACCGAAATGCAAACATATTGTTTAGTTTGTCTGCGTGAAAGAAAAGAAGTCATACTGAACTGATTTTAATTCTCGTTTTGTCTTAAAAATATATAATACAAAGAATGAATGGCAACAGCTGAGCTATGCATAACAAATGCATCGATTCTTATATAGAAGACTCTTTTAAGTAGAATTTTTAATTCGATGATATTCGTATTACTGTTGTTTATTGAT
>ERZ778019.3611-NODE-3611-length-11012-cov-21.002921_pt1 | contig 11012 bp, 12 predicted proteins | sample MGYA00375749_ERZ778019 | MGnify/ENA primary metagenome ERZ778019 (study PRJEB29350, sample SAMN05389821) | bioreactor metagenome | isolation source: Ammonium sulfate bioreactor | place: South Africa: University of Cape Town | collected 2014-03-17 ... | reverse complement strand
GAGTAGCGAGTTCACCGCCCGCGGCCTGATTCATCATTCCGACGCAGGCTCGCAAGGCGGATTCAACTGGTCGTCGCAACACCTCGATCATGGAGGTGTTGGGCAGTGGCGACGAAGGACTGGATCGCGAAGACGAGCGAGGTGCCCGAAGGGGCTAGACGTCAGTGGCGGGCGGATCGGGCGTTGCGGCCCCCGATGCGTTCGCCTGGGCGGCCCGAGCCCGCGCGTGCGGTGCAGCGGCAGTTCTGGCGGTTGATCGCGACGGGCATCACCTCAGCCGAGGCGGCGCTGAAGGTGGGCGTGTCTGTGCCGGTCGGCGCACGGTGGTTTCGCCACGCTGGCGGTATGCCTCCGATCTCACTGGCCGAGCCCAGCGGCCGCTACTTGTCCTTCGAGGAGCGTGAGGAGATCGCGATCCTGCACGCCAAGAACACGGGAGTGCGCGAGATCGGCCGGGCGATCGGGCGTGACCCGGGGACCGTCTCTCGCGAGCTGCGTCGCAACGCGGCCACCCGGGGAGGGAAGGCGGAGTACCGAGCGCTGGTGGCGCAGTGGAAGGCCCAGCAGGCAGCGAAACGACCGAAGACCGCGAAGCTCGCGAGCAACGACGAGCTGCGGGAGTACGTGCAGGAGCGGCTCGCTGGGGGCGTGCGCCGGCCGGACGGCAGCATCGTCGTTGGGCCGGAGCCGCCAGCATGGAAGGGGCTGAACAAGCCGCATCGGCAGGATCGGCGGTGGGCGACCGCGTGGAGTCCGGAGCAGATCTCGCACCGTTTGAAGGTCGATTTCCCGGATGATGAGTCCATGCGCATCAGCCACGAGGCGATCTACCAGTCGCTGTTCATCCAGGGCCGTGGCGCGCTCAAACGCGAACTCGTCGCCTGCCTGCGAACAGGCCGTGCGCTGCGGCAGCCGCGGGCTCGCGCGCAGAATCGCCCGCAAGGGCACGTCACCGCCGATGTCGTGTTCTCGAAGCGCCCCGCAGAGGCGGCGGACCGTGCTGTTCCCGGGCATTGGGAAGGCGACTTGATCATCGGCACCGGTCGCTCCGCCATCGGCACGATCGTAGAACGCAAGAGCCGCTCGACCCTGCTGGTGCACTTGCCGCGGCTGGACGGCTGGGGTGAGACCCCGCCGGTCAAGAACGGTCCCGCGCTGGGCGGATACGGCGCCGCGGCGATGAACGCCGCCCTGACCATGTCGATGACGACGCTGCCCGAACAGCTCCGCCAGACGCTCACCTGGGATCGCGGCAAGGAGCTCTCCGGACACGCCCAGTTCGCGCTCGAGACGGGCACGAAGGTGTTCTTCGCCGACCCCCACTCACCCTGGCAGCGGCCGACGAACGAGAACACCAACGGGCTTCTGCGGCAGTACTTCCCGAAGGGCACAGATCTCTCGCGCTGGTCCGCCGAAGATCTCGAAGCCGTCGCCCTCGCGCTCAACAACAGGCCCCGCAAGAGCCTCGACTGGAAGACCCCCGCCGAAGTGTTCGAAGAGCAGCTACGCTCACTCCAACAACCCGGTGTTGCAACGACCGGTTGAACCCAGGCAATACACGGCTCTGGCGTTCACCGAGGAACTGATCGAGGCTGGGATCACCGGTTCGATCGGCACGGTCGGTGACGCGCTCGACAACGCGTTGATGGAGTCGACGATCGGCCTCTACAAGACCGAGCTGATCGCGCCCTCATCGGTGCGTTCGAACTGGTCCGGACTTCGCGAGGTCGAGCGGGAGACCGCCGAGTGGATACGGTGGTACAACCACGAAAGAATCCACTCATCAATCGACTACATGACCCCCATTGAACGTGAAGTCATGTATGCTGACACGATCGCCCAACGGGGCGAGGTGGCCTGAACCTCAGCCTCTCGCGAACCCAGGACGGTTCACGCCACCACCTTCGACGACGGCACAACACCACCTCCAGCCTGATCGCGACGATATTCATCCATAACGGTCACGCAGGCCAGCGATTGGTCCGCTTCCGGACGCGCCCGGTCGGGCATCCTTCCCCGGAAGGGGCGTGACCCTATCGGCACACCGCAACCATCCCCGGCAACCCAGGAGTTCACCGATCCCCCCGATCGGTGGTCACACCGGATCAAGGGGAGCAAGGTCAGGACGGCCCGGAAACCGGCGCGGGGCCGGGGCGCCGAGGTCTAGCCGTAACCACACCGCCCGACCCAGAGCCAGGACGTCGCCGTGGTGCAGTACAGCCTCACCCACCCGCTCCCCGTTGACGGACAGACCGTTCGCCGACCCGAGATCGCTCACCTGGAACCCGCCTGGGACCGGGGTGAGCAGAGCGTGCTCACGCGAGACCGTGGCGCCGGCCACCACCACCGAACAGGTGCGCGGATCGCGCCCGAGCTTGCCCCCCTCCTGGGGGACCAGCACCTGAGCGAACGCGTCGCCGCCCAGCAGCGCAAAACGTGCCGGGCCCTCGTCAGGGCCCTGTCGTGGGTGGTCCGGTGCCGCGTCGATGCGCTGAGCGTTGGTCGTCGAGTCCCCCGCCGCGCGGGCCGCCGGCAGCTGCCGGGATGTGGTACTTCGCTGTACAAGCGGCCGGCCTGCTGTCATCCCCGCGTCAGACCGCACATCGACGATCCGCAGCGTCGCCGGGACAGCCAGTCCCCGGGCGATCGACGACTGGGTGATCGCCCCGGCTATCTCGTGCTCGAGATAACCGCGACAGCGGTGCAGCAAGCCGACATCTCTGGGATGGGCGAACACCACGACCTCTCGGGGCAGCAGCAGCGCACCGTCACCGTCCCGCCACCCCAGCCGCAGCACCCCGTCGAGGAGCTGATCCACCATGGCCGCCACGTCCGCCGGCTGGATACCGCCCGCGCCGACCGGTGGACTGGACACGTCGTGTCGCGCCCACCACGCCGACAGCGCCCCCCACCACGTCGGCCGAACGTCCCACGCTGAAGGTCGCCTGGAGTTGTTGCCTCGTTGCCGCATCCGAACAGCGATCACGCATGCCGCCGCCACCGCGGCGACCAGGATCCAGCCGTTCACGCTCCACCTCCAGTTCACTCCCACATCCGGGGAACCCTGACGATCCCCGATGGCCGCATCCCCGGGGCAGTCCGGAAGCGGACAGATACGTCGCGGCACCAACCGATCTCGCCACAGCCCCCGCCGCAACTACCTGATGGCCACCCCGCCCACGCAATCAATCCCCGGAGAGACCGTTCGCGCTGGACGGCAGTTGTACAGGCGCACACCGACAATGTTTCCAATTCTCAAGAATCTGACGACTCGGCCTCCCATGACATGTACTGCGACCCGCGGTCCGAGTGCAGAATCGCGCCCGGCCCCGGTTGGCGCCTCCAGGTAGCCATGGGCAGGCCTTGACCACGAGCTCTGTGCGCATGTGATCGGCGATCGACCGGCCTACGATCATCCGCGAGAACGCGTCGACCACCGCGCAGCAACGAACTCCCGTTGGACGAGATCGTCGTGAAGGGCCGGGAGTGGCTAAAGATCGCAAACGGTAGACGCCCCCGGATCGTCCGGGGGCGTCTGCTGGTGAGTTCTCAGCAGTTCAGGATCTCGTAGGGTCGGCCCGGCCTGAACCACTGCCATCCGGCACTCTCGCCGGGACCGACGCTGTAGCAGGGTGAGTAGTCATTCATGACGGGCGACCAGTCGTGGACCTGGAAGTGGAATGGGCCAACACGGCAAGTGTTAGTCCCCACCACCTTCTGCGTCGTGCTGTACCAGTGGTCCGTGTGCACGAAGTTCAGACAGCCGCTGACGTGGGGGTCGGTGTACGCATACGCGGCGCCCGCGCCGCCGAGCACGAGACCGGCGCTCATGGCCACGACAGAAGCCGCGCGGGTCCATCTGCGCCTGGAGCGAGTGGGAGCGAAATTGCTCATGAGGATCCTCCGGGTGATTGCTTGCAGTTGCAGGGAAAGCATCTGTGAAGTCGCGCGGACAAGGTAAGTTATTCCGAGCTGGCTGCTTGTTACGCAGCTTTTGACCGGGGAGCTAAAATATGCCCCACCCGTCAAACCCGGTGTTCTTCTTGATAACGTTGACTGCGCAGCCTATGCCAAGCTCGGGGGGGCCTGCAATCTTCTTGATGATGCCTGAGAGGATTCCCGTGCCGATGGCGCCCTTGACACAAGCCGTGCCGTTGCTGGCTATCCCGTTCACGATATCGGCGCCGATCTCGTCGACCTGACATGAGCCGGGACCCATGTCTCCGCCGGTGCACTGGTAAGCGTATGCCGCAGGTACCGGTTCGGCGGCGTTGGCCGCTGACGCCACACCGAGGCCGACACCAACGGCCAAGCCGGTGACCACCACCGTGCGTGCCGCCTTCGCCGCGATGCCGCCGAAGCGGTTCCGGCGCTCCTCGTCTTCCTCTTGCTGAGTAATTAGTCCGCTCGCCTGACGATTGTGGACCATGACTGCTACTCCTCCTGCGTCCGTCGACTTCGTGAACGATCGTCGGCGGATCTGCCGGACTCCGCTACGAGGCAAACCCGTGGTCGCGGCACCGGGTTTTCGCGGTATCCATCGGCCAGCGTTGCTAGCAAGATCTGCTTTCCAACCGGCAAGAGGAGTCCCGATGACGTCACGTCTGGTGAGCACACTGCTGTGGGTCGCGGTCCTGCTGGGGGTCGCGGTGGCGGTAGCCCCGGCCGCCTCCGCCTCGCCAACATCCGACGAAGCTGTGCGCATCATGAACCTCGACTACAAGTCCTTCATCACCTATAAGAACAAGGTCGACAAGGTGTCGCAGTTCAACTGGACCAGCGACGGGTGCAGCTCGCGCTGGTACACCGCCCCGGTCCACCCGGTGTATCGGAACCTGTTCAACCGGCCGTGCCAGCAGCACGACTTCGGGTACCGCAACTTCGGCACCCACGAGCATGGGCTCGCGTTGTCGCCGACCGAGGACACCCGCGCATGGATCGACGCGCGCTTCATCACCGAGATGAATCGTCTCTGTGACACGAACTTCCGCTCGTGGTGGCAGACCTACAACAAGATCGCCTGCAAGGGCGAGGCGAGCTCGATGTATGCAGCGGTACGCAACGGCGGCCGCGGTTCCTTCTACGCGTAACACGGGGTGGGTGTTGGCCGAGCAGGATGGGGTGCGGCGTCCAACCGGACCCGCTCGCCCGCACCGTCCTGGGAGTGTCCGCCTCGTGCTCGATGTCGTGGAGGAACCCGACGCACAACAACGGGCCCGGTCCCTGGCGGTAGTACTGGTCCCCACGACAGTGGGCTCAGCCGCCGTCGCCGTTGCCTCGTTCTGGCCACTGCTGATCATGAACGCTGTCAACGGCGTGGTGGATGTGATGGTGGTTGTCGCGCTCACCGTGACGGGCGCAGTACTGCTCCAGGAACGTGACCAGCGTGCCACCGGCATCTCGCTGGTGCTGGTCGCGGTCTGCTACCTCGTGTCGTGGTGGTGGACGTGGCCGTTGTCCTGGCAGGTCGGACCAGTCCCGCTCGTGTCCTACGTCGCGGGGTACTTGTGGTTTGTTCTCGGTGTCGCGGCGCTCCTGCGTTACCCCCAGCCGAGGCTGGCCCACTGGTGGGATCGGGTCTACGTGGCCCTGCTCGGCACGTGGGTGGTGGTGCCCAAACTCATCCTGGCGACGCTGTCGGAGCCGGGGTTCGCCGAGCCGGCCTATTCTCCGCACGCTTGGTGGCCCACCCTGCACGCGGACGAAGGCCTGTTCCTCCACGGCTCGGCGATTGCCAACATCGGACTGGTCGTCGTCGCGGTGCCAGCGATAGTGCCGATCGCGTTGAAGGTCTACCGCTCGAGCAGCGTTGACCGCATCGACGCGGTGCCGAGCATGGTCGCGGCCGCCACGGTCATGATCTGTGGATCGATCTATCTCGTGGCCCGATCGGGGGCACTGCCGCACGCGACCATAAATGCCCTGCGCGTGGTCATTGGCGTATCTGTCTTGTTCACGCCGATCGCGTTCCTCGGCAGCGCATTGCGTAGGCGGCTCGCGCGAGCCTCGCTCGCTGATCTGATTGTGCGGCTGAGCAACGCGGCCACCCCGGGAACCGTTCAAGACGAGCTACGCCGCAGCCTCAGCGACACGAGCGCAGTGGTCTGGTTCTGGCTGCCCGACGAGCAGCGGTGGGCCAGTGTGGACGATGAGGTTGTCGATGATCCCGACGACACCGGGCGCCACCGCGTCGATGTCCATACCGCCGATGAGGAGCCGCTCGCGGTACTGCTGCTCGACCCGGCGTTGCAGCGCCATCCCGGCCTGGTCGCGCCCGCCGTCGCCGCATGTCGGTTCGCCCTGGAGAACTCTCGGATGCACGCCGACCTGCGGGTGCAGCTTGCTGAGCTCCAGGCATCGGCCGCTCGCATCGCTCAGGCCGAGTTGCGCGGGCGGAGCCGGATCGAACGCGACCTGCACGACGGCGCTCAGCAAACCCTCTGGGCTGTGCGAATGAGCCTGGGTGAGGCCGAGCGGCTCGCCCAGCCCAGCACGCCTGCGCACAACGCCGTCGTGCAGGCCCAGACCGACCTCAAGGCTGCTATCGATGAACTACGCCGGCTCGCGCGCGGCATAGCCCCGCCGATCCTGCGCGAGTCAGGGCTGCGCGTGGCCCTGGACGGTGTGGTCGAGCGACTCGGCGCGCAGATCGAGCGGAACGTTGCAACCGACCGTTTCGACCCGGCCGTTGAAAACACCGCGTACTTCGTGGCTTGCGAGGCGTTGACCAACGCTGTCAAGCACGCCGACGCCGCACACATCCGTCTCACCGTTGTTCGCCGCGGGCTCGTGCTCGCCGTCGAGGTGGCTGACGACGGGACGGGCGAGGCTCGCGTAACGACCGGCTCTGGCCTGGTCGGGATCCGTGACCGCATCCGAACAATTGGAGGGACGATGACGATCGACAGCCCGGCCGGCGTGGGCACGCGTGTGGCAGTGACGCTGCCATGCGCGTAGCCCTCGCCGAGGACTCCGGTATCGTCCGGGCGGGCCTGACTCGGCTGTTGGACGGGGCCGGCATCGTGCGCTACGCCGCCCGCAACGGCGACGAGCTCCTCGCATTCCTCACCACCGAACATCTTGACGCTGTGCTTCTTGATGTGCGGATGCCGCCGGACTACAGCGAAGAGGGGCTGGCGGCCGCCGAGGCCATCAAGCGGGACTACCCGCACATCGGCGTTCTGGTGCTCTCGACCTACGGCGAGACCGGCTACGCGATGCGGCTCATGGCCATCCCAGAACCGGGAGTGGGGTTCCTCCTCAAGGATCGCGTCGACGACGTCGCGACGCTGGTCGCCAGCCTGCAGCGAGTCGCCCTGGGGCAAAGCGCGGTCGACCCAGAGATCATCGCGGCGCTGCTGCGGCGCGGCACCGCGCAACGTGCGCTCACCGGGCTGGCCCCGCGAGAGGTCGACGTACTGAGGCTGATGGCGGAAGGCCGATCGAACGCGGGCGTCGCAGAGGCAATGGGCATCAACACACGCACCGTGGAGAGCTACGCCGCTCGAGTGTTCACCAAGCTTGACATCCCCGCCGACAGCGTGGACAACCGTCGCGTTCTCGCGGTGCTCGCTTGGCTACGCGATGGTCCCACACTCAAACGATGATGGCGCCGTCCGTAGCCGATACCTGAGCACGAAAGAAGCAGGTCAGCACCACCGAAGCCATAGGGGCATGTCTTCCCAGAAGAAGCCGCCCCAACCGAGACACCGCAGCGGGTCTGCCCGTCGAAGGTCGCTGCACACATGCAAGTAGTTCGCGCCAATCACCCTCCGCGACCGATCTGCCATCTATCCGTAACAACGGGACGCCGGCGCGCGAAAGAGCTGTCGGATCCGGGGTGATGGACAACCGTCCGCACAGCAGCTTCGCTCCCCGTCGGAGGGATCCATCTCGCTCCCTGGAGACCGATGATGTTGAGGATTCCTCTGCCCAGAGGAAGGTCACGCCTGTTCGCCGCCGTGGCGATCAGCTCCGTGGTTGCACTTCTCGCCCTCGCGAGCGCTGGGACGGCGACGGCCGCGTCCAGTCCACCCGGGCCGCCCTTCACACAATGCCCGGCGGTCGGCGCCTCGCCCTCTTGCAAGATCCTGCTCGTCGTAGAACCCACGGGCGCCGTAAGCGTCCATGACGACACGGCGGTCGGCGACTACGACGGTGCCGACGACACCCTCGTCGGCATCGTCAACAACTCCGGCCAGCCGGTCACTGCCGTGACGGTGAAGGGCGCAGCGACCGATATCGGCGGCTTCGACGGCGACGGCCTCTGCACCTACCTGACTTGCACCTACCCCGCACCGACTGGTTACGAGGGCCCCGCCAACACTTTCACCACCGATCCAGCCAACCTCGATCAGGCGGAAGTCGACTTCACGGGCAGCGGCCTGGCCGCCGGCGCGTCGACCTACTTCTCCCTCGAAGGGACCCTGACCGCAGCCGAGATCACTGCCCGCAAGGGCAAGCTCGGCTACTCCTACGTCGCGATCGGGGACTCGTTCTCCTCCGGCGAGGGGGTTCCGGCGTTCGACCACACCAACGACTCACCGAACCCCGACGCCTGCCACCGCTCAACGGCGGCGTACGCGAAGGTGCTCGCCGCCGACCCCAGCACAGCGATCACCAGCCTCGACTTCTGGGCGTGCAGCGGAGCCACCCGTAAGGACATGTTCCTCGGTGCCTCCAGCAACAAAGAGGGTCCCCAGCTTGCCCGGGTCGGTAGCCAGACCAACCTTGTCACCCTCAGCGTGGGTGGCAACGACATCGGCTTCGCGGACGTCGTGACCCACTGCACCATCGGCCCGTTCCCGGCTCACCGAGACGGCTCGGCCGACTGCCAGAACAAACCGGTCAGGGATCCCGACACCGGACGGCTGGTCAAACTGTCCACCCTTGAGGACAAGCTCATCGCGAATCTCGGCTCGGACAGCAACACTCTGTGCTTCACCCCGGGCGGATACGTGACCTGCTCACCGGCCCTGCACAATCTCTACGGCTACATCGTAGGCCGCTCCGCGCCGGGAGTGAAGATCCGCGTGATGCTGTACCCCCACCTCTTCAAGACCAATCCCGAGCGCCGCGGTTGCACGCTCTTGGGCGCTGCAGGTCTCAATTTCACCGGCACGACCGCGACCATTTCGCAGCGGAACATGCAGTGGATCAACGCTGGAGTCGACAAGATCGACAGCAAGATCATGGCCGAGGTGAAAATCGCACACGATGCGGGATACGACGTCGCGGCAGTCGACCCCCGGCCGGCATTCGACGACAACGCCGGCGGTGCCAGTCCAGGCGGCCACGGCGTATGCAGCGCGAAGCCGTGGTTCAACGGCCTGATCCTTGACGGTGCGCACCCCAGCCCTTACAGCTTCCACCCCAACAAGACCGGCCAAGTTGCGTTCGCGGCCGCGATGAAGCCCACACTCACCTAGCAGCCCGGACCTGGGTGACTCCCAGCCTGTCAGGCGGGCTGGGAGTCACCCCCTCGCGATCCGGGTCCGACACCGCGAGACCCCGGCCTCGGCCGGGCCGACGCGATGCACGCACTGGGTCTGGCTCGACGGGCGTCGGTCGCGAGGTGACCGAGCCCCACCTCCGAACAGGCGAGCTCAGCTGCTACTTCCCCGCGCCGGCGGCTTCCCCTACCTACCCGCCTCGAGCTCGTCGAGGCGAGTAGAGGTGGCGGTAGATCGTGGGGCGGGTGACGCCGAACTCGGCGGATATCTGAGCGACGGTGAGCTTGCCGGCCTCATACATCTCTCGCGCCAACCGTGCCTGGTGCTCCCCCAGCTTCGGCTTCTGACCGCCTGTCCTGCCCCGGGCCCGGGCGACGGCGAGACCGTCGCGGGTCCGCTTGGACATCAGCGCATGTTAGAACTCGGCGATCGAGCCGAGGATCTGGAAGAACATCCACCCGACCACGGTGGAGGTGTCGATGCCCTGATCCAGCACCACCAGATCCACCCCATCGGCCTGAAGTTGGTTCGGCAGCTCGATGAGGTGCTCCAGGGAGCGACCAAGCCGGTCGAGCTTGGTCACCGCGAGCTGGTCCCCCCGCCCGCCCCGGCTAAGCCTCATCGAGCTCGGGGCTGGCGGGCAAGCTTGCCCGAGACCTTGTCGGTGAAGACCCGCTCGCAGCAAGCGGAATCCAAGGCGTCGGCTTGAGCTTCGGGGTGTTGGTCGCAGGTGGAGACTCGCCGCGTAGCCGCTGCGCGCGGCCGAAATGTATCTCGAACCCAGGCGCGCGTGACGTAGGTGCTGACACAAGTCGTGTTACAACAGCCACCTGCGGAAGCGCTCGGCCGTCGAGAGTGTCTCGTTAACGATCGTTCGCGAGACACTCCGCGGCAGAGCTGTGGGTCAGAACGTAGGCACGGCTGTGTACTCGTATGGCTGGGGCCACGAGTAGTCCGTGGTGACTGAACCGTCAGGCCATCCGGTGTCGATCCGAAAACCGGCCGGTCCGGCCACTGTCGCCGTAATCGAGTCGACGACGACGTCGCTCGAGCAGTCGTCGTAGGTGTATCGGGTGCCCTGTGTCGCAACGCCGAGCACCACAACGTAGACCGGGTGGATCGTCGTGTGGGCGGGGATCGGGAAGCTCTGGGTGGTCGAGACCGTCGTCGAGAACGTCACCGAGTCCGATGATGTGCCGGTCACCGCGACGTTCGAGCCACCCTGCCCGACAACCGCGGAGGCACTGCGCTGAGACGTCCACGTCCCCGAGCTGCCCTGGCTGAACGTGTAGGAGTAGCCGTCGGTCTGGTCGATGTCGGTGTTGTTGAGGTGCCAGCCGGCGTCGGCTAGCACCACCTCGGCGGAGCCGGACTCCAGGTAGGGCTCGGCAGATGCTGAGCAGGTATCGGCATGCGCTGTGCCGGGCAGCACCGTGGCGAAGACCGCGGCGAGGGCGGTGGCGAGCAGGGTGGCTCGGCGGGTTCGGGTAGTCGGGATCATGGTGGGCCTCCGTAAGGTTGTTGATGTTCGGGACGGGAGGTTCCGGACGCCCGGGACGG
>ERZ778019.3600-NODE-3600-length-11061-cov-12.560603_pt1 | contig 11061 bp, 14 predicted proteins | sample MGYA00375749_ERZ778019 | MGnify/ENA primary metagenome ERZ778019 (study PRJEB29350, sample SAMN05389821) | bioreactor metagenome | isolation source: Ammonium sulfate bioreactor | place: South Africa: University of Cape Town | collected 2014-03-17 ... | reverse complement strand
CGCGAATATTTTTTGAGAGAACTCGAATCCGCCGCTAACTTTCCATACATCTATTCTAAATCATTTGAACTATTCAAACACATTCTATTCGATCATTGAATTCGGTTTTAACTACGAATGATGACGCATATACTAATTTTCGTTTATTCATAAATTAAAATTAAAATTTTTCAATTATTAATGCTCCCTTTCTAGATATAAGTAATAATGCAAACTCAAACAAATAATGCCGCACAACTGTTTGTTAACTTTTATTGCGATTTCACTTGAAACCTTTTCTTTTATTCTAGACAAGATCGAGTATGTTTATTCACGCAAATTGAATTATAATTTGATATCTACTTGGAAACAGCGCACATTTTTACGATTTTATCTCTGTTAGATGATCTACTGCAATGAACATGTCAGACATTTAGAATTCAATTAGTGAGTATTCGAAATATCTCTTTGACTAACAAAAAATACTCTGAATAAGGACCAAATCTTTTCGATTTCTAATCGTTGTTCGATGGAGAATAATCACACATTCAAAGATTTTGCTTAGAGATGCAACAGTGACGGTGAATCACCGGCCCACCGTGCATCGATGGCACTGGTCCACCGTACTATCGCTGATACGGTGAACTGGTGCCACCGATAACTGATTCGCCGGTAGTACGATGACCGTCACCGTTGCATCTCTAGTTTAGGCTAGTTTGGGAAAGGAAAAAAAATGATTCTCTTCTCCTATGTCTGTTGGTTATTTTTTGGTTCAATAGAAGACAATGAGAAATAATTGACCGATAATTGTTCAATACTCACAGAGCCTATAGAACACAATGCGTAGCAGTAGATATATATGTTCAATCCTATTTCGTCATCATTTCAATTAGTTTCTCTTCGTTTAAAATGGCCATAGATCAGGTAGGTATCGTCATAGGAACCCTCTCAAGCTTTTCTTAATTTTTAGTCAATGTTTTTGTTTTTAAATTCATATTCATTTTTCTTTACATTTAGATCGAACTTTTGGTTATCCAGATTGACGACTTGGATAACACGATCGCCCACACTCGATCGATTATCATCAACGGTGGCCTTGTTACAGCAGCTGAGGTTGATCTAATGCTGGAGCGACAGACAAAACGAACATGTCTCAATCAAGAATTGATTAAATTACGTTCTGGTAAGTTTTAAGTATAAATATTGTGCTGAAACATATGCTAAATACTTTTAGAACGAGATCGTGTCTGATTCTTCCTGTTTTCTTTCTGCTTTTGTCGGTATTTTGGCGATTTTTCCTGCTGTCGTTAAAAAATAAAAGCAAAAAAGTGATTGAATAGAAATGAAGAATTGAGTTTTAGAATCGATTGAAACCTTTTGATAACGGAGGAGAGAATTCGCTGAGATCAGCGCGACTAGAAAAGAAGAGAGTATGAATTAAGGTGTTTGATTGAAATAATTGATGTACCGTTTAGAAAAATAAACATAAGAAGTAGCTGCAATATAATCGGTTACTAATATTCCACCACCAAGACTACTACCTAAACATAGTTTTAAACGGCGATTTTCATTTTCTAATTCAGTAATTCGATTTGATTGACATAAAATGGTTGTTGCATCTGTATTCATCGCAGTTGTTCGTTCTTGATGATCTGAATATCTTCTGTTACATTTATCAAACATTCCCATTGTAAACATATTGGTAAACACGTTGTGATCGTTGTTGTAGATGATGATGTTTTTGAAGAAGAAATTCAAAGCACATATAGAAACTCAATTAGAAGAAATAAATATTCAAAAGTTTCATATTTGAAGTTATTCGACATCCAAAATGTTACGTATATAAAATGGTTTTACATTTCCTTTGAAATAAGTATACTTTCATTTAAATGAAAAGAGTATGGTATCCTTCAAATTTTTTGAAAAGAATCACAAAGAATAAATTGCTCTCAGTAAAATTATTTCAATATTCTTCATGGATGACAGACACAATTTTCAATGCCTGTGGTGTTCAAATCAAACAATGAGTTTATTTAAGAAAAGGTTAAGCTAATTCTAAATGTGTATGAGAATTTTTTAATCTGATTGTTGACTATATCGAAGTTGATTGTAAATATTTCAAATCTTTGTCGTTTAAATAACGCATAAATGTTTTGCATTGTGAAGAAATGGCATCATCAACACTTTTCAAACAACACTTCAACATTTTACATTTATGATATTGACAAACGAAAAAAAATAAACATTTCATTTTTTTTCTTTGTGTTTGATTTCAAACAGAAAAATGATGAAAATTCGTTTTTGTTTTTTATACGGAAAATGTCATTTAATTACAATCGATGAAAATCTGATGACATTTCAACGATTTATTCAAATTATCGAACAGATTCTTCCTCCATTTCGTGAACTCGATGATTATTTATATGTTGTTAGTGGTAAACCTCCTCATTTATTAGATCTTCACAGCGAACAACTATTCAATCAAAATCAAGAATTGATCACAACGGGATCTTATATTTGGATTAAATTAAAATAAAAAGAAAAGAGCGATGTCTGCTGCTAAAAACATTGAAAAACTTTATTTAAATTGACAAAATTCTACGGTTTAGGAAAAGCTTTAGCAAGTTTTTGATTATCAATGGCATATTCTTGTTCCCATTGTGAAACATAAGTTTTATAAATAGTTCCATCGTCTTCAATATTTTCATTGGCAATCATTTCTAAAACTTTTCGTTGACAAGATTTAAATTTGTCGAGATTATTTCTTTGACAATAATACGCATTGAGTTCATCTTTCGAACAGACAAGTTGCATTTGTTTTTTCCAAATTTGAATTCGACGAACACGATGAGAAGCATTTCCGAGGACTTGAAAATATTGTTGATAAATCGGTTCTTTGGTTATTTGAACTAATTGTCGAAGTGTTGACATACATGCCGACGAAACAGATGCTGTCGATGTTTTCGTTCCATTCAATAGACATTTCTCATTGAATTGACTTTCAGTGAATAATCCAAATAGATTCTCTTGTTCATTTGGACAACATGCTGCTACAGCACGACAACGAACTTCATAAGCTTTGTAAACTGATATTGATGGAGATCGATCGAGAAATTGTCTATGTAGTTCAACTAATCCATCTAAATCATTTTCAATTGTTGACGATGGAATTGAACCATAAACACCAAGAGAAATCAATCCTAATAATAGACTTAGTATCTTAAACATTCTCATCATTTGAATATTATCAAACGACCATTAACACACGTTCACGACATATCTTCACATCGGTCAAGGTTTTATTTATCTATCTAGAAGATGTTTCTTTTATCTAAAATAAATACCGCTCAATTCTTGATTTGATTTATTTTCGATGTCATTGGTGAATCAAAAAATCAATGAAATTTCCTCATTAATTGAACAAATATCAAAATATTCGAATAGAAAACAAGATGAACAGAAATTAACATTGGATAATTTCGTATTCAGTCATTTATGTAATCGTGATGTAATTCAAAAATTGAATTTGTAAATCAGATTTCTTTTTCTAAGTTGAATTGTATAGATACGTAGTTTACCATTGTCAAAAGAATATTTATCTGATATTGATCGATTACATTCATGTTCGATATTTACAATAGCCGATTTAATCGGTCGATATTTAATTCATCGAACATCAAATGATTTTCAAGAATTTTTAACTTCAAAAGTGAAGTGTAGTCAATCGTTTACAAACGAAATTGTCATTCTAATGAATCAATGGACTCGAAAACATCTTCAAATTGATTTAACGATTTCAAATGGAAAAGAGTAGGTGTCGCACATCAACAACTACGAATTTGTTTTTATAATCTCGATTCAAAAATAATTAAATCGATTTTCAACTAATTTTCATTATTTTCATAATAAAAAAAGTCGAAAAACACGACATCAAACAATCGAAATAATTTCATTTGTTAATTTAAAGAAAACGTTTTTCTTCTCTGTTCAAAACCGATCTTGCGCCATCAAATGAAATTACAAATTTAATTCTACATTTTCAAGTTCTGATTTATTTTTCTAAAGACAAACGAACAATGGACGAAGAAGAAGCTGGATTTCGAGCTGAATATGCAAAATCAGATCGATCAACATGCAAAGGTTGTCGATCAGGCATCAATAAAGATACACTTCGATTAGCTATTATGGTTCAATCGCCGAATTTCGATGGCAAAATTCCAACTTGGTATCATATGAATTGTTTTTTCAAAAAAGTGAAACCAGCTGACGCACAAATAATCAAAGGTTTTGATGATCTTCGTTGGGATGATCAAGAAACAATTCGAAATAAACTCGAAGGAAAATCAGCAAATCAATTGACTCAAAAATCATCAAACGAACAAGAAAGTTCGTCAATCTACACGGTTGAATATGCTCGATCGAATCGAAGCACTTGCCAAGGTTGTAACGAAAAGATCGAGAAAAATCTCGTTCGTCTATCGAAAAAAGCGACCGTCGATGGATCGTACGTTCCTCAAGATCAATGGTATCATATCGATTGTTTCAAATCGAATAAAGATTCAATTCAATTCGATGGAAATGCTGAAACATTTTCTGGTTTCGATCAATTGAATAAAGAAGATCAAACTGAATTGAAGAAAAAATTTGGTTCGACAACGGCAAATCGAAAACGAAAAAATGACAAAACAACAAGTTCAACAACGGAAAATGACGATGCTCCCAAAGCGAAAGTATCGAAAATTGAAGATCAAACTGATTCAAATAATCAACAAGATGAAATCAAATTAAAAAAAGTTCGTTTTTCTTTCGTATTGAAAATTTATTTTCATTTCTTTTTCTTCAAAGGAACAAAGTGAATTATTATGGAAATACAAAGATGCTCTTAGAAAAGAAGTTCCTAATGAAGTTTTAAAAGAATTACTCGAACATAATCATCAAAAAATAGCTACAGGAGAATCACATGTTTGTCGTTCTCTTTCTCTTTGAAACTCTCAAATTCCGTTTTGTTGATCTTTAGTTAATTGATACAGTTGCTGATTGTATGGCGTTTGGAGCTCTGGAACATTGTCCTGAATGTGGAGGATTTCTTGTTTTTGGTTATACATGTTATCGTTGTACAGGTGATGTTACTGAATGGACGAAATGTTCGTATTCAACAACAACACCAACACGAGTTCCTTTTGACATTCCAAATGATATCAAAATCGAATATGATGCTTTGTAGGTTTTTAATGATTAAATACTCTCGTTCTTTTCAATGTTTTATTTAGTAAATCATATAAATACAAAAAACGTGATCGAATTTTAGCAAAAGTTATCGAAAAACAAGTGACAATTACGAAAACACCCGATGTTCAACGGGTTGTTCAAGAGTAAATTTCATTTCGAATATTTGACTTGATTTTAAAAATGATTTTAGACCCAATTATGATAGTTCACTTCCTCTTTCGGGTTACATTGTTTCGTCAGCTGGTCGTTTAGCAAGTTCAGCTTCAACAATTCAAAAAGAAGTCGAACGTTTAGGTGGAACGTTTTCGACAAAAATCGATCCATCTGTTGGAATTATTATTAGTTCTCAAGGTTTCAAACAACGTTTTCATTTTTCTTTTTCGAAAATCATTCTTCGTTTTTGTTTTGAAAAGATGAAATTCAAAAAATGAGCAAAAAACTTCAAGATGCTCAAACATTTAATATTCACGTTGTTCCGGAAGATTTTCTCAAAGAAATTCAAACTGATCGTCCAACAATTGTCATGGAAAAATTAAAAATTTCTTCATGGGGCATTTTACCACACATTAGAAAACAAAATCAAATTATCGAAGACGAAAAAATCAAATCAGGACGATCGACATTTGGATCGTTAGATGGAAAATCGGATTGTAAATATTTTCATTTCATTTCGATTTCGATTTCATTTGTTTTCTTTTGCATAGCACGAATTAACAAATCTGTACCTGATAAAATGAAATTAAAAATCAAAGATGGAGCTGCTGTTGATCCAGAATCAGGTTACAATTTATGATTAACAAATCTCAATTCTTAACATTTGTTTTTGTTGTTGAAAGGTCTCGAAGAAACATGTCATGTTCTCAAAGATATTGATACAGGTGGAATCTTTACTTCAGTTCTCGGTCTTGTCGATATAACACGAGGAACGAATTCCTATTATAAATTACAATTATTAGAATCGGATAACGGAAAACAATGGTTCGTTTTCCGAGCATGATAAGTTTCACTTTTTGTTGTCTTTCCAAAAAATCTATTTTGTTTGTTTCTACGGGTCGAACAGGAACAATCTATGGTGGAAATAAAGTCGATGAATACACTCGAAAGAATGATGCAATCAATCAATTTCATGCTCTCTTCTTAGATAAAACAGGAAATCAATGGAATGAAAGAAATGGTTTTCAAAAACTACCAAATAAACATTATCCACTTGAAATTGATTATGGTCAACATTCGGATAATGATCAAATGAAGAAATTACTTGAATCAGCTAATTTAAATATCAAATCGAATTTACATTTGTCAATTCAAAATCTTGTTCAAATGATTTTTAATGTTGAAACAATGAAACAAGCTCTTCTAGCTTTCGAAATCGATTTAACTAAAATGCCTCTTGGTAAATTATCCAAAAATCAATTAGATAAAGCCTACAAAGTTCTAACTGAATTACAAACTCTTATTTCAAATGGAACTCAAACATCAAAAACAGCAATCACCGATGCTAGTAATCGATTTTATACATGTAAAAATCTCAATTTTCTCTGATTTGAAATCGAACAATAAGATAAATGTTTTGTTTTGAAGTGATTCCACATGATTTCGGTTTAGCTCGACCTCCATTACTCGATAATATCGATTTAATCAAATCTAAAACCGAAATGATCGATAATTTACTTGAAATCGAAATCGCTTATTCAATGTTAGATCAATCGAATAATGAAATCGAAGGCACTGAACATCCAATCGATGTTCATTACAAGAAACTTAAATGTGAACTTGAAGCTGTCGATCGAGATTCCGAAGAATTTCAACTTATTGAAAAATATATGATCAAAACACACGCCAAAACTCATGATCAATATACATTGAAATTAGTAGATTTATTTAAAACTGTTCGACAAGGAGAAAACCAACGATTTCAAGCATTCGAAACACTTGATAATCATCGATTACTTTGGCATGGATCACGTACAACTAATTTTGCCGGTATTCTTAGTCAAGGTTTACGTATTGCACCACCTGAAGCACCTGTTGTATGTTCAACATTCAAATCATTTCGATTTCTTTTTATGATTTCGATTTTAGACTGGTTATATGTTTGGAAAAGGAGTTTATTTTGCTGATATGGTTTCAAAGAGTGGTAAGACGAATTGTCTCGTTTGATTTCACAAAACAAATTCAATTTATGATTTAGCAAATTATTGTTTTACAACAAAACAATCACCTGAAGGTCTAATGCTTCTCTGCGAAGTTGCACTTGGAAGAATGCATGAATGTTACAAAGCAACAAATCTATCTGCAACTACTTTACCCAAAGGAACACATTCAACCAAAGGTTGTGGATCAACAATGCCCAATCCCAAAGGTGATGAATTTCAATTTGTTTTCATTTCGAAAATGTAATTTAATATTGATCTGTTTGAATAGAATATCATTATACAAATGAGGGTCTATGCATTCCCATGGGTCACGGTGTTCCATCAGATGCGAAGCACACATCGTTATTATACAATGAATATATCGTTTATAATACAGATCAAGTTAAAATGAAATATCTTTTGCGTGTCGATTTTCAATATAAATATTAATTCATCATTTATCTTTTGCATTTCTTATTTTTTTTTGTCTTTACTATCGAGTGATTTGTGTCTTTAACAATAAATAAATAATCAATGAAAAAAAAATCAATCGGTTTCATTGGACAACTAAGATCGCCAATAGAAATAGAGATGGATCGAATGGAGGATTACGTTTTTCATTTCGAACGTTTGGTTTGTTTTTACAAGTTGTTGATAATTTTAGATAATTCATCATGCCGAAATCGAAACGATTACAACGTATTACTTTGTCAAAATCATCGAAAAAATTGAAGAAAAATCGTGGCTTAGAATTGAAACAAGATTTAGTCAAAAAGATTCGTTCGAGTTTAGATGAATGTACAAATCTATTTGTCATTCGTCTTTACAACGAACGAACAGACAAACTTCAAGCCGTTCGAGCACATTTCCCACGATCGGAATCATCGTATTTCTTCTTCGGCAAGAATCGTGTCATGCAATTGGCGTTGGGTCGAACGCCAGCTACTGAATATCTACCCTCATTAGCTAAAGTTGCGCCTTATCTCGTCGGCAAAATGGGTTTAATGTTGACGAATCGATCACCACAAGAAGTTCTCGAATATTTCAATCAATTACAAATGGAAGATTACGCTCGAGCGGGAAATCTTGTTCAAGAAGATGTGATTATTGATGAAGGACCACTTGATGGATTTCAACATACAATGGAACCATTGTTGAGATCTTTAGGATTGACGACAACATTGAAAAAAGGAATCATTCATCTACTTAAACCATATACGATCTGTTCTAAAGGAGACACTTTAACACCTGAACAAGCCAAATTATTGAAATTATTTCAAAGACCTTTAGCTCAATTTCAAATCAAAGTTAAACTTTTTTGGAATAAAAATAATGAACAAATTCAAGTTTATGATTTACATGATGATGAAGAATTACAACAACAACAACAAGAAGACGAAGAAGAAGAAGAAGAAGTAGAAGAAGATAATGACGAAGAAATGGAGGAACAAGATGATTAAATACAAATTTTTGTTTTGTTTTGTTTTGTTGTCGTTGAATTGTCATTTCAATCTTCTATTCAAAAATAAATCATCGTTTTGTACGATTCGAATCCGTTTCATCATTTTCTTTTGCAGTTTTCGAACGCCAAACATGATCATGAATCTTTCGAAAACGCTAGTTTATCAAAATGAAATTTGTTTAGAAAACACTTACTGACTGTGCCCATTTGTTATTTCCCCAAACTTTCGAATGAAACTAAATAACAAAAATATTTGTTTATCAAAAAAAAAAGACAAAATTACTGATTGAGCAAATCGATGAAATTTTTGTGAAAATGTACGATCGTCTGCTGATGAGTTATTCATCTCTCAACTGAAAAATATATTCGCAAATGAAACGTTAAGAAGAGAAAAACAACGCCTTGTTCATACGTCATTCGTGTAAGGTCACAAGAAAAAGTGCAAAGAAAGAACAAGAAAGAATATTTTGCGTCGTAAAATCATCTTTTGAAAGAGTTCAATTTCATTGAACATTTATTTTTAAGTAAAAACAAATTCAATTTGAGAAAAAGCAGAAAAAGGTGACAAGTATATATAGAAAGTTTATGATTGAGGAGAAATTTTGGTATGATGATAATGTGATGATTGTTTCTTGGAATCGACTAATTTCAATTGAGAATCATTCGAACAAAAAGCTACATGATTTGGATTTTCAGTTGATTGAAATGATTCGATATTCGTATTATTATTATTATTCGGATCAATTTGAATTGGTATTGCAAAATAAAGAACAATTCCAAATATTCCCAATAGAATACCGAGAGAAAGTATTGCGTATGTTAACGGAGCAAATGACCATTTGAGAACCGATAAAACGACGATTAAAGCAGCACAAATGATAATATATAAAATAGATAAAACAATGGTTTTCTTTGATTTACCAAGATAAACAACCACAGCTAACATTGTCGTATAAAAGCCAATCAAAGCAATAGCTATACCTAGTTGATCTAAAATACTTTTTGTTGTTTGTTGTTTTATAATCCATCCGTAACACCATGCAGTTACATCGGAGATATTTCGATTCATTTCAGCTTTTGATGAACGTGCACAAACAAAACTTAAACTGTTCGATATTGGAGATAAATGACTTTTACCAAAAATAAAACAATCAACTGGATATTCAGGACAATCATCATCTGGTAAAAGTCTAACACTTGTTAAGAAACAACCTTGAAACATCAATATGGCTGTTATACAAAGTGTCATTCCACCCAATAAACAACATAAAATACCGACATAAAATAGAGATTTGTTTTTTACTTGATCAGATGTTTGTTTTGGGCTGAAGTCAATTCTATTGTTATTTGCATTTTCATGTGTCTTTGTTGGATTAACACCAATTAATCGTTCGAAAACAAATTCTTGTCCTTTTTTTGAACTAAAAAACGTAGCGAATACACCGGCGATTGTCACCAATGCCAAGCCCAGTGTAATACAATAATCAGCTATTGTATAAGCGGTATATGTCCATTCCATTTTTTTATAATCAAATAGAAGCAACCGAAAACGATCTGCCAAAAAAATAAGACTCACAATTTAATTTACTTCATGAAGTTTTTTCTCTCTAATAAATGTTTAAAATCAAATAATACTTGAGAAAAGAGACATAACAAAAATTAAAAAGAGAGAAAACTTTTTTTTGTGTTCCTTCAGGCAAATAGATATCAAGCTATCATATATATATATTTCTTTTTTTTGAAAAAAAGAAATAAAAAATTTAATAATTGAGAGAGAATGTATTATAAAGACCACTTTTATAATGAGTAAACATCTATAGACATTGATTTATAATCATAAATTGTTGCTCTATTTTCAAAAATACAACAACGTCATATTCGAGTAAATATCGAACGCTACTTATTTAAAGTAGGAGCCAGAGCAAGAATAGCAGGTTGTTGAACAGTAACACTAGCCATAGTAATATCAACGACAACACGACCGATAGGACCAATCGAACTGCCATTGGGACCTTGAACTGGAGGATCGTCATAAGGTTGAATAGAATCAACAGAACCAAGAACAGAATAGTGGCGAGAACTTATAACAGTAACACCCGAACCAGTGTCGAGCAAGACAACACCAGGAATGTTGTTAATTTTTGCTTGAGCAGTTAAGTAACATGAACGAGGAGAAGATATAGTAGTAGTATCGGAAGAATCAGATGATGTAATAAAACCAGAAGTAGAAGAACGATGAATAGGAACAGAAGAAAC
>ERZ778019.3589-NODE-3589-length-11084-cov-9.234019_pt1 | contig 11084 bp, 9 predicted proteins | sample MGYA00375749_ERZ778019 | MGnify/ENA primary metagenome ERZ778019 (study PRJEB29350, sample SAMN05389821) | bioreactor metagenome | isolation source: Ammonium sulfate bioreactor | place: South Africa: University of Cape Town | collected 2014-03-17 ... | reverse complement strand
CGGCACGTTGAGCAGGCCGAACGACAGGGTGCCGCTCCAGATGGGTCGTGCCATGACTTCGCACTCCGCGGCGGGAAAGGTCTGGTCGTGCCGCGACTATTCCGGCTCGCGTGTGGAGGCGTCGTCAAACCGCCAACGAGAACCGGACGCTTCGCTTCACCCGCGGCGCACGCCGGGCGGACTAACGTGCGGGCATCGTCGACCACGGAGCCTCCCATGCCTGCCCCGCGAAGCAAAGCCGCCAAGACCACCACCCAGCGCCAGCGCAAGATCCAGGCCGAGACCGAACGCGCCGAGCGCCGGAAGCCCGCCAGCGCCAAGTCCACCGCAAAGTCGGCCAAGCGCAAGCCGACATCGAAGGCGCCCAAACCCCGCAATCCGCTGCCGGCGCAGCACCAGAAGAAGCCCGGCAGCGAGCAGCAGCTCGATCCGCGGCCGCAGTTCATGGCACCGAACTACGCCGGCAGCGGCAAGCTGGCCGGCATGACCGCGCTGATCACCGGCGGGGATTCGGGCATCGGCCGCGCGGTGGCCGTGCTGTTCGCCCGCGAAGGCGCCGACGTGGCCATCGTCTACCTGAGCGAGCAGGCCGACGCCGAGGAAACCCGCGATTACGTGCAGGCCGAGGGGCAGCGCTGCCTGCTGATTCCCGGCGACGTGCGCGACCCCGCGTTCTGCCGCGACGCTGTCGACAAGGCGGTCAAGGCGTTCGGCAAGCTTTCCGTGCTGGTCAACAACGCCGCCTTCCAGGAACACGCCAAGTCGATCGAGGAGATCACCGACGAGCACTTCGACGAGACCCTGCGCACCAACCTCTACGGCTACTTCCACATGACCCGCGCCGCGTCGCCGCACCTGGGCAGCGGCTGCTCGATCATCAACACCGGGTCGGAAACCGGCCTGTTCGGCAGCGGTGGACTGCTCGACTACTCGATGACCAAGGGTGGCATCCACGCGTTCACCATGGCGCTGGCCTCCAACATGGTCAAGCGCGGCATCCGCGTGAATGCGGTGGCGCCGGGCCCGGTGTGGACGCCGCTGAACCCCGCCGACCAGTCGGCGCAGAAGGTGAGCGAGTTCGGCAAGTCCAACCCGATGGGCCGGCCGGCGCAGCCGGAAGAGCTGGCGCCCGCCTACGTGTTCCTTGCCGCGCCCTCGTGCGCCAGCTACATCTCCGGCGCGATCCTGCCGGTGATGGGCGGGCCCACCGGCTGAGCGGTCGTGGCCAGCCTGCGGGACTACCAGCGCAAGCGTGATTTCTCGAAAACGCGCGAGCCCGCCGACAACGCGGTCGGCGGCAGCGAAGGTCGCGCCATCTTCGTGGTGCAGTTGCACCACGCCAGCCGCCGGCATTTCGATTTCCGCCTGCAGATGGGCGACGTGCTGAAAAGCTGGGCCGTGCCGAAGGGACCGAGCTACGACCCGGACGTGAAGCGCCTGGCGGTCGAGGTGGAAGACCACCCGCTGTCCTACGCCGGTTTCGAGGGCGACATCGAGCACGGCTACGGCAAGGGCCACGTCGACCAGTTCGACCTCGGCGTGTGGACCACCGAGGGCGACCCCGAGGCGCAATGGCTGAAGGGCCACCTGCGTTTCGAACTGTTCGGCAAGCGCCTCAAGGGCGGCTGGCACCTGGTACGCAGCGGCCGCAAGGAGCGGCAGCCCGCGTGGTTCCTGATCAAGGCCAAGGATGCGTTCGCCGGCGACGTGGAAGCCGACGACCTGCTCGATGCGAAGATGACCCGCAGCACGCGCGCCGCGGCGAAAACGCCGGCCACCCGCGCGGCCGCGAAGAAATCCACCGCACGCAGGAAAGCCGTGCCCAAGGGAAAGAAAGTGCCGCGGGTGCGCCTGGCCAAGGCCGCCGCCGCGCTCGAAGGCGCGCGCAAGGCATCGCCCAGCGCGGAGTTCTTCAAGCCAGAGCTGGCGCGCCTGCGCGAGTTCCCGCCCGAGGGCGAGCAGTGGCTGCACGAGGTGAAGTGGGACGGCTACCGCATCCTCGCCGCGATTGCCGGAGGCGAGGTGAAGCTGTGGTCGCGCAACGCGCTGGCCTGGAACGACCGCTTGCCCGACATCGTGCAGTCGCTGGAATCATTGGGCCTGCAATCCGCCCGGCTCGACGGCGAACTGATCGCGCTCGATGCGCGCGGGCGCAGCGACTTCAACGGCCTGCAGGCCACGCTGTCCGGCGAGGCGCAGCTGCCGCTGGTCTACATGCTGTTCGACCTGCCCTACCTCGAAGGCAGCGACCTGTCGCGGGTGGGCCTGCTCGAACGCAAGGAGCTGCTGCAGCAGTTGCTGGCCCACGCGCCGAAACACCTGGCCTTCAGCACCCACGCGGTCGGCAACGGCGAAGGCGCGTTCCGCATGGCGACCGAGCAGCAGCTGGAAGGCATCGTCTCCAAGCGGATCGAATCGGCCTACCGCCCCGGCCGCGGCGACGACTGGCTGAAGATCAAGCGGCTGGAAAGCGACGAGTTCGCCGTGGTCGGCTATACCCCGCCCAAGGGCAGCCGCAGCGGCTTCGGCTCGCTGCTGCTGGCCAAACCCGACGCGTCGGTGAAGGATGGCTGGGTGTACGTGGGCCGCGTCGGCACCGGCTTCAGCGACGAGCAATTGCGGCAACTGGGGCAGACCCTTGCCGACAAGGGCAGCCGGAAGCCCACCGTGAAACTCGCCGCGATCGACCCCTTGCTGCGCGACGCGCACTGGGTCGAACCCCGCGCCGTGGCCGAGGTGTACTACCGCGGCATCGGCAACAAGAACCTGCTGCGCCAACCGAGCCTGAAGACCATGCGTACCGACAAGACCGCCGCCGACCTGACCGACAGCGAGCGCGCGCCCTCCCCTCCCGCCGCCGGGTCGCGCGCACGGCGTGGCAAATCCGCGGACAACACCCCCGCCATCACCATCAGCCACCCCGACCGCGTGGTGTATCCGGAGGACGGCATCACCAAGCAGGAGGTGGCCGACTACTACGCCAGCGTGATGGACTGGTTCCTGCCCGGCGTGGTGGACCGCCCGACTTCGGTGATCCGCTGCCCGGAAGGCACCGAGAAGGCCTGCTTCTTCCAGAAACACATGATCCAGGGACTGAAGCACGTGGGCAGCGCCAAGCTGAAGGAAGAATCCGGCGCGCAGGCCAGCTACATCTACCCGCGCGACGCCAGTTCGGTGATCGAGCTGGTGCAGTTCGGCGTGCTGGAGTTCCACCCCTGGGGCGCCACCGTCAAGCAGCCGGACAAGGCCGACCGCGTGGTATTCGACCTCGACCCCGGCGAGGACGTGGCATGGGATCGCGTGGTGGCCGCGGCGCGGCTGGTGCGCAAGCTGCTGACGCAAATGGGGCTGGAGTCATTCCTGCGCTGCACCGGCGGCAAGGGCCTGCACGTGGTGCTGCCGTTGAATCCGGGCTGCCCGTGGTCGCAGGTGAAGGGTTTCGCGCAGGCGTTCGCCAGTTCGCTGGCGCAGGCGCACCCGCTGGAGTTCATCGCCACCGCCAGCAAGGCGCGGCGCGGCGGCCTTATCTACGTCGACTACCTGCGCAACAGCCGCGGCGCCACCAGCGTGGCCTCCTACTCGCTGCGCGCGCGACCGGGCGCGCCGGTGGCGATGCCGCTGCGCTGGACCGAACTGGGCAAGCTGAAAAGCGGCCACGACTTCGACATTCATTCCGCGCCGAAGCGGCTGGCGCGGCTGCGCAGCGATCCGTGGGAAGGCATCGACGGACTGCGCCAGAACCTCGACGAGGTGATGGACAAGCTCGGCTGAGGATGGCCGCCCGCCGTGCGGGGCGACGAACATCGCGAAGAGCCGGCGGGCAGTGCCCGCCCTGCGTGGACGTCACAGAGTGGCGCCGAGCGCGTCGATGATCGCATTGGCGAAGGCGGGGATGTCGCCCGGGCGACGGCTGGTGATCAGCTGGCCGTCGCGCACCACCTCGCTGTCCTGCCAGTGCGCGCCCGCATTTTCCAGGTCGGTGCGCAGCGACGGCCATGAGGTGACCTGGCGGTTCTTCACCAGGCCGGCGTCGATCAGCGTCCAGGGGCCGTGGCAGATCGCCGCCACCGGTTTGCCGCCATCGTCGAAGGCCTTGATCAGCGAGATTACCGCCGGCACCAGCCGCAGCTTGTCGGGATTCATCACGCCGCCGGGCAACACCAGCGCGTCGTAGTTTTCCGCCCTGGCCTCGACCAGCGGCACATCCACGGCCACCGCCTTGCCCCAGTTGCCGTCGCTCCAGCCCTTGATTTCATCGGCGTCGCCGGGTGCGATCACGTCGGTCTGCGCACCGGCTTGTTCGAGCAGGCGTTTCGGTTCGGTCAGTTCACTCTGCTCGAAGCCGTCGGTGGCGAGGATGGCGATGCGGCGGCCGGTGAGGTTGACGGACATGGGAGAACTCCGGGAACGGAAATCCGCAGTATTGCCGCTGGCACATGCACGCCGCGTGCGATTGCCGTGAGCGCGGCGTGACCCCTCGCGATCGCCATTCCGGCGAAGGCAGGAATCGCACGGTCCGAGCCAACCGCGATGCCTGCCTTCGCCGGAATGACGGCTCCGGGATTTCCTCTCGAATGGGAATCACATTTCGTCCCGCCGTCACGACAGACCGTTGACGGCTCTTGCACCGACTCGCTGCGAAGGTGCTGGCGTCGCGTGATACCCGTCCGCGATGCCCGCAACCCCACATGCAAAGGAATCCGAACATGTCGATCTCACTGCTGGTGGTCATCATTCTCGTCATCCTTTTGATCGGCGCGCTGCCGACCTGGGGATACAGCCGTTCGTGGGGCTATCGCCCGATGGGTGGCATCGGCGTCATCCTGCTGATCGTGCTTGTGCTGTGGCTGTTGGGCGCATTCCGCTGACGCCTCGCCAAGGTGATGATTCCCCTGGCCAAACCGGTGGATCGCGTGCGCGAAGGCAGTCTGGCCCGGCTGCGTCGCGAGGCGGCGGAATGCCGGGACTGCCCGTTATGGCGCCGCGCCACCCGGACCGTGTTCGGCCATGGCCCGGCGCATGCGGCGGCAGTGCTGATCGGCGAGCAGCCGGGCGCACAGGAGGACCTCGCCGGCGAGCCGTTCGTCGGTCCGGCCGGCAGCCTGCTGGACCGCGCCATGGCCGAGGCGGGACTGGACCGCAAGACGCTCTATCTCACCAACACCGTCAAGCATTTCAAGTACGAACTGCGCGGCAAGGCGCGCCTGCACAAGCGCGCGAATGCTGCCGAACAGGCCGCCTGCCGGCAGTGGCTCGCGGCGGAACTCGATCGGGTGCAGCCGCGGGTGGTCGTGGGCCTGGGCGCGATGGCGGCGCAGACACTGTTCGGCAGCGCCTTCCGCATCAGCCGGGAGCGCGGTCAGTGGCACCAACTTGGTGAGGACTCGCGCGGACTCGCCACCTGGCATCCGTCGGCCGTGCTGCGCATGCCCCACGAGGAACGCCGCCAGCAGGCCTATCGCGAACTCGTCGCCGACCTGCACGCGGTGGCGCTGGCGCTGGCGGGACTTGCCGGGCGGAACTGAGCCGTCAGAACCTGTGAAGAAAACCACGTCCTGCGGCTTTCTGCTGTCGCGGACCCGCCACCTGCCCGGATCGCTCACGCGAACCAGTCACTTGCGCGACTGCCTGGTCACAACCCCTCGGCGCAGGAAACGCAGCAACGCCCTCTCCAGCCGTCGCGGATGCGCGGCAAACGGGGCGATCGCGCGTTGCAGGCTGCCATCCGTCCAGCCCGTGAGCACGCGCGGATGGATGTAGGAGCCACGGCACACGGCCACGGTATTGCCGAGCAGCGCCGCGACCTGGGCGATCGCGTCGGCCAGCACGCGTCGGCAAGCCCGTTCGCCGCCCTTCGCAGGCCGCGGCGTGCAGGCCAGGATGCGCGCCGCGTGCACGGTGCCGCCCCAGGTGCGGAAGTCCTTGGCGCTGAATTCGTGTTCGTCGCCGTCGCTGCAGGCCGCCCGCAGGTACTCGTTGACCATGTCCGAATCGACCGGTTGCCGCCTGCCGTCATCGTCGATGTACTGGAACAGGCGTTGCCCGGGCAACTGCTGCACGCGACGCACGATGCGCACCAATCGGCGGTCGTCCAGTTCCACCTCCTGTTCCTGGCCGCTTTTGCCGCGGAAGGTGAAGCGCAATCGCCCGCGCTGCGCTCGTACGTGACGCGTGCGCAGGGTGGTAAGGCCATAACTGCGGTTGTCGCGGGTGTAGCAGTCGTTGCCGACGCGGATCAGCGTCTCGTCCAGCAGGCGTACGAGCAAGGCCAGCAGCTTCTCGCGCGGCAGGCCGTCGCGGGCGAGATCGCGGCCTGCGCGCCGGCGCAGTGCGGGCAGTCTTTCGCCGAACGCCACGACGCGGTCGAACTTGCCGCGGTCGCGATAGCTGCGCCAGCGCGGGTGATAGCGGTACTGCTTGCGCCCGCGCGCATCGCGACCGGTGGCCTGCAGGTGGCCGCGTGGGTCGGCGCAGATCCAGACGTCGGTATAGGCCGGCGGGATCGCCAGCGCGCGGATGCGCGAGAGCTCCTCGCGATCACGCACCGTGCGACCCGCCGCGTCGCGATAGCTGAAACCCCGGCCATGGCGAACCCGATGCAGGCCGGGCCGGGTGTCATTGACGTAGACCAGGCCCATGGCACGGGTGGCCGGGCGTGGGTCGGGGGTGTTCGTGGGCGCGGCCATGCCACTCCGGGATTCGGGATACGCCAGCGAACGACGCTGCCGGCGAATCGAGTATCCGCAGCGCCGGTCAACGAGGGGTGATCCGGCGTCAGCGCAGCGGTTCGGCGGCCTTGGCGCCCTGACAACGGATCGGCCCGCCGTCGCGGCCGCGGGCCTGGGTGAAGCTGGAGCCGCGGCGGTTGATCACGATGCCGTTGGCGCATTGCTGGTTGGCATCCAGCTGATAACTGGCGGCGATGCGCTGTGCCTCCTGCTGCTGGCGCTGCAATTGCACGGCGCGGCGGGCCTGGTATTCGCGCGCCTGGTCGGCGACCTGGCGGTAATTGCTGGCCAGCTCCTCGCGACGCTGGCGCAGGTCACGCGCCAGTTCGTCGTGGCGCTGGCGCGCACCGGCGCGGGCTTGTTCGGCCTGCAGCGCGGCGGCGCGTTCGGCTTCCTGGGTCAGCTCGTCGGCGTGGCGGGCGGCGAGCAAACGCGACACTCCGTTGAAACCCAGGATCGCCACGATGAGGGCGGCGACAGCGGCGGCGATCTTCCAGCGCAAGGCAATCGTCATGGCTCCCGCTCCCGCGCGGCGATTCAGCGACCGAAGATGATCTCGTCACCCTCGTGGTCGCGGTCCCAGCCACGCAGCTGGTCGCGGATGTGCGCGATGCCCTGTCGACCGAGCGCATTGCGCTCCTCATCCAGTACCTGGCCGTCGAGCAGTTCGGCCAGTCGCTGCGCGGTGGGCAGCATGGCGTCCCAGGCGTCGAGCGCGGGAACCGGCCCGGGCAAGGTCATGAAGAAACTGACGCCGGGGGTCTGCAGCGCGTCCAGTCGGGCCAGGTCGAAATTGCCGGGCTTGAGCATGTTGGCGACGCTGAAGATGGGGCCGAGTTCGCGCTTGCCGTCCACCAGACGGTGATAGATGCCCATGTCGCCGAATTCCAGCCCGGCCTTTTCGGTGGCGACGACCAGATCCGGCCCGTTGAAACGCGCGCCGTCGCGCGCCACCACGAACAAGGTGACGATGCGCTCCACCGGCGTGTCGGCCGGGCGCCGACCCAGCTCCGAGCGCGGCGCCGGCTTGGCGGCAGGCGGCGGCACCGGCGCGGCGGCGGGCGGATCGGCGGCGGGTTCGGCGGGCGCGCGCAAGGCATCCACGATCGAGGCGGCGTGGCCGGCCAGGCGCTCGGTCAGGCGTTCGGCCGGCTTGGCCGCATGGCGTTCGCCGGAGAGCGTGGCGCCGAGGCGCTCCAGCTCCTCCCGCAGGCCGACATCGAGCTCGCCTTGCTGCGGTGTCGCCGCGGTGTCGCCCAGGCTGAAGGCCGGGTTGTCGGCCAGGCTGGAACCGCCCATGGTGGGCTCGCGCCGCGCGTGTCCGTGCGTGTGCGCGTCACCCGCAGCCCTGCGCTTGCCCTGCTCTTTCCGCGGCTGGCCGAACAGCCAGATCAGCGCCAGCACGACCAGTCCCACGATCAGCATCGGAATGCCGACGGCGGCGTTCCACGCAAAGGCAAGCAAGGGTTGCACGGTCATCATCGGTTCCTTCAGGCAGCTCCCGCCAGTTTAGTCGCTTCAGCCAGGTCGACCTGCACCAGACGCGACACGCCGGGCTCGCGCATGGTCACGCCGCACAGCTGGGTGGCGGCTTCCATGGTGGCCTTGTTGTGGCTGATGAAGATGAATTGCACGTGCTCGCTCATCTCGTTCACCAGACTGGAGAAGCGGCCGACGTTGGCCTCGTCCAGCGGCGCGTCGACCTCGTCGAGCAGGCAGAACGGCGCGGGGTTGAGGCCGAAGATGGCGAACACCAGCGACACCGCGGTCAGCGCCTTCTCGCCGCCGGACAGCAGCGAGATGTTGGACGGGCGCTTGCCTGGCGGGCGCGCCATGATCGTCACGCCGGTGTTGAGCAGGTCGTCGCCGGTGAGTTCGAGATAGGCGTGGCCGCCGCCGAACAGGCGTTGTCGAGGTAGGTCTTGCGCTCGCTCTGCTCGGCGTGTTCCTGGATCGCGGCCAGGTTGACCGGTTCGATCCTCGCGATTTTCTGGCCGATGTCGGCGAGCTGTGACCGCCACTGGCCGGCGTCGATATCGTCGGCCAGCTCGGCCAGCAGGGTCTCCAGTTCGAGGCCGGAGGCGGCGATGGCCTCGGCCAACTGTTCGGCGCGCAGTTGCAGCGCCTGTGCGGCGAGACGCTTCTCCGAGAGGCCTTCGCGCAGGCTGGCCAGGCCCTGCTCGGCCAGGTGGCGCTGCTGTTCGAGCTTGCGGAATTCGAGGTCGCAATCTTCCAGCGCGCGGCGTGCTTCCACCAGTTGCTTGTCGACCAGCAGGCGCTGGTCGAGGTAGGCCTGGCGTTCGGCCTCCAGCTCGGCGATCGGGTCGGAGCCGGCGGCGAGCTGTTCGGCGATCTCGCTGCGGCGTGCCTCGATCTGGCGCAACTGGGCGTCCATGCGGCCCAGCGACTGTTCCAGCGAGTTGAGTGACGAGCGCCTGGATTCCAGCGACAACGCGAGCGCATGGGATTGATCGGCTGCCTCGCGCGCATTCATGCGTGCTTCCTCGCGGGCTTCGAGCAGGCCGCGGCGTTCGTTCTCCAGCTCGCGGCGCTGGTCTTCCAGGTCGCCCATCAGACCGACCGATTCGTCCAGCCGCGCACGCGCCTCGCGGGTCTGGCTCTGCAGTTCGTCGAGCTGGGCGGCCAGCTCGCCCAGTTCGCCGTTGACCTTCTCGGTGCGGGCGCGGGCGGTTTCCAGCTTGCCGCGATGGCTCTGCAACTGGCCGGCCAGTTCGGACTGGCGCCGGTGCGCGTTGTACAACTCGCGCTGCGCGTCGTCGCGCGCGCGCTCGGTCTCGAACTTGTTGGTGCGCAGGGCGTCGAGCCGCTCGCCGGCTTCTTCCAGTTGCGCTTCCAGCGTGGCGATCTGCTCGGCCAGCGTGCGCAGCTCGCGCTCGCGCGCCAGCACGCCGACCTGACTGCCCTGTGCGCGGCGCACGCGCGCCCAGCCCGGGCCCAGCCATTCGCCGCTGCGCGTCATCACCGACTGGTACGGCGCCAGTGCCGACAGCGAGCCGACCTGCCGGTGCGCGTCGGCCAGCGATTCGGCGGTCAGCACGTGGCCGAGAATGGCCAGCGCCGCCGCCGGGCCACGCACGTGCGCCGCCAGCGTGCCGGCGGTGCCGGCTCCTCCGTCGGCAGCATCGAGCAAGGCGATGTCGGCGTTGTCGATGCCCTCAAACTCGGCGGCCAGCGCGTGTGAACCGTCGACCAGCACGCTGTCGAGGAAGCCGCTCAACGCGGTTTCGACGGCGGTTTCCCAGCCGTTCTCGACCTGCAGCGACTCGCCGAGGCGGCGCGACCTGTTCAAGCCCAGACGAGCCAGCCAACCGCTGGCGGCGTTCTCTTCCTGACCGAGCGCGGCGTGCTGCAGCGCTTCGAGCGAAGCCTGCCGGCCGCGGGCGGCCTGCAGTTGCTGGCGCGCCTCGTTCAACGCGGACTGCACCTGGCGCTCTTCTTCCTGCAGCTTCTCGTGGTTGGACTTGTGCTGATCGAGCACGCTGCCCAGGGTTTCCACGCGCTCGCGCTGGGCATCGTGCTCGCCGTGCAGTTGCTCGCCGGCGGCGGCCAGCGCAGCCAGGTCGGTGGCTTTTTGTTCGGCTTCCAGCGCTTCACGGCGACGCGCCAGGTCGATGCCCTGGCGGTCGAGGTAATTGAGCTTGGTGCGCTCCACTTCGGCGGCGCGGTTGGATTCGCCGGCGTTGCGGGTGTGGCTGTCCCAGCGTTGCTGCCAGTCGGCCAGCTTGGCCTCGGTGCTGCGCTGGGCTTCGGCGGTGTCCTCCTGCATCTGCTGCAGGGCTTCGAGCTTCGGCTCACCCTCGGCCAGCGCCATGCGCAGGGCTTCGATCTGTTCGCGGTCGGTGGCGATGTGCGCGGCCAGTTCCGCATGCTCGCGCTCGCTGTCGGCGTGGGCACGCTGCAGACGTTCGGCGCTTTCCTTGTTGTGGCGCACCTGCTGCTCGACACGAGCGATCTCGGCGCCGACCTTGTACACGTCGGCCTGCACCGCGTTCAGGTGCTCGCTGGCGTCGGTGTGGCGTTCGCGCATGGCTTCGATCTGCGCCTCGATCTCGCGCTGGCCGGCCAGCTGCTTCTCGATCTCGATCTCGGCGGCGGACAGGCCGGCGCCTTCGCCGTCGTGCTGGCTCTTGAGGCTGCGGTATTCGAGCGCGCGCAATTCGGCTTCCTTGCGCGTCTGCTCTTCCTTCAGGGCCTTCCAGCGCTCGGCGGCGCGGGCCTGGCGGTTCAGGTGTTCGAGCTGCTTGTCCACCTCGTCGCGCACGTCGTTCACGCGGTCGAGGGTCTCGCGGGTGGACTTGATGCGGCTCTCGGTCTCCTTGCGGCGCTCCTTGTACT
>ERZ778019.3586-NODE-3586-length-11090-cov-4.543815_pt1 | contig 11090 bp, 10 predicted proteins | sample MGYA00375749_ERZ778019 | MGnify/ENA primary metagenome ERZ778019 (study PRJEB29350, sample SAMN05389821) | bioreactor metagenome | isolation source: Ammonium sulfate bioreactor | place: South Africa: University of Cape Town | collected 2014-03-17 ... | reverse complement strand
ATAACGATAACGATAACGATAACGATAACGATAACGATAACGATAACGATAACGATAACGAGATGAAGGACCGGATGTCAGATCGACGATAGTAACTTAGACTTGCGTCGAAGGAGGCATGGTTTGCATCTCCTCACCTGAATCATCGTGACCGAGGTACGGTGAGCTAGGTTCGTGGTTCTGCTGATCGTCCGAGAGTACGTCGACGCCTCCGAGTGTTCCGATGCCTCGTTCGGCATCGCTGCGCTCGAGTTCCGTGTGTTGCGCCGTGGCGCGTTCGAGTTCGGAGCGGAACTCGTTGCGTAGGTCAATGTTTTGCGCACGAGCGCGTTCGATGCGCTCCTCGATGTCGTCCTCCTCGGGAACGAGGCCCGGGTGCAAGTAGGCGCTCTGGAGGATCGGCAGCGGCACGTCGTAGTCGACGAGGTAGGGCGAGCCCTTCTTGACGTGTTGGTCGTACTCCCACCAGTTGCGGAGGTTGAGGAGCAGCATGATGAGGAGGGCGGCGCCGGCGAGGCCGCACGAGATGCCGAGGCCCCAGTAGGCGCCCTTAATGTAGAAGAAGACAATGAGCACGGCGTTGGAGATGACCTGCGCGGCGAGGAACTGGTTGATGAGGTTGGGGATGACCGAGCTGTCGGTGAGCTGGTCGCGCGGGTACACGTGCAGAATGTTGTTCTTGTCGTATAGGTAGAGGAAGAGAAAGTAGGCGATGCCGACGACGAGGATCAGCGGCACGATGACGGCGAAGGTCTGGATCATGGCGAGTACGACGGTCATCTGCGCCAGGCGGATGCTCGGTGGGTCGAGCGGGTCGAGGCGCTTGCGCGTCTCGTGGAACTCGCTGTCGGAGACGCACATGTAGCGCAGCTTGAACTGGCGAATGAAGAGCAGATGCGGGCGCAGGAGGCGCATGGCGCCCGAGGTGAAGGTCTGCTGCAGAATGTAGTTGATAAAGTACGCGCCCTGGATGGCCCAGTCGATCTTGGAGAAGGCGTCGAAGCCCTCGTTGGCGATCTTGATGTACGAGTTGAACGAGCCGATGAAGAGCAGCGGAAAGACAAAGACGTTGAGGATGACGAAGACGTAGTAGTGGCGCATGAGCGAGGCCTCGCGCGACGAGTGGTAGTGCGGATGCTCCCAGTTGCAGAAGGGCTTGAGTATGTCGGGCAGCACGACCACCAGCAGCGAGGTGAAGAGCGACGGCAGGTAGCCCTCGATGATCTGCTGTATGAGCGGATACCAGTTGATGACCTTGGAGACGACGTAGCCGATGCCCGGTATGGTGACGAGCGACTCGGTGTTGGTGAGGAACGAGATCGGTATGGCCCACAGCGCCGCCGCCACCACGACGCCGACCGTGATGATGAGGCGGCGCACGAAGCGGTTGTGGCGGCCGGTCTTGAGGTAGTCCCAGAAGAGCTCGCCGTGCGGCGGCGCGCGCGAGACGCTCCACTGCCGCGCACGCATGTGCGACACAATGTCCTGATCGTCGACCGACGCCAGCAGGTTCTGGCGATTGTCGGCGACGTAAAAGTCGCGCAGGCACTTGTGCGCCGCGTCGACCTTGTAGAAGGTCACGAACGCGACGCCGGTCGTCTCGAGGCGCCGCTTCTGCAGACGCGACACGCGCGCCGACAGCTGCGGAATCTTGGCCTTCCAGTAGTCGATGCTGTCCTGCTTGGTGCGACAGCGGCACAGCACGAGCGGCACGCCACACGTGCCGGGATAGCGCTTCGGCCGGCGCTCGTCGCGCATCAACACGGCCTGCTCGTGCTCGAGCGACAGAATGCCGTTCTCCTTCTGGCGCTTGAGCTTGGTGAGCCGCGGTGCATGGTAGCCAATGTGCGCCGCCGCCACCTGATCGGGATACAGCTGCTCCATGAAGAGCTGCAGCTCGCCGCCGTTCTGGATGCGCCGCGAGATGCCGTAAATGTACACCGTGTGCGAGTTGACGTACTCGCGAGCACGGAACAGCCGACGGCTGCGAAAGTACAGCTGCTGGAACCACACGATGATCACGAGCGCCAGGATCTGGAACACGCACGCCAGCACGACGTGCGCCGCCAGGAGGTCCGAGCCACGAGGAATGTTGGTGGCGGTCGTCTGCGCCCAGCCGCGCTCTTGCGTGTCGGTCGAGCCGCCAATGATGTTGATCGGCAGCAGGATCGGCAGCGCCAGGCACGCCATGAACATCACATACAGGAACATGAAGATCTGGAACTGAATGTACAGCAGACCGTACATGCCTCCACGCAAGCCGACCTCGTCGCGTGTGGCACGAAGAGTACGAAGGAGCCACGAGATGTTGGCGAACGACAGTATCGGTGGTCGCGTATCACTGTGACACACGTCGAGAGTGAGACAACGATCAGCAGCAGCAGCAGGCTGACATCTGCTCGTGGTGGTCGTGTGATAGATACCCTTCGTTCCAGATACGTGGATAGTAGAATTGAGGATAGCGAGGTCGGATAATGTGATACACCGCCCAAACGATGGCAGCGATCAACAAGTTGATGGCGAGTGTGATGGGTATACCGCCATCGATCGACGGCTTCTGGCTCGTTGATGCAGGATCAAAGGCTGCAATCGGCATTTTGACGATAACAACGATAGGGATAACGATGACGATAACGATGGAGAGAGAGCTGGCCCGAGAGCTGGCCCGCGAGAGAGGTCGATATGGTGCAAGCAGCCGACCCACCGACCACGCACGACCTTGTGCTGCGGATACCTTAACTAAACCGCCACCAATATATCAACGACCTTCTCTCACTCTCTCACAATCACTCGTGCGGTAGAGAGCCAACCAGCCGCCAGCTACGTGATGCGCGAGAGAGCGGGCGTGCTGCGTGGCTGCGTGCGAGAGGAGAGAGAGACGAAAGAGCGCAGAAGAAGACGCGGCGGCGGCTCCGCCTCCCGACGCTGCTGCTCTGAATGCGCGCCAAGCAACTCCAACAGTCGCCGTCGGTCATTGTCGCACGACGAGGCTGTTCGTCGTGTCACGGAGAGACCGCCGTTCAATACAAGCATAGTCGATATATTTACACGCATGCACGCATACACACGCACACGCACGCACGCAGGCACAAAGAGAAGGAGCGGCATTGGTAGCGCTCTCAGCCGCCACCTGCAACCGTCATATGGCGTACACCGCGATACGACGTTGCCAAGAGTGGGTGAATCACGCTCCCGACTCACGACACACACATACACGCGGAGTAGTAGTAAATACTAGAACAATGCAAAGTATGAGAGTAGGTTGTAGAGGCCCATTGCGATTGCCAGGAGGCCGATGGTAATGTAGCACAGGAACGAGGTGAATACGACCGTGAAGGGATTGCGGTCCCACCAGAGCTGTATGGCGACCTCGCAGTTGGTGGTGAGCACCGAGTAGGTCGACCACAGGAAGGCCAGCAGCGTGGTGGTGAGCAGCGAGTGGAGGCTGAAGAGCGCCTCTCCTCCGGGCGTCGTGGCGGCGATCGGCAGCAGCAGACGCACGCACTTGTAGGTGATGAAGGTCATGATGCGCGAGCCGCAGCACAGCACGAAGACGGTCGCGACGCCGCGTAGTGCCTGTGGCAGCGGGATGAATCGACGGCTGACGACGAGGAAGACGGCGGCGACCGGCAGCGAGATGATGAAGGTGCCGAGCACCGTGAAGGCCTCGGCCATGCAAAAGTAGATCATGCCGTAGCTCGCAAAGGTCGCCAGCACGTGCAGCAGCGCCTCGCCGTGCGGGTCGCGCGACTCGGCGCTCTTGGCGAGCGTGCGCCCGAACGTGAGCTCGACGATCTCGAGCAGCTTGACGAGGAACAGCAGGAAGGTGAAGATGGCCAAGACGGCCCAGTGGTAGTGCAGCACGAGCGAGAACACGAGCGGCATGCACACGAGCGTCGTGCACGTCGGTATCAAGAAGCCGGCCATGGTGCCGAGCAGCATGCCGACGGCGTCCGACTGGTTGCGCCGTTGGTACGAGATGCGCGCCACGCCGAGGCACAGGACGAAGAGACTCAGCAGCAGGAAGGCCGTCATGGCAAAGTGGCCGGCGCCGAGCAGCATCGGAATGAACGCCAGCCACGTAAAGACCTTGAAGACCATGAGCGCCTGCCGGCGTATCATGAACCAGCCCTCGTCGCGGTAGATGCGCCGATACGTGCGCTCCTTGCTGGGATCGAGGCAGTGCCACTGAAAGAAGATCCAGTAGTGGTAGAGGTTCCAGCAATCGAGCGGCGGGTACATGTCGGCCGGCAGCCGCTCGATGCCGAGGCCGTGCCACAGGCTCTTGTCGCTGCAGATGCGCCACCATCGCCGCGACACCAACGCCGCCGAACAAAGGTCCTTGACACTGCATGCAGCACACATACACATACATGTGTGGTCAATCGAGAGTCGATAGAATCTCGGCCGCCGCGAGCTGCGACGTACGAGAGTTGCTTGAAGATCACGAGGCACACCTCGTCCGGCAGCACGAACGTGGGATCGAGCATCGACTCGAGGTAGCCATCGTCGTCGCCCGGCACCGTGACCACCGGCGAGTTCTCGGCCGCATTCAGTTGCGAGGCAAACGATCGACGGCGCTTTAGGAACTCCATGGTCTCGAGCGAGCCCGAGCGAATGAGTGGCAGTGGTGATTGTAGCGGCTCATGCATGGCTCGTCGTCGTCGTTGTGGTGGTCGCTAGGTATGTACGCACGCGCATATCAGGGAATGAATGAGTCAGCGAGCGAGCGAGCGAGTTCGATGATGATGAGCAGCACCACGACGAAGGAGACGAGTCGAAGGTACGTACGTGTGAGAGCTGGTGCTCTCACTTGGTGTGCGCGTATCAGAGTGAGCCGCTGCGTGTGGGTTGCGGGCTGTGGTGGGCGCAGAAGTGACAGCAGCGCTCGTAACCGACAGCAGAGCGAGCGCACGGGAAGAGAGCTATCGCCGCCGTGTCGAGCTCTCGCCAAGTGTAATGGATATTCGATGGAGGCAACGCGAACCGATCGATTGGCAGCTGATCAAGGATATGAACGGTGTCGGTGAGGTAGATAGCTGCTAGCTGGCGCAGCGTGCGAGAGCAAGCGAGCTGGGAACGAATGATGCTGCTCCACGCCCGCGCGCTCTCTCGGTGCCCGATGGCGGTCCGAGCGAGGCGCCTTTCTCCGCAATACCGCCGCGCCGCCGCACATCGGCCCGAGATATCGACCCCGTCGCCAACCCAGAGAACGCACGCATTCTCCACTCTGTCGCTGGCACACAACCGCCACTTTGTTGTTGGGATGTACAAGATTGATTGATTGATTGAATGAACGCTGGCCGAGATCCTGGATTCAATCAATCGAGGTCGTCGGCGCTGGCGAGCTTCTCGAGCTCCACCTCGCGCAGCTCGTTCTCGTAGACCTTGAAGAACTCCTCGATCGAAGTGAGGTTCTCGGGCGCCACGAGCGATCGGAGGCTTTCGAGTTGCCGCTTGGCTGACGCCAGGAGCAGCTCGCTCTTCCACGAGTGCGCCTTGGCCGACAGCTCGGCCCACGAGCGATTGTCGCGGGTGCAGTGCAGCAAGTAGGTGCGCGGCAGGTTGGGGTTGTCCTTTCCGACCCTATGGGCGCAGTAGCGTGAGGACGGGTTGGTGGTGATGCGTGGCTTGCGACACGTACGCCTTGGCGAGCCATGCACTCGGCTCGGGGAAGACGCCAAAGTTCGCGCCTTCATCGCCGTACTGGCGCACGATCGCCGTGTATCCGTGCTGTCGCATGAGAACATCGGGACAATCGGTTCCAGAGTGCATCGGCGCGCCCCACGCAGCCCAAGCCTCAACGTAGCTCTTGACGAAGATGCTCTTGATCGATGCGACAGCAAAGATGTCGGCCTGGCACGGTGCTCGGGGCGTGAGACTCGCGCACCGATCACCGGGAGCTCTCACGCCTGCGCCACGTACCACGAGCGTGCTGCCGGGAGATGACAGGCGGCTGACGCCGTGCAGCAGCGAATGGACAGCAGGCAGCTCAAAGTACATGAGCAGGCCCTCGAGTAGCCAGCACGATGGCTTGCTGTGGCGTGCCACCACGCCTGGTGAGCAAGCTTGCTGTGTGGCCGACTTGGCATGGCCCGCACGCGGGTGGAGCTCACGCGATGGCCATCGCGTACCTGGGGTCGAACGAGGCAGCGAGCAGCGCCGATTCCCACGTGCCGTCGCGCAGGTCGGCACCGACGTACCGCACGGCCGAGCACGAGAGCTTGGCCGAGTGCAGCACACGCAGCTTCTCCTCGAACACCTCTTGGAAGTCGACCTCGAACACTGTCACGCCCTCGGGCCATGGCAGGCGGTAGGCTCTGCGAGGAGCGTGTGAGCACGAGAGTGCCGGCGGCAGCATTGCGCAAGCGCCGGCGCCGCACCTCGTATCGAGACCGCTTCCGAGCAGCACGATCTGGCGCACGGGATCACGCGGACGCGTTGCTGCCTCGAGTGCACAGTTGTCGAAGAACCTGCACAGTGGAGCTGGTGAGGCGCGTGGCGGGCGGCACGGTGCCGAGTCGGCGCGACGCGAGGCGTACTTGGTGCGGATCGCCACGACAGCCGACGGCCGCGAGTCTCGGCCAAAGTTGAACTGGCTCATGTGCTCCCAGAACGCGAAGCCAAACGCGCCTGCAAGCTGCTCGGCCCATGGATCTGTGAGGCGCTCGCTCGTGCGCAAGTGTCAGCTGAGTGGCGCCGTGCCGAGGAGTGCGGTGCAGCACGGATGGATGGAGGGCATATCGCTGCACACCGTAGATGACGCGCTCGGTCTCAGGCAGGCGCGACTCGACGGCGCGACCAGCGGCAATGTAGGTCGCCGTGCGCGCCACGGGCACCTGCAGGTTGCTTGGTGGCGCATGCGCGAATGCCGAGGCAGAGCTCGAGGATGTGGTGGTTGTTGTTGTTGTTGTGGATGAGGAAGCCATCGAGGCGTGCGAGCAGCGAGCGGCGACGATGCGAATGGGTTCAAAGCGCTCCTGCCTCCAGAGAGGAGGCGGTGCTGCTCATATTGTTGTTAGCTGGGGGTTTAGGGGTTGGTACAGTACACTCGAGGCCGCAAATACACAAACGGAAAGCAAATAGAGCATCAATAACAAATATCTGGGACGCAAGAAGAGAGAGATAGAGAGCGTCCAGCCTTGGTTGCTACTCGTGCAGCAGCGTCCAGCCGGCGCGAATACAAAAACCACCACGCGGCGCTCTTTCGAGCGAGCAAGGCGGCGCACTAACACGAACGATAGCGGGAGGAGGAGGTGGAGGAGTAGTGGCGGTGAGCAGCAGCACGGGAGCTTAGAGCATATTGCGCACTCGAGTCGTTTGGAGGTGCAGGAGGTCCTCGGCCTTGCCGAGCACCTCGCCAGCCTCGGACGAGAGGTCCTTCTTGAGTTGCTCGCTGGCGTCGGCGATCTTGCCGAACGCCTGCGCCGACTCGGACTTGACGCGGTCGATGGCGTTCTCCATGATCTGGCGGCCCTTGAGGGCGTTGGCGCGGAACTTGCTGGCAAAGAACGACTCGAGCGAGCCAGCGGCCAGGTACGGGAAGGCCGTGACCTTGGCCTCCTGCAGGAAGGTGGTCCACTCGGGGTTCTCGGCACTCTTCTGTAGTGGTCGCGCGAGGCGTTGAGCACGTGCGAGAGAGAGCACGAGAGAGCACGAGAGAGAGAGCCAAACGTACCGTGTAGGTGCAGACCTCCTCGATGAGGATCACGCTCTGGAACGAGAGGTTGTGGCTCTTGAGCACCATGACTTCGTTGCGCGGGTCGACGTACGAGTGCTCGACCATGACGCCAACGCCGCCACCCATGAAGCTGGCGACGACGCGCGGCAGCTTGTCTTGCATCCACACGACGCGGGTCGCGCGCAAGATGCCGGTCTCCTTGTCGAGGTCGCGAGCCACGATATCGACCGAGAGAACGTCAGGCCGGCTCTCACAGGGGTACTTGCGCCAGCTGGCCATCGACACCTCGCGCCATGTGTGCCTGCGTCGAGGAAGAAAGCGAGATAGCGAGCGCGCGTGAGAAGGAGAATGACACAACGACGAAGACGATGGATGGCTGGCGTACTTGAAGGTGTAGTTGAGGGTCTCGAAGATGGGCATCACGATGAGAGGCTGCAAGGGACGAGGGAGCAGAACGTTAGCGCCACACACGAGCGGGCGAGGCACGAGCACGAGCGTAGGAACGCACGAGCGAGAGCGTTAGACGTACAGCGAATGAGAATGAGAGGAGAGAGCGTGGTGCTTGCCGACGGAACAAGAGCGAAAGAGACGAAAGACGACGGCGCATCTCCGCTTGTTTGCCGGAGCGCGGTACTTATATGCCGGGGTACGAGTTTTCCTCGCACTCGGCGCCGTGACCTCCAGCCGAAATTCGATCGCACTTTCGCATGTTCGCCGCCTTCGATCAACCAACCAACCAACGGGAGAGCGAGAGAATATCTTGATATCGCCTGCCCCTCTCGCGCGTACCTCAGCTCGAGCGTCTCAGTCTTGGACCGCGATGGTGGTGGCGTGTGTGGCCGTCCTCGGCCAGGCCAACAACCCGCTGTTCCTGCAGACGTACAACACGCAGGTCGAGGAGCTCAAGTTCCACTTCATCGTGCACGCCAGCCTCGACATTGTCGAGGAGCGGCTCAAGGAGGCCTCAAACCTGCAGTGCTACCTCGGCCTGCTGTATCCGATCGAGGACTACAAGGTGTACGTATCACTCTCGCGGCTCCCCTCTCTCTCTCTCTCTCTCTCACTCTCGCGACTCCCTCTCTCTCGCTCTCGGCTGACCACCGCCCGACACGGCAGATACGGCTACATCACGCACACCGGCATCAAGTTCGCCGTCGTGGTCGACGACATCGAGGTCAAGGACCAAGACGTGCGGCAGGTACGCTCCTCCTCCTGCTGCTGCGTCTGCTCTGGCCGTCGCTGATCGATGCCTCACACGCCGTGCAGTTCTTCGAGAAGGTGCACGCGTTGTACGTTGCGACGACCAACAACCCGTTCTACCAGCTGGAGACGCCGGTCGCGACCAAGCGCTTCGTGCAAGGCATCTCGCGTCTCGCGACCGTGGTGCCTCCGGCGTAGATTGGCGCCCTCGTCGCATCCGAGTGTAGATAGCAAGCGAGGAGTAGTGAGAGTGCAGTAGCGTGTGTGTGTATTTTGTAGTGGCTGTGCGGATCGACGTCGAGATGATGATGTGACTGACTGACTATTCATTGCTGTTCTATTGGTAATATCTGGACCTCGTACTCGAGATCGACAACACGCGACGAGAGGGAGAGAGAGTGCGTGTAGGTGTGGTGGTAGTAGAGGTAGTAATACAATTGGTGATGTTGATGGCAGTACGACAGCGGCCGTGCTGCAATCAATCAAGCAATCAATCAATCGATCGACGCCGAGGCTCAACGAGAGAGTCGCGCTACAACTCCCAACATGAACCCGCGACCATCCGATACGATCCGATAGGTGCGACCAACGCGACGTCATCAGTGATGGTTGCACGCCGCTCTCACTTGGCGACACTGGTTGCGAGAGCCTCGCGCGAGCCACCTCGCTTGCTGGCTGATCGGCCGTTCTCCTTGTCGGCCTTGGCGGTCGATGATGGGCGCTCGATGGCGCTGCTCGTGTGCGTGCGGCTTCGCAGCCGGTACGGCGTGCAGTTGATGAGGTCCTGCGTCACCTTGCGCGCCGGACTCAGCAACGCTCGCGGCGACGCCGTCGAGCACAAGGTCGAGAAGCGACGCTTGAGCTTCTCCTTGGGCGTCTCGTCGCGGCTCAGGTGGCGGTTCTGGAACTGCTCGTAGCCCGGCATCTCCTGCAGCTTGCGCAGCTCCTGCTCCGTGATCGACAGCGAGTGGTAGTCGTCCTTCGAGCAGCGGTTGACGACGAAGCTCGCGCGGTTCTCGACCTCGCGCACGCCCTCGTCGCTCGCTACCACGTGCAGCGTCTTGCGCGTCGCCTCGTGGACCGCGATGGCCGTGCGCTTGTCGACCGTCTGGTTGAACTTGCGCACAAAGCCCATGGCCTCCTTCGGCAGCGCAAAGTGAAGCTCAAACGAGTGCAGCTGACCAAGCAGCAGCACGCTCGTCGACTCTGCAGCGTGAGAGAGCGAGCACACACAGAGACAAACACGAGAGCGCTCATATGCAATCAGCCGACTGCTCGTACACCCGTTATGCACAACTGCGATCAACCAACCAACGTACCAGTCGGATGCACCTCGGCGAACGTGGCCTCGATCGGCAGCTGGTGCACGGCCACGTACTTGTGGCGGTGCGGTGCGCACAGCAGCACAATGTCCTGGAACACGACCACCAGCTGCTGTTGCTGTGCCTCGCTGCTGCCGTCGCTCGTGCTCGCCGGGTACGACGACACGTGAATCACGTGCTCGAACTCCCACTTGCGCTTGTCGCCGTCGGCCGTCATGTCGAGCACAAACTCCTCGAACCCGATCTCGGTCGTCTTGACCTTGACGCACGACAGCAGCCGCGTCATGGCCTCCTGCTGCAGCATGTTGCCGAGCTCCTTCTCGATCTGCTCGAGGATGCTGCGGATCGAGCCTCGAGCAAGTTGCAATCGGACGCGCTCCTCAAAGTCGCTCGTGTACTTTTCCAAACGCTGCACACACACACACAAGCACACACAAGCACAATGGCGAACGGTGAGTGACAGTGGAGCCAGCGAGAGCGCATTCGCCACTGCCAACGTACCTCGAGCAACATCGTGTATCGCGGCAATCGCTGCACAGGCGTGATCAACGAGCCTTGGATCGACTGGAACATGGCTCGGATCCACGGCTCATACTGCTGCGCGTGCGCCGAGTGCGTCACCTTGTTCAAGGCCGCGATGCCATGACCGTAGTTACCTTGGTAGCGAATGTACGGCTCCAGGATGCGTTGCTGCGCACATCAACGACACGACACGACCAAACAGGATCTCGTTAGCAACCTTGCTGGCGCACTTTGGTTGCGGCATCTTCATCGATGTAGTGCGCGTTCGACGTACGCTCCAGTGAATGACCACCTCGGCCAACGGCGGCGCATCGCCGCTCATGGCAGTGAGCTTGAACTGCGCGTTGATCGTCTGCAACAGCGCC
>ERZ778019.3557-NODE-3557-length-11192-cov-13.686091_pt1 | contig 11192 bp, 10 predicted proteins | sample MGYA00375749_ERZ778019 | MGnify/ENA primary metagenome ERZ778019 (study PRJEB29350, sample SAMN05389821) | bioreactor metagenome | isolation source: Ammonium sulfate bioreactor | place: South Africa: University of Cape Town | collected 2014-03-17 ... | reverse complement strand
AATAAGATAAACAAAGAAAAATTCCTAGGATTGGTATGCACATGCCATTGATTGTTAGAAGAATACAAATAATTTTTTGATAAATATCCAGTCTCGACAAATATTTCGAATGATTCTATGATGAAGAAAGACAAATAGACGAAAATTGTATACCAAACGTAGGTATATGATCTCTGTCAGAAGTATAGCCAAAATCACCTTTCAATGTTTCAATTGATAAAATGCAAAATGATAGAGAAAATAAAGCAGTTGGAAAGAATGTTGAAGAATACATAAATAAATCAAGATTTCGTCGATATCGACGATGTAGTACAAAACTATACTTAAGCATTTTCTTCTCCTCTATGAACTTTAAAACATGATTCTTTAATTTGTAACATGCTTATTATCATTCGTATTTCAGCTTGTGTGTATCTCTTTCTCATTCGCCGAATAACGGTGATAAATTTTCATATTGTTTTCGTCTTATGCAAAAAATATTTGTACAAAAAGAAACCAATCAAACAAACAAACGAAGAAGAAAAAAGAATGAGAACAAGAAAGAACAGAGAAAAAAACTGAACAATGTCTTAGAATAGAGAACAAACAAAAATCAGAGATGAGACGACAAGAAAACGAAAGAAGAAGAACACATTATAGATATCGTTTTTGCAGCAATAATTCTAATAAACAATCGAACTTGAAAATCAAGTCGATTGATTTATTGTTTCGATTCATGAAAAACAAACAAACACACACACACGAAAAAGTTCTTTTCTTATACTTGCAAATATATTACATACAAATATATGTAAAGAAACGAACAACACTCATGAATAGTTAATAGTAAATAATAGCAGGTAGGACGGAAGTTTAGAGAAATGACAACAACAACAACAATAATAATAATAACAACAGCAACAATACATAATTGTTGATGTTAAAATTCAGGTCTGATTTGTTTTTCTTTCGAATAAGGGCAAATAAATGAAATATGTATATATTTATATATAACTCTCTACAAAATGTACAATAAAGGACAATAACAATAGACACCAAATAAAATATGGTTGTTCTTGTTAATGTAGCTTATGTTTGTTTTCCGAAAAAAAGAAAAAAAGTTGTGCAAGAGAGAGACAGAGAGAGAACGAACATATAAAAATGTAACTTAAAAGAAAAAGAATGCTGATCACTGCACAGAAAAGAAAAGAGAAGAGAAAACACGAAGAAACAACAGATAATAATAAAGTTATGTTTGCTTTTTTATTTTCTTAATTCATCCATTTTCGACAATTGGTTGCACCACATAGACACGGAATTTTCGAATCTTCTTCAAAATCGAATTTATAATCGTACATGATTTCTTCACCTTTTGCAATACGTCGATTGGTGATGATGATTATCTTGCTATCTTTTTCAATTTGTACAACTTCAGCAATCGAATTCGGCTATTTGAAAAAGAAAACAACAAAAATTGAAACTTTTTTTAAGGAAAAAACAACGGATTTACTTCGCACGAATGATTGATGTATCGTGCGAGACAACCGCTCATCGTTGCATCGACAACGTTTTCTTCGTCTAATCGAAACATGTAGATGCCGCGATTTTGTTGTTCGTAGAGTTTCTCGCGTTTATTCGCGACTTCATTACGAATTAACTCGCCAATATATTCGATAACCATCGTATGTTTTTCTAAATCACGACCGGCAAACAGACCTAAGCCCTGGAAAAAAATGTACGATTAGCAATTGAGCGACGAAGAAGAAGATCGATTTTACTTGAATACGTGATTTGGCAAGAAAAACATTTTGTCTCCATTCGGTTTTGAGTTTTCTGTATTGCGTTGATTTCGACAGAACAAAATGTTTGACATAGGGAATTTGCGTGCCTTCAACGCCGAGCACAGTTCGTGGTAGAGCACTTCGAGTTGAATGTGAACTTGTCAATGTTTGTGCATGTCTAAATCGAAAATTTATTCAATCAAATCCAACTTTTTTTGTTGGGTTTTACCGTCGAAAATGTGTTTGTAGTTTCGGTTCACTTCTCGCACAACCTGTCGGATTCAATGTCAATGGCATATCTAACAATTGCAATCGGCCATATTTAAATGCATAATTCTGTAGCATTTCAACGCCTGGCAATGATTCAACCAGACGAATGATATGCGGCTCCTAAAAACACGAAATGCGAGACGAAATATTCGTTTTTTTTTCTGGATTCTTACGGTTAGTCCGTAGAGATCTTCTCCACTGACGAATACGGAAAACATTTTCACAAGTCGATGTTTGCGTCGGATGGAATCGATTTCATCGACGATTTTATGCCAAGCAGTTTTAGCTGACGACTCGAGAATTTCTTCGTACGGTTCATTGGGATTTTCTTGAATACGTATGCGAAACATGGGCTTATTGTCGACGTTAATGATCGAACAATGATACGCACAACGTCTATTCGGATGACGCATCGACCAGTAAAATCTCGTTATCGAATATCCAACGGGATAGATAAAATTTCGATTATGAAAAATTCCCGATTGAATTTGATGCGGTAGCAATTGCCCGATATTATGCAAGACGAGACCTCCAATTCGCAGAATATAAGTCACTTCGTCATGTTCTTCAGCCATCGAATTCTGAATTTGCTTGACTTCATCACGGTTAATCCAAACTTTTCGAAAGACTGACTTATCATCGAGTATTTGATCGACAGCTGTCGTTCGAGAGGCGTGCATCGGACACATAATCGTTTTGTTTTTATAAAAAACACAACCACTCGTAACCGCGCACGGAAAATGATATGCATTCGGGCAACGTTGGAAGAAACAGGTTAAACTCGCACCTCGATCTCGACATGATGCACATTCAGTTGTTGTCGAACGTTTAAACGCTTGTTCGACACACATCAATGCGCCGCTAACTGTTTCATAGACTTCCGTTGACCATAAAGCACAATTCAAATGACACCATTGACCAACATCGAGATTTAGCAATCGTCCAGGCCCATTCGTCGCTGCATCGCCCGTGCCACGACAGAATGCACATACTCGTTTGTCTTCTTTCGAATTTTCTGTCAATGGTATTTTCATTTCGGAGAGTAATTGTTCGATTTCATTGTTATTCGACGGTCGAATGATTGTCTTCAATGTCAAACTCGGATCCCAACGTTTCCATCGGATATCTTTCCAACGTTTATCTCCATTCGATTTACTCAAACTGTCTTGTCGTCGTTTCAACGACGAACGTCTCGGTCGACCATTCGGCGAGCCAAGTAAATCGTTGGGCGTACACGGTGGTGACGTCGTGTCCATCGATTCATTTTTAATTGTCGGTGAATTACTACTAATCGATGTGTTGATTGTTAATGTCTGTTGATGTGTCGTCGACACACATGAATTAAAACATTGTTCATTACAAAAATAAACGAATGGTTCCGAATTGGGAGTCAATTCTCGGATCGATGATGGCAATTCATTGAGACGTTTTTTGTAGACATTTTCATTGAGTAAACGTTGAGTACAATGTCGACAATATTTCGGCTGCATTTCAATAAGAGATTGAATGCTAACACTTGTCTCACGGCCGGTTTTGTACAGAGATGATGCTCGACTTATGGTTGAATTCAGAGGATTCGAAGAAGAAGAAGAAAATGGAAATTGAGATGAAGTATTCGTTAGAGGCGTTGAACATTGACAATTAGTGCCATCGATCGACGATGAATAAGTATTATTCAATGTTTGATGAACATCGAATGTCGATGGATAGGCTATTTTCAGTAGATCAGCAACAGCAGCTATAACACTTTGCACATTATTTGCAGCTTCAGTTGTAAGAGTTAATGTAACCGATATTTTATCAGTTCCGTCTACTAATGGTCCATCGGTATCATTGACTTCTTGTTTAATTTCTTTTAGTGGTAATGTTGCTAATTCACTGTTCTTTATTGTTGAAGAATCAAATATGGGACTTAGAGGTCTTGAATCTTGATTTGATGTGAGAGTTTTGAGTAATCGATAAGTATCTGTTTGATTATCATCATCATCGGCTAATGTCGATGTTGAAACAATACTTTCATCATCACGAATTTCATTCATCGATTCTTTAACTAGAAGATTTGTTAGTTTTTCTGTTGTATTGATTGCTAGAGGTGGCGATGGAACATTAGGTGGATGTTCGAGTAATGTCGAACAGATTCGATAATGTCGTTCGAGTGTCGATTGAGAATTATTATTGGCTAGTAGGAGAGCGAGTGGTTTTTTAGGTGGAGGAGGTGCATGACGACTAGGTCGATAGTAATCCGACATATTTTCAATGAAAACATGACCGAAATCACCTTGAAATGAAGATTTCTTTTCGGATAGATTCAATGGTACTGTCAGTGAAAATTCATTATTAATATCGATTAATGGTTCAAGTGGTGTTAACATTGGTAGATCACGTAGTTGTTGTAACGAGTGTTCGACGAACTTTTCAGCTTCTTCTGTGCCTTTCTTCTTTCGTTTTCGTGATTTTGCGGGTACTTCATCATCGAATGATGGATTCGGCTCGTTTGGTTTACGTTTCTTACGTGATTTAGGTATTTTAACATTGGGCAACAGTTGAGGAGTTGGAGGAATCGAAACAGATGGTGCAGAAGATGGAGGTTGGTTTGGATTGTATAGTTGATGATGATGATTGTTGTTGTTGTTAGGATAATTATGCGATGAATTATCGTAATGATCTGTTGGATTGTCAGTCGATAGACCATTTGTGATTGCATTAGTAGGACGTGATTTGATGGCAACAGCATTGGCAATTTCTTCGGAATTAGCTTGAGGATTGATTTGTAGTAAAGATTTGAGAATATTATCATCAGTCGATAGCATTCCCGGTGGCAAATGTAGAACTTGCTGTTGTTGTTGTTGTTGTTGCATTGTTTGAGGATGTGAATGTTTCTGTTGATTGATTAGATTTTCGTTGATATGTGGATTCGATTGAATAGGCTGAAGAGATTGTTGTTGTGGCTGTTGAATTTGTATAGGTGGTGGTGGTTGTTGTTGTTGCATCGGTGCTGTTCGATAGAGAGCATTCGAATCATAATTGAGTTGTGGTTGTTGTTGCATAATAATTTGCGGTGATGGACCACCGGTTGGTCGCGGTCCGTAAGCATTCGGTGGCATCATTCGTGGTTTCATCATTTGATAACCATGTTGTTGTTGTTGTTGTTGTTGAACTTGTTGAGGTGTTTGCATCATTTGATGTGGATAACGTAGAACAACTGTTGAAGGACCTACAGGTGTGCCATTCGTTGGCATACCTGGTCGAATTAATTGTTGTTGTTGTTGTTGCTGCTGCTGTGTGGATAGAGGAGAAGGAGGAGGCTGTTGTTGTTGTAGTGGTGGTCGAACTTTTCCAATACCAGTAACTGTCATTACTGGTGATGTCATCATAGGACGAGTATTTACATAGATACCTTGAGGTGCATGATGTGGATGATGTGAACCATGAGGTGAGATCGTATGAGGAACATCCATTTTATTTGATATGTTTGCTTGTTGTTGAGATATGTATGCAGTATTTGTTCCTGCTACCTGTGAATTTGATTGATGCATAGGAAAACCACCGAGTATGGTCGGTGTAATCGATGGTTGATTGATATGATGCATGTTAACACCAAGATTATTGGATAACGGCACTGGAAGAGGTATGAGAGACGTAACTGAAGAAGGATTCGAAGGCGATTGAGGTGGTTCATTGGATCCTGTTTGAGATGTTTGTCGTGCCATTGGAACATTAATACCATAGTTATGCAAAAGATCCTGATTGAATCGCACGTGATTTTGCACAGATTGATTTGGCGGCGGTGGTAGTTGCTGTTGCTGCTGCTGTTGTTGTTGTGGGACAATATTTCTTTGTGTTCCATTATTCGTCGGTTGTTGTTGTTGTTGAGGACGAATTTGTTGTGATGGATGACGCTGTAGATTGCTTGTCATCGATGGCGATGGCATCGAAACATCGTCGGTTATTTGATGTGGAGTTCCGGGTGTCGGCGTTCGTGATAGAGTTCGAGGTGATTGAACATTACTAATACTATGTGGTTTGGAAGGCGATGGCGAATGAAGAAGATATCTTGATGAATCTGTGGACGGATCATCAATATGTCGAACGGGATCTTCGAATGGATTTTGAACAATAATTGTCATTGATTTGGAATTTTCTACACTTGGCGTTCGAATCATTTGCGTGTGATAATGTCTTAAATCCGTTGGTGTACGTGGTGGATTAATAATCGATGAATTCGTCCCTGTTGTTGTTGATGATGTTCGTAGATGTGGATTGGTTCCATCGTTTGTATAAACATTATCCGTTTTAATATCGAGTTTTGTTGATGATACCGAGTCATTCATTGTCGAATGTTCATCGACATGTTCATATTCAATAGATCATTGAACATATACATAAATCTCTAAACAATACTGTTCGTGCTGATAATCAGCAATAGATATACATCTAGAATAAACAATGAAATAAAACACACAAAACTGTTATTGAAGTTTTTTGTTTAGTTAATATCTACAAGTTCTTCAATCGAACGAAAAACAACAAATCCCTGGAAAGTTCGAGTTTAGTTCTACGTTTTTCTTTTCGCTTTTCTCTCTCTCTCTCAACAACAAAACAAAACGAAAGAAGAAGGAATCACATTAAAATCTACTGATAAATACTTGTTCACAACCGGATCGAGAATTGCGCATTGGCTCAAAAAGAAAACAACGAAAGACAAACAAAATGCAATGAAAGAAGAAGAGCAACAAAAACAAAAACAAAATCACATTAGAGAAGAAGAAGAAGAAGAAGAAACCGATGCCGCCGTCGTCGCACCATTAGATAATATCGAAGATATTAATTCAACAACATTAGCACGACCATTTTCATGAATGGTTGGATTGGATGGATGATAATCGAATTGATGATTATTATCGGAATTTGTCAATGGAAGATACGATGAATCACAGATAACATGATGTTGATCCGAATAGGATAAACGTGTTTGATAACGTGGACGAGTCGTCGGTTCGTATTCTAAAGGAATTTCGACGTGACCATCGACGACACTCGAAATGACTTCATCGATTTTCTCGAGAATATCACTTGGAAGATCTAAATATCAAATTATTAAACAACAAATACTAATCGATCAACAAACTTTTCAATGTATCAGTTTTTGACAATGATTTTTTATTCGTATTATTATTATTATTGTTCACGATAAAATTACTTTCCGAGTACGACGAGTCAATCGATTGTTCAGTCGATGATAGAACAGCATAACAAGAATTCGAACGCATTGGATACGGCTGAAACACATCCTGCGATTGATTGTAATCAACATCTTTAAAACAACAAAGGATAAACGATCTTCATCGAAGAAACCAAAAACCGATGATTACTTACAAGGTGAAGTTTTCGATTGTTCATTGGTTGATGACGATGTTTGGAGATCGAACGATGGCAACTAAATTAAGATTTATAAATTTTGAAAATCGATTTTTAATTTCAATTTACAGAATGTTGGTGTTGAAGTTGATATTGATTCGAATTGAAACACATGGATTTCGATGGATTATCATTGGAAACTTGCTGATAGACTTGATAGAATTGATACGAATCGTCATTTTGTCTTTTCAAACGATTATCCGAACACGACGGATAATTAGCACCGTTTGGATTTAAATGAGAACCTGTTGATAACCATGATAATTGTCTAGAGAACAAAGAAAATCAATACGAGTTCTACGCTTTGTTGTTGTTTTTTTCTACTCTTGACGAAGGAGATTTTTATTGAGTGATGTTTGTAGAGGACCGACAGTTGATTCTTCTAATTCTCTCGCCATTTTTCGAATGATTTGATTGGGATTATTATTTTGATAATGATGATTGCTTGTCCAATCGATCACTGAACTCGGTTGATCGACAAATTCGATAAACTCCCAAATATCACCTGAAGAATTGCCTTTGAAACGAGAAGAAGAAGAAGAGTAGAGAACAGAAAGATATTCGGCAGTTTGATTTACATGGAGGATTAGGTGCTGGATTGAGAATCGATTCGACAAGTGAATTGAATTCTGCAGCTTCGAATATCTCTACAAAAGCAAAACGTAGAAAAAACAGGATTTTCTGTTGATCAGTTCAATTTTTTACGCATATCGTTTTCATATTCATTCGAAATTAACGTCGTTGATTTTCGTTTACTCGCAAGATATTTCATTGTTTCATCATCGAGTTTAATCGAATATTCTTGATTCGTATTACCAATCATCATCGTCGATTCATTCGACATGAAATCTCCTTCGAATGGGTTCATCAACTGCTGCTGATTGGCTAATTCCATACCGAAAAATGCCTCCTAAAATCAATCATAATCAGCAAAGAATTCGTTCGAATTTCGAGTTTTTCCTCACCTGCATTTCCATTGGCATGTGTTCCTCGAGAATTGTTTTTCTCAATCGTTTATTTTTCGTTCTTAGCAATTCACTATCCATATGTAACAAATCTTGTCGTCGTCGATTGCCTCGAATTTTGACAATAAAACCGCCGATGCCCGTGTATTTCTTAATCGTCGATTTCTTGGTTTTCTCCTCGTCGGATCGTTCTTCATCGAACTGAACTTTCTGCTTGGATTTTCTCGTTATTTGCGTCAATGTTTTCGGTCGAATCGACTTCAAATGTGAAAGACCGTGTTCTGTCAAATAAACACCTTCATCATATTTCACAGATTTCAACTGTGTTAACTGTTGATCAGGCGTGTATCGCATTAATGTCAACGTCGATTGATCAGGTTTACAAAGAAGACAATAGAATAGTTGATCGTGAGACATTTTCTCGGCCATTTCTTCAGTGAAAATATTCGCACACAGCCCGTGACACCAACGGGTGCAGTTTTGACATTGAATTATCAGCTCATCTGGCCGATATTTACGTTGGCACAATGGACACGAATTGAGAGAATAACATTGACCACATTCGGTGTAGTTATTCTCCCATTGGCAATCACGGCCCGGGCTTGTCGTGCCGCATTTCAAACATCTCACGCACCTAAAACGAAAAAATCAACTATTTCGTTTCTTTTTGTTTGGCTTCATTTTACCATTGACATTTCCAATTGCCTTTGGGAACTTGATCGAGTGGTGGTGTTAAGCAATACGTATGATATGAGATGTCACACTCGTCGCAGAGAAGTAATTTGCCTTCGTCTGTTGTTTTTCCACAACATTCGCAGACCGTACATTCGAGACAACGCCAACCTTTGTCAACGAGAACTTTGGAAAGCTGAAATTCGAATCAAATCATTTGTTTAGTCTTTCGAGAGCAAAAAACACGAACTATCTTAGGAAATCCAACGCAATACGGATGATAGGTTTGTCCGCATTGAGAACAAGCGATTAATTGACCTTCATCATCGATGCCTATACTTCCACAACTAACACACATATCCTAAAACACAAATCCGAATTTTGAATTCAAATCTCATTTACTCGAAAATTTCTACCTGAGAAATAGCAAAAACTTCATTCGACGAACAGAGAACAGTTACTGAATGATGTTCTTCATCTTCTTTCATTGTTTCTTGTGTTGATACATTTTCCTAACAAAAACACAAAAAAAAACTATTCATTCTCTCAGGCGTAAACAATCGTTGTTTTCTATTTACATGAATAGTTGTCGTGTAATTCGAATCGTCTTTTCGTGTTTTAATCGGTCGACCACGTGAACTCGAGAGTGTTCGATGGCATTGCACGTGATCCACATTCGATGAGTACGATTGCGGACTGATCGATTGCGGCGATGTTCGAGAGTCGGAACTCAGTCGATGTCGACGACGAGACGTCTGAATCGAATCGAAACTCAACGGATTTCAAGAGAAATTCGAACATACTCGTCGAACACGCTTTCGATTTGTTAAATCCGAAGTTAAATAAGCCTGAGTAGGTTTGCCTTTTCCACATTTACTATTCATTCGAGCGATACGAGTCGTTGGTAGCACCGGTTTGGTTGGAAGAAGTGTCTGAAACACACACAACAAAAGTCAACATGTTGAACAATGAATGACGAGTTTTACTTGAGGTAGAAATGTATCTTTATCACAAAAAAGATGATTGACATCTGTCAGACAATTATTGCAATCGATTTCTGAATCAACTAGAACAACAAAAACTTGAGGGTGAGGATGATTGTGAGGATTCATCAACGTACGATTCATCGGTACGAAATCCGATTGATCATCGGATAGTTTCCGTGTTGTACAATTGAAAAAATCTTGTGAAGATGATTCGTCCGTAAATCTAGAGAAAAGCGTGATGATAAAAAACAAACAATCGAATTCGTTTACCTTTCATCATCAAATTCTTTCGAAAAAATTCCTGATTGAATAGATGTACTAGTCTATACATAGAATTACAAACAACAAAATTGTTTTCTTTTTTATTCGATAAATCATGCATTGCAAACCTGAAGCATGTTGATTTTTTTTGGAAGAAATTAAATCCACGATCGATTGGACAAATGTCGTGGTCACATAAACGCACGCACTGTTCTAAAAATTGATCATCATTTGTTTGTTTATTTTTTTTTCTGTGTGTATGTATGCTCTCTCGCGTTCTCGGTATTATCAAACAACAACAATAACAATTTGACAAATACTTGTGTCGACCTCTGCTGATGTTCGAACGAATGATTAGACAAACGAAATAACTAGAAACTCATCGATTGAGAACTGAAACGTCTAATGAATCTATCGTTTAGTCGAGTTTCAACTAGTTTTTTGTGAGAAAAAAGAAGAAACGATGAAGAGAAAAAGCAAGTAGAGATAGAAGATTAGAGATGCCATTTTGAAATTCCCTCATCATCTCTCGAGGTCATCGATCTTGTCACGCTTGAAATCTGATTAGATAAAATTATTTTTCTCGTCGAAAAAAATTTTCAACAAAAAAAATTCAATCGAAATCAAAAACAAATGAGAATAATTTATTTTCGAGTTTTTATTTATTCGTATCATTCGATTTTTCATTGGTTACAAAATCCATCAATAGAAAATCATTTCAAATAAGCAACCAAACCAGAATGTGAATAAATCAATCATATTTCAGATTGTGTGAGTGTTGAGGATATCGTTTATCGTCTGCCGAAGAAACATACTGATTTTAATCGGAAGAATCTCTCTTTGAAAAAGAACTGAATATG
>ERZ778019.3549-NODE-3549-length-11224-cov-11.500672_pt1 | contig 11224 bp, 5 predicted proteins | sample MGYA00375749_ERZ778019 | MGnify/ENA primary metagenome ERZ778019 (study PRJEB29350, sample SAMN05389821) | bioreactor metagenome | isolation source: Ammonium sulfate bioreactor | place: South Africa: University of Cape Town | collected 2014-03-17 ... | reverse complement strand
GGCGGAGCCGGTGACGTTGGTGCGCTCGCCGATGTTGATGAACAGCAGGTCGGGGGTGATGACCAGCGGTTCGAGGCCCGACAGGCGGGTGTGGCGCGTCATGGTCATGCGGCCTCCGCTTGATCGACGCAAGGCAGCGCACGCGGCGCGCAATCACGCACCGCCTCGGCGATCGCCTTGATGTGCGCCGGCGTGGTGCCGCAGCAGCCGCCGACCAGGTTGAGCAGGCCATCGCGGGCGAAGCCGCCGATGACCCCGGCCATATGCTCGGGTGTCTCGTCGTACTCGGCGAACGCGTTCGGCAGGCCGGCGTTCGGGTGGGTGCTGACGCAGCTCTCGGCGATGCTCGCCAGGGTCTGGATGTGCGGGCGCAGGTCCTCGGCGCCGAGCGCGCAGTTGAAGCCCACCGCCAACGGCCGCGCGTGGCGCACCGAGTAGTAGAACGCCTCGGCGGTCTGCCCGGACAGGGTGCGGCCGGAGCGGTCGGTGATGGTGCCGGAGATCATTACCGGCACCTGTGCGCTGCGCTGGTGGAACAGTTCGGAGAGCGCGAACAGCGCGGCCTTGGCGTTCAGCGTGTCGAAGATCGTCTCGACCATGATCACGTCGGCGCCGCCGTCGATCAGGCCACCGGCGGCTTCGGTGTAGTTGGCCGCCAGCTCCTCGAAGCTGACGTTGCGGAAGCCGGGGTCGTTGACGTTCGGCGACAGCGAGGCGGTGCGGCTGGTCGGGCCGAGCACGCCGATCACGAAGCGCGGCTGCTGCGGCGCCTTCGCCGTCATCGCGTCGCAGGCGGCGCGGGCCAGCTTGGCGCCTTCCAGATTCAGCTCGTGGGCCAGGTGCTGCAGTTTGTAGTCGGACTGGCTGATGCGGGTGGAGTTGAAGGTGTTGGTCTCGATCAGGTCGGCGCCGGCTTCGAGGTAGGCCTCGTGCACGCTGCGGATGATTTCCGGGCGGGTCAGCGTGAGCAGGTCGTTGTTGCCCTTGAGGTCGCAGCCCGGGTGGTCGTGCGCGTGCGCGTGGCCGTCGTGGCCGTGCTCGAAACGTTCACCGCGGAATCCGTCTTCATCGAGGTGGTGCGCCTGCAGCATGGTGCCCATGGCACCGTCGAGAATCAGGATGCGTTCGTGCAGCGCCTGTTCCAGGGCGGCAACGCGGTCGGGGTGAAGCCAGGGCAGGGTATTCATTGCAACGTCCTTGCAGATATGGAGAGTCAGGCGCGCTTGCGCGCGAGCAGGCTGATGACTTCGAAGTGCGGCGCCTTGCGCTCGCGGCTGAGCCGGTTGCCGCTGAGCACGTCGAGCCCGGCGCTGCGCGCATGGCCTTCGAGTTGCTCGATGCGGAAACCGAGATTGCGGTGATCGAACGGTTCGACCGCGGCGCGATGGTCGTGCTGGCCCAGTGTCACGGCCAGCAGCCGACCGCCGGGGCGCAACAGACGGGCGGCTTCGGCCACGGCTTTGGCCGGGTGTTCGGCGTAGGTCAGCGCGTGCAGCATCAACACCAGGTCGAAGCGTTGTTCGCCCAGTTCCAGCGCGTGCATGTCGCCCTGGACCACGCGCACGTTGGGGAATGACTTCAGCCGCTTCGCTGCAGCCTCGACCACGCGTTCGCTGGAGTCGACGCAGACGATCGAGTGCGCGTGCGGCGCCAGCAGCTCGGCGGTGATGCCGTCGCCGGAGGCGATGTCCAGCACGTCGCCGGTTTCGAGCAGTTGCAGCAGCGAGCGGGCCAGGGTTTCCCAGGTGCGGCCGGGGGAATAGTGGCGCTCCATGTCGCCGGCGACAGTGTCGGCCCAGCCTTCCTCGCGGGCGCGTTTGGCCAGCACGCCGGGCAATCGCGCGCTGTCCTCGCGCAACAGGGCATCGTCGATGCTGGCACGCAGCGAAACCAGCAACGCGCGCTGCGCCTCATCGCCCTCGTTGTTGGCGCGGTAATAGGCGGAGACGCCGGCGCGGCGGTCGCGCACCAGGCCGGCCTCCTTGAGCTTGGCCAGATGCGTGGATACTCGCGGCTGCGCCAGATGCAGCACCGCCGCCAGTTCGGCCACGGTCAACTCCTCGTTCTCCAGCAGGGCCAGCAGGCGCACGCGGGTGGGGTCGGCGAGCAGGCGCAAAACGCTCGACGCGGTGGCCAGATCCATGATTATCCCTGTATCGCGATATAAAGATGATTAGGCTAGGCCGGGCTTTGCCATGCGTCAAGCGGATAGCGCCGGGCCGGCCGGCCATTTGCCGCTAAAATCGGCGGCTCGATTGCCTCAAGGAGCCCGCCCGTGGATTTCCGTTTTACCGAAGACCAGTTGTCGATCCAGTCGATCGCCCGTGATTTCGCGCAAAAGCGCATTGCGCCGGTGGCGGCCGAGCTGGATGCGAAGGGCGAGTTTCCGCTGGAGAACATCCGCGAGATGGGCCGGCTCGGACTGATGGGCATCGAGGTGCCTGAGGCGTACGGCGGTGCCGGCATGGACCCGATCGCCTACGTGCTGGCGATGATCGAGATCGCGTCCGCCGACGCGGCCACGTCGACCGTCATGTCGGTGAACAATTCGCTGTTCTGCAACGGCATCCTCAAGCACGGCACCGAGGAACAGAAGCAGCAGTACGTGCGCGCCATCACCACCGGCGAGGCGATCGGTGCCTATGCATTGACCGAGCCGCAATCGGGCTCCGATGCCTCGGCCATGCACACCCGTGCCACCAGGAACGCGAACGGCGACTGGGTCATCAACGGCAAGAAGAGCTGGATCACCTCCGGTCCGGTGGCGCGCTACATCGTGCTGTTCGCGATCACCACGCCGGGCATCGGCGCCAAGGGCGTGTCGGCCTTCATCGTCGACACCCAGCTGCCGGGCTTCCACGCCGGCAAGACCGAGCCGAAGCTCGGCATCCGCGCCTCGGCCACCTGCGAGATCGAGTTCACCGACTACGTGCTGCCGAAGGAAAACCTGCTGGGCGAAGAAGGCAAGGGCTTCTCGATCGCGATGGGCGTGCTCGATGCCGGACGCATCGGCATCGCCTCGCAAGCGGTCGGCATCGCCCGTGCCGCGTACGAGGCCACCCTGCAGTGGTCGCGCGACCGCAAGGCCTTCGGCGCACCGATCGGCACGTTCCAGATGACCCAGTCCAAGATCGCCGACATGAAGTGCAAGCTGGATGCGGCGACCCTGCTGACCTTGCGCGCGGCCTGGGCCAAGGGCGAAACCGAGAAGCACGGCGGCCGCTTCGGCACCGAGGCGGCGGTGGCCAAGCTCACCGCGTCGGAAGCGGCGATGTGGATCGCCCACCAGGCCGTGCAGATCCACGGCGGCATGGGCTACTTCCGCGACGCCAAGATCACCGAGATCTACGAAGGCACCAGCGAGATCCAGCGACTGGTGATTGCGCGGGCGGAGACGGGGTTGCGGTGAGGCAGGGAATAGGGAATAGGGAATAGGGAATAGGGAATGGGGAATCGGACGAGCATGCGGCAGGCGCAATCCGGTTGATTGAGGCTCCGCCGCTCTCAAGGGAAACAAAAAACGCCCCGGCTGATACCGGGGCGTTTTTGTCAGGGGCTTGCGGGGCGTGTTTTTCCGATTCCCTATTCTCGATTCCCTATTCCCGGCTTCAAAGCCCCCGCTGCGGATCGGAGTCGAAGGTGTGTGGCCCCTGGATGCCCGGGTGGTCGTGGCCATCGAGCTTGTCGCCGAGCAGGCGACGCACGACCACGTAGAACACCGGGATCAGCAGCACGCCGAGGAAGGTGGCGAACAGCATGCCGCCGATCACGCCGGTGCCGATGGCATGGCGCGCGTTGGCGCCGGCGCCGGAGGAGACGAACAGCGGGAACACGCCCAGGATGAAGGCCAGCGAGGTCATCAGGATCGGGCGCAGGCGCAGGCGGGCCGCGTCGACCGTGGCCTCGCGCAGGCTGCGCCCGGCCTGTTGCTCGGCGACCGCGAATTCCACGATCAGGATCGCGTTCTTCGCCGCCAGGCCGATCACCGTGATCAGGCCGATCTTGAAGTAGATGTCGTTGGGCAGGCCGCGCAGCAGGGTGAACACCACCGCGCCGAGGAACGCCAGCGGCACGATCAGCAGCACCGAGACCGGGATCGACCAGCTTTCGTACAACGCGGCCAGCGCCAGGAACACGATGAAGATCGATAGCACCATCAGCAGGGTGGCGGCATTGCCGGAGAGGATTTCCTGGTACGACTGCCCGGTCCAGTCGTAGCCGAAGCCCTTGGGCAGGTCGTTGCGGATGATCCGCTCCATCTCGCTCATCGCCTCGCCCGAGGCGTGCCCGGGTGCCGGCGAGCCGACGATCTCGACCGCCGAGTAGCCGTTGTAGCGGGTCAGCGACGGCGAGGACACGTCCCACGTCGAGTGCACCACGTTGGCCAGTGGAATCATCTGCGGCGTGCCGTCGCCGGCCAGCTTCGAACTGGGCGTGAAGATGTGCTGCAGTGCGTCCGGGCCCATGCGGTAGGGCGCGTCGGCCTGCATGATCACCCGCTTGATGCGCCCGCCGTAGGTGAAGTCGTTCACGTACACCGGCGCCAGCATCAGCCCGATCGCGTTGTAGATGTCGCCGATCGACAGGCCCATCGACTGCGCCTGCACGCGATCCACCTGCAAGTGCAGCTGCGGCGCTTCCTCCAGCGCGTTCGGACGCACGCCGGTCAGCTTGCTGTCCTGGCTGGCCTTGCCGATCAGGGTGTTGCGTGCCGCGGTCAGGGCGTCCCGACCGGCGCCGCTGCGGTCCTGCAGGTACATGTCGAAGCCGCCGAACTGGCCCAGCCCCTGCACGGTGGGGATGTTGATCACGAAGATGCGCGCATCGCGGATCTGGTGCAGTTCGCGGTTGGCACGCTGGATGAACTCGCCGGCGCCGACGTCGCGGTCGGCCCAGTCCTTGAGCTTGATGAAGGCCATGCCGGCGTTCTCGCCGGAGCCGATGAAGCTGAAGCCGGTCACCTGCATCACCCCATCCACCGCCGGATCCTTGCGCAGGATGTCGCGCATCTGCGCCATGACCTCGCTGGTGCGCTGCTTGGTCGCGCCCGGCGGCAGCTGGATCACCGACATGGCGTAGCCCTGGTCCTCCTCCGGCAGGAAACTGCCGGGCAGGCGCGTGTAGAGGAAGCCGCTGAGCAGCGCCACCACCAGGAACGCCAGTATCCACCGCGGCGCGTGGCCGATCGCGATGCCCACGTGGCGGGTGTAGGTGTGGGTGGTCCAGTCGAACAGCCGGTTGAACTTGCGATAGACGAGGTTCTTCTTCTTCTCGTGCTCCGGTTGCAGGAAGCTGGCGCATAGCGCCGGTGTGAAGCTCAGCGCGAGGAAGGCGGAGAAGCCCATCGACAGCGCGATGGTCAGCGCGAACTGCTTGTAGATGATGCCGGAGGCGCCAGGCTGCAGCGACGAGGGCACGAACACTGCCGCCAGCACCACCGTGATCGCCACCACCGCGCCGGTGATCTGGCCCATCGCCTTGCGCGTGGCTTCCTTCGGCGACAGACCCTCCTCGGTCATGATGCGTTCGACGTTCTCGATCACCACGATCGCGTCGTCGACCACGATGCCGATCGCCAGCACCATGCCGAACAGGGTCAGCTGGTTGATGGTGAAGCCGAGCACCAGCATGCCCAGGAAGGTGCCGAGCAGGGCGACCGGGATCACCAGGGTGGGGATGATGGTGGCGCGGAAGTTCTGCAGGAACAGCAGCATCACCAGGAACACCAGCACGATCGCCTCGATCAGCGTGTGCACGACCTCGTTGATCGAGATGGTCACGAAGGTGGTGCTGTCGTAGGGGCTGAACCAGGTCACGCCCGGCGGGAAGCTGGGCGCCAGCTCGTCCATCTTGGCGCGCACGGCGGTGGCCACATTGAGCGCATTGGCGCCGGGCAGCAGCTGGATCGCGAAAGCACCGACCGGCTTGCCGTCGTACTGGGTGTCGAAGCCGTAGTTGCCGGGGCCGAAGCTGATCCGCGCCACGTCGCCCAGGGTGACGGTGGTACCGTCGGGGTTGGTGCGCAAGATGATGTCGGCGAACTGCTGCGGCGTGGTGAAACGCCCCTCGGTGGACACCGTGGCGCTGAAACCCTGGCCGGGAATGGCCGGATCCGCGCCGAGCGAGCCGGCGGCGAACTGCACGTTCTGCGAACGCACCGCCGCAAGCACCTCGCTGGCCGACAGGTTGTAGCCGTGCAACTTGTCCGGGTTGAGCCAGATGCGCATGGCGTACTCGGAGCCGAACTGCCGCGTGCTGCCCACGCCCGGCACGCGCGAAATCTGGTCGAGCACCTGCGAGCCGACGATGTCGTTGAGGCGGTCGCGGTCGATGGCCGGGTTGGTCGATTGCAGCGCCACCACCATCAGGAAGCCGGAGTTGGCCTTGGCCACCACCACGCCCTGCTGGGTCACCTCGGAAGGCAGCCGCGGCGTGGCCAGCGCCACCTTGTTCTGCACCTGCACCTGGGCGATGTCCGGGTCGGTGCCGCTCTCGAAGGTCAGCGTGATGCTGGCGCGCCCGCTGGCGCTGGACGAAGAGCTGAAATACAGCAGGTGATCGATGCCGGTCAGCTGCTGCTCGATCACCTGGGTGACCGTCTTCTCGGTGGTGTCGGCGCTGGCGCCGGGGTAACTGGCGCTCACCGTCACCGACGGCGGCGCGATGTCCGGGTAGGACTCCACGCCCAGGTTGAGAATGGCCAGCACGCCGCCGAGCGAAATCAGGATGGCCACCACCCAGGCGAAGATCGGGCGGTCGATGAAGAAATTGGGCATGTCGGCGCTCCGTTACTGGCCGTTCGCGGAAGCGCCGCCCATCGGCGCCGTGGACGTCGCGCCGGCGGGCGCGTCGCGGTGCCAGGGACTCGGCTTGGCCGGCTCGCCTTCCTTCACGTTCTGGATGCCGGAAACCACCACCTTGTCGCCGGCCTTGAGGCCGCCGCTGATCACCCAGTCGCCGTTGCGCATGTCGGCCGTGGTGACCTCCTTGCGCACGACCTTGTTGTCCGCACCCACAGTCATCACGTAGGCGCCGGCGGTATCGCGCTGCACCGCCTGCTGCGGCAGCACGAACACCTTGTGGCGCTGGCCCAGGTTGGCCTGCAAGGTCACGTACATCCCCGGCAGAAGCTTGTGCTGCGGGTTGGGGATGGTGGCGCGCAGGTCCACCGAACCGGTCGCCGGGTTGACCGTGGCGGCGGAGAAATCGACCGTGCCCGGCTCGGCGTAGGTGCTGCCGTCGGGCAGGGTGATGCGCACGCTGGCCTTGTTCTGGCCGGCCAGGGTGACGTTGCCCTCGCTCTGCGCCTGGCGCATGTTCTCCAGCGATTCCACGCTGAGCGTGAAGTTCACGTACAGCGGGTCGATCTGCTCGACCGTGGTAAGCAAGGTGGCCGCGCCGTTGCCCACCAGCGCGCCCTCAGTCACCTGCTGCTGGCCGGCGCGACCGGCGATCGGCGCGGTGACATGGGCGTAGCCCAGGTTGATGCGCGCGGTCTCCACGTTGGCGCGCGCTGCCTGCACGGCGGCGGCGCTGCTGCGCTCGGCGGCCAGTGCGTTGTCGAGGTCGGCCTTGGACACGTAGCCCTTGGGTGCCAGTTCGCGCACGCGCTGCGCGGTCACCTTGTTGTTGGTCCAGCTGGCCTGCGCCTGTGCCAGCGCAGCCTTGGCCGCATTCAACTCGGCCTGCAGCGGTGCCGGGTCGATCTGGAACAGCAGCTGGCCGCGTTTGACGTCGGTGCCTTCCTCGTAATCGCGCTTGAGCAGTACACCGGCCACCCGGGCGCGCACGTCGGCGCTGCGGTAGGCCGACAGTCGCCCGACCAGGTCGCGGGTCAGCGGCGAGTTCTGCGGCTGCACGGTGACCACACCCACCTCGGGCGGCGGCATTTGCGGCGGACCGTTCCCGGTGCTCTTGCCGCAACCGGCCAATACCAGCAGGCACAGGCACAGCAGCGGCGAGCGCAGTGACGAAGGCTTCATGGGGACTCCGGTTCTCTTTCTTGTTCGGGGTGTGGGGAGGGGCGTCGCATGCGCCGCGCGGGAATCCGTTTCCGCCGCGCATCGGGTGTTGCCGGTGGCGCCCGGAACGACGCCGCGGCGGCGCTTCGGACATGTCACAACGTACAAACTGGACTGCGCAGTATACATTTTCCGGCGGCGTCGTTTCCAGCGCGGGTCGTGCGCGCAACCTGGCATGGTCGGAGGCAGCGGCCGGTGAATGTTCGCCGCCATCCCACGCGCCGTTCGACACATTGTTCGACAAACGGTTCGACATCCGCGGGAGCCGCGTTGGCGCGGCGGATCATTCGCGCCCCGCGCGGCGCGTCGCAGACGTCCGCGCCGGCCCGTGCGCGGGTGGATTCGGGAGGTGCCGCGGCGTATCCTTCCGAGGATTTATCGCGGCTCTTCCCACCTCCGTCCCACTACCAGCAGATGCCATGAATGCGACCCTTGCGGCAAATGACCCCTCCCTCCCGTCCGTAGTGCTCGCCGAGCTGAAAAAGAGCGGCATGTCGCCCCAGCGCCTGGCCCAGGCCGAGGTGTTCTGCACCGCCTTCTTCGCACGGGTCGCCGGCAGCGACGTCCAGTTGCACACGTCGGTGCAGTGGGCGGCGCTGGTCGGCAGCCTGCTGGAGTTCATGCAGCAGCGCCCGGCCGGCCGCGCCGCGGTGCGCGTGCTGAGCCCCGCGGATCTTCACGCCGGGCGCAGCCTGCTGCAGGTGGTCACCGACGACATGCCGTTCCTGATCGACACGGTGAGCATGGTGGTGTCGGCCAACCTGCAGATCCATGCGGTGATCCATCCGGTGCTGACTGTCTCGCGCGACGCCGCCGGCGCGCTGCAGGAACTGGGCGGCAAGCAGGGTCACGCCGAGTCGGTGATGCATTTCGAGATCGACCGCGCCGCCGATGCCGCCGAGCAGGAACAACTGAAGGCGCAGGTCGAGTCGGCGCTGGAAGACGTGCGCGCCGCGGTCACCGACTGGAGCGCGATGCGCGAGCAGGCGCTGGCGGTCGCCGCAGAGCTGCCGCAGCGCAAGACCCCGCTGGACGAAGCCTCGGCGAAGGAGGCGGCAGCGTTCATGCGCTGGCTGGCGGACGACAACTTCACCTTCCTCGGCTACCGCGAATACGAGGTGGTCGATGCCGACGGCGACCGCGTGCTGCGTTCGCGCGGGGCCTCGGGCCTGGGCATCCTGCGCAAGACCGACAGCGCGCTGGCCCCGCGTTCGCTGCGCACCCTGGCGGCCAGCGAGCTGCCGCAGTCCGGCGCCACCGACGCGATCATCCTGACCAAGACCAATGCGCGTTCGCACGTGCATCGCCCCGGTTACATGGATTACATCGGCGTGCTGCAGTTCGGGCCGGACGGCCGTGCCGTCGCCGAGCAGCGCTTCCTGGGCCTGTTCACCTCCAGCGCCTACATGGCGCGGCCGCAGGACGTGCCGCTGGTGCGGCACAAGGTCGAGGCGGTGCTGGCCCGTTCGGGCCTCAAGCGCGACTCCTATTCCGGCAAGTCGCTGCGCCACATCCTGGAAACGCTGCCGCGCGAAGAGCTGCTGCAGGGCACCGAGGATGAATTGTTCAGCACGTCCATGGGCATTCTCGAACTGCGCCAGCGCGCGCGCACGCGACTGTTCGTGCGCCGCGACCGTTACGGCCGGTTCTTCACCTGCATGGTGTTCGTGCCGCGGGATCGCTTCAACACCTCGGTGCGCGAACGCATCGAGGCCACCCTGGGGATGGCGCTGCACGCGGTGCAGAGCGATTCCTCGGTGGAGATGGGCGAGTCGGCGCTGGCGCGACTGACCATCGTGATGCGGCCGAAGATCGGCGACCAGCCCGTCTGCGACGTCACCGAACTGGAGCACGCGGTGGCCGCGATCGTGCGCAACTGGCACGACGAGGTGCGCGACGCGCTGGTGCGCCTGCGCGGCGAGCACGAGGGCGTAGTGCTGGCCAACCGCTACGCGCGCGCGCTGCCGGCCGGCTACGTCGAGGACGTCAGCCCGGCGGTGGCCGCGGAGGACATCCACGAGTTGTCGCAGCTGAGCGGCGAGCACGGCATCCGCATGTCGTTCTACCACCCGCCGCAGAATCCCGAATCGCTGCGCTTCAAGGTGTATCGCAACGGCAGCGACATCTCGCTGTCCGAGGTGCTGCCGCAGTTGGAGAACCTCGGCCTGCGCGTGCTCACTGAGCATGTCTACGAGATCCCCGGCGACACGCCGCTGTCGATCCAGGATTTCGACGTGCAGCCCACCGGCAAACTGGCCTTCAGCGTGGAGCAGGTCGGCGCGCTGTTCGAGGAGGCGTTCGAGCATGTCTGGCGCGGCGGCGCCGAGAACGACGGCTTCAACCGCCTGGTGCTCGGCGCCAAGCTCAACTGGCGCCAGGTGGCCATGCTGCGCGGCTACAGCAAGTACCTGCTGCAGACCGGCGTGACCTTCTCGCAGGCGTACATGGAGGAGACGCTCAACCGCTACCCGGCGATCGCCGGTCTGCTGGTGGAATTGTTCCTGGCCAAGTTCGACCCGCGTCGCGAGGCGCTTTCGCCCGATGAGCTGAAGATCGCCGGGGCCACCCTGGCGGTTGAGATGCGCACGCTGATCCCGGCCAACGTGCAGGCTGCGCAGCCCGGCCTGATCGACGAGCTGGGCGCCGCGCTGGCGCGCCCGCGCGCCGAGCAGGTCAAGGTCGTGGAAGCCGCCATCGGCGTGTTGCTGGAGAACGTGGCCAGTCTCGACGAGGATCGCATCCTGCGCAGCTTCGTGGGCCTGATCCGCGCCACCCTGCGCACCAGCTTCTTCCAGCAGTGGGAGGGCGCGTTCCGCGACTACATCAGCTACAAGATCGACTCGCACCAGGTCGCCGAGCTGCCCAAGCCGGTACCGTACCGCGAGATCTGGGTGTGCGCCCCGCGCGTGGAAGGCATCCACCTGCGCTTCGGTGCGGTCGCCCGCGGCGGCCTGCGCTGGTCCGACCGCCGCGAGGATTTCCGCACCGAGGTGCTGGGCCTGGTCAAGGCGCAGATGGTGAAGAACACGGTGATCGTGCCGGTCGGTTCCAAGGGCGGCTTCTTCGTCAAGAAGTCCCCCGACGGCGACCGCGATGCGGTGCTGGCCGAGGGCATCGCCTGCTACAAGCTCTTCATCAACGGCCTGCTCGACATCACCGACAACCTGGTCGAGGGCAAGGTGGCGAACCCGCACGACGTGGTG
>ERZ778019.3534-NODE-3534-length-11273-cov-5.456409_pt1 | contig 11273 bp, 10 predicted proteins | sample MGYA00375749_ERZ778019 | MGnify/ENA primary metagenome ERZ778019 (study PRJEB29350, sample SAMN05389821) | bioreactor metagenome | isolation source: Ammonium sulfate bioreactor | place: South Africa: University of Cape Town | collected 2014-03-17 ... | reverse complement strand
CCGTGACCGCGATGGGTCGAGGTGATCTGGTCATCGTCGGTCAGCGGCATGCAGATGCCCATGGCGCTGGCTTCCTGGCCGATGGACAGGTGCATCGTGCCGTGGATGAGGCCGCGCATGTAGGACTCTTCCGCGCCCTCCTCGAAGCGGCGGATGAGGTACATCTTGTAGAGCACCTCCTTGAGCTGCTCCGGGCTGTACTGGCGATAGACGAAAGGAAGGTTCGCGCGGCTGTCCGCCACGGCTTTGCTGGCTTCGGCCATGGTCATGCTCCCGCGTTGCCGTAGACGAGCTTGTCCTGCCTTGCGCGCAGCTCGGCGATCTTGGATCCCGGAGCGGGCGCCGCGTTGGCGTAGGTGATGAGTTCGCCCTTCTTGATCGGCGCGGTCACCGAGCCGCCCTGCAGCAGGCCGCAAGGGATGGCCTTGGCCGCGTGAGCCTCCGGAGCCGTCATGATCCAGGCGCGGTAGCAGTACTCGCCGATCGCGTCGAGCTTATCGCCCGGCTTCAGATCCTTCTTGGCGACCGCGCAGACCTCGGCCACTGGCTTGGCCAGCGGCACCATGTCGGCCTTGCCGTAGAGCACGACGCGGGCGCAGGTGAGCGGCACCTCGAGCGAGGTCAGATGGTAGGGCCTATGGAAGGTGAAGTACGGGCCCTTGCCCATCTTCAGGTCTTCCATGCGCTCCGAGATGCGCGGATGCGACATGTCGGCGACGACGAAGACACCAGGCGCGACGCCCTTGCCGATCGTATAGTCGACCACGCCGACCCGCGACAGCACGCCGCCATCCTTCTCGGGGACAAGCACCTTTGACAATTCGCCAAGCGTCGCCGCCGGACCGTGCATGCCAGCCTTGTCGGGCACCAGGCCGGTGGCGTTGGCGATGGCGGCCATCTCGACCATGGTTTTCGAACCATCGACGAACTCGACCAGCATGCGCACGTTCATATGCCGGCGCTTGGCCTCCTCGGCATAGTCATCCGGGATCGCGTCGATGTTGAGCGGGTTGTTCTTGCCCTTGCCAGCGGCGACGATCGGATGACCCATGGCCGAGACGAACTCGATCAGTTCCATGCAGGAGGACGGCTCGTCGCCGGCGCCGAGCGAATAGGTGACGCCGAGCCGATCGGCCTCGCTCTTGAGATAGGCGCCGATGGTGACATCCGCCTCGACGTTCATCATGACCAGGTGCTTGCCGTGCTCCATGGCGCGCAGGCCGATCTCGGCGCCGACCGCCGGAACGCCCGTGGCGTCGATCACGACGTCGATCAGGTCATTGCCGATGACCAGGCTGGAATCGTTGGTCACCGCGATCTTGCCGGCTTCCATGGCGGCCGTCATCGCCGAAGCGTTCGAAACCTCGCGGGCGTGGCCGGTTTCCTGGAAGGCGATGTCCACCGCCTTGCTGGCGGCGGGAAGGTTGAGTTCGGAAATGGCACCGATCTCGATGCCGGGCATGTGCGCGACACGGGTGACGATGTCGGTCCCCATCTCGCCCGAGCCAATCAGACCGATGCGAATCGGCTTGCCGGACTTGCCGCGCTCGTCGAGATCGCGGGCAAGGCCCGTCAATGAAACATTGGAAGCCATCTCAGTCATTCCTCCCACGATGCACTCTGCTCGAATGCCTGACGCGTATTGAACATCTGTATTTCTGTCAAGACTAATGTCCATCTTTCAGCGGTTTTTGACGTCGCGTTCCGAGGTCGCGCCGCGATCGGAAAGCCGTCAGGAAAGCCTACTGCCGCGCAGTTCCCCGCTGCGCTCAAGAAGCCGATAGACGGTCGCGGCTATGTGGCTCTCGATGCGCTTGAGATCGCGCACGATGTCCAGGAACATGCCGGAAGTCTCGGCGCCCTCGGCGTAGCCGGCAAGAGTCTGTCGCATCCGGTGGTCGCCGGCGGCGCGTTCGAATTCGCGAAACCGCTCCTTCTCGACGACAAGCTGGCGGGCTGAAGCCGCGTCGCCGTCCATCAGCACACTCACGGCGAGCTTGCCGGAACACACTGGCGTTGGAACCGGCTGAGATCGGCGTCTCAAGCGACGGCGGGTGCGCCGCCGGATGCTGCATCGTCAGATAATTGCCAATGGGCTTTCGACAGCGGTGTCGGCGGAAGCGCGACCGAAGTCCGCATGCGCTCGGCTCATCCACCGCATGGCCAATAGGCGGTCGCATGGACCGCCATCTGTGTTGCCCGCCAGATAGTCCCGGCGGGCCGGAACCGGCGCGTCAGGACGCGCCGTAGAGCGTGACGATCTGGGCCTTGCCCAATGTGTTGAGGTGGACCATGAAACCGACCAGCGCGGGACTGGCATCGGCCTCGATATCCAGCCTCTCGACCTTGAGGGCGTGCACCGTGAAGATGTAGCGATGCGCCGGCCCCGGCGGCGGGGCCGCGCCGCCATAGCCCGGGCTGCCGAAATCGGTGCGTGTCTGCAACGCCCCCTGCGGCAGCCGTCCCTGCCGGCCGCCCGCGCCCGCCGGCAGTTCGCCGACGCTGCCGGGTATGTTCGCCATGACCCAGTGCCACCAGCCGGAGCCGGTCGGCGCGTCCGGATCGTAGCAGGTGACGACGAAGCTCCTGGTGCCTTCGGGGGCGCCGCTCCACGACAGATGCGGCGAGACGTTGCCGCCGCTGTAGCCCATGCCGTCGAGCACCTGCGCCTCCGGCAGCCTGGTGCCATCCCTGACGTCCTTGCTCGTCAGTCGAAAAGACATGCTGTCCTCCTGATCTTGGTGATGATCGACACCCGCCTGACGCGCCTCGCGCCGTCAGGGAACGTCGGGGTGCAGGATGCCGGCACGGTTCGGCGCTCCACGAAGGCCGAACCGTCCGAGCCCGTTGTCAGCCGACACCACGGCAAGGTGTCCGACGCCTCGCCGCGGGTTTCGTCGCCGGCTTTAGACCTTGATCTCCGGCCAGACGAAATTCGAGACGTCGCGCTTGTCGGCGATGATGTTCGCCAGGACCGGATCGAGATAGCGCTTGAACAGCGGCGGGTTCTCGCACATCGGGAAGTGCCCGATATGCTTCATCTCCAGGAAGGTCGAATTGGCGATCGCCTCGGAAGCCTTCTTGCTCATCGCCGGATGGCAGGCGCCGTCATATTCGCCGGTCATGAAGTAGATCGGCGGCGTGTCCTTCATGTCGCCGACGATGGCGCGGCTGTCGTGGTCGACGCTGTAGTAGTGGACGTCGCCCTTGAAGACGCCGGGCCCACCGGTGGCGTAGAACCACCAGATCTCCCAGCGCTCATTGTCCGGGCTCTGCGGCGCGATCTCGCCGGCCGTGTAGCTGCCGGCGATCTCGCCGCCATGGACGGCGGGGTGCGCGAGCACGTCGGCGATCCAGCCTGGCGAATGGATGGCGGCCTCGAGCGCGACCAGCGCGCGGATGCTGTCGCGGTAGCGATGCGCCAGCGGAATGCAGATGTTGCCGCCCATCGAGCTGCCCATGATGACCGGGTTCTGTGCGCCGACAGCCTCGCAGAAGGCCATGACCATGCCGCAGTAGAAATCGGTGGTGAGCTTGTACTCCTCCTCCATCAGCCACCATTCGCTCGGCGGGTTGGAGCGGCCGTGCCACGGCAGGTCGAAGGCGATGACACGGAAATTCCTGGTGATCTCCGGATCGGCCATCTGGTGGCGGTATTCGCGGGAATCGGTGCCGGCCGTGTGCAGGCAGACAAGCGGAATGCCGGTGCCGTTCTCTTCGTAATAGATGCGGTATTCCTGCCCCTCGTACGGGACATAGACGTAGCGACCGACAATCGGGTCGTGACGTGTCTTCGAAACCATCTTGGTTATCCTCGGTTGTCGGATCGGGGTCAGGCGGGCGCGGACGCCTTGGCGTCCACCTTGCGCATCAGTTCGAACATCCAGAGCAGCGCGCGGATGTTCTGCCAGAAGACCAGCAGATTGCCTTCGAGCTTGATGCGGCTGTTGAACGTCATGAAGACGACGTCGGTGTAGGTGGGCGGCGGCACCTTCTGGGCGAACTTGGCCCAAGAATCGACCGGCCCGCGCAGCGCGAACTGCCAGTTGGCGTCGAAATCGAAGGCGCCGGATTCGGTGATCGAAACCACGCGCCCCTGCTCGACCACGACCAGGAAGTCCTGATCGCCGATCCCGAGCAGGAAGCGGACGTTGCAGAACTTGCCGACGTTCCGGAAGGGCCCATCGGCGTTGACGATGCCGCGATAGCGGTCCATCCAGGCAAGATCGAATTGCTTACTCATTGCATCCTCCATTTTGGCAATTTCAACGTGGCACGCCGGCGGCGCCGACCTTCCTCAGCATCGCCCGCCTTTCGCCGCGGGCCCTGGCCAGTTCCGCCAGCCGCGGCGCGATGATCGCGACGAGCAGGACCAGCCCGTAGAAGATCGGCTGTATCCAGATGTCGACGCCGAGCAGCACCAGGCCGGTGAAGCCGGTGGCGACGAGGTAGACGCCGACGACCGTGCCCAGCGGGTTGAAGCGGCCGGGCTTGATCGCGGAGGCGCCGAGGAAGGCGGCGGCGAAGGCCGGCAGCAGGAAAACGGCGCCGATGTCGGGCTGGCCCGAGCCGATCTTGGCCGACTGCATGACGCCGGCGAGAGCGGCCAGCACGCCGCCGGCGGCAAGGCCGGCCATGGTCAGGCGCCCGGTGGGCAGGCCGGTCAGCCGCGCCGCTTCCAGATTGCTGCCGGTCGCATAGAGCTTGCGCCCGAGCGGCGTGTGCTCGAGCACGAACCACAGCAGCACCACCAGCGCTGCCGTCAGGTAGAGCGGATAGACGAAGCCGAGCAGCCGGCCACGGCCGGTGTTGAGGAAGGTGGGATCGATCTTGGCGAACAGCACCTGGCCACCCGTGTACCACATGGCGATGCCGCTGATGACGGTCGAGGTGGCAAGCGTGACGACGAAGGAATTGAAGCGGGCGACGATGAAGGCGCCGTTGACGAGACCGATCAACCCACCGCAGACCAGCGCCGCGAGCACGGCGAACGGCCAGGGCACCCCCTGCCCCTGCAGTCCGATGACAAGCGCCGAGGACAGGCTGAGTGTGGCGGCGATCGACAGGTCGAAGGCGCCGACGATCAGCCCCATCATCGCGGCCATGGCGATGACGATCAGCACCGCCTGGTTGTTGAGGATGGACTGCGCGTTGGCGAGCGTCGGAAAGGTCTCCGGCCGCAGGATCGAGAACATGGCGATCATGGCGGCCAGCACCACGATCATGCCGTAGCGCTGCGCGAACTGGAGGTAGCCGATACGATTGACCGCGGGCGGGATCGCTGCCTTTGCCTGGCTGGCGGATGTCATGGCAAAGCCCCGGCGCTGCGCGGTTGAGGTCGAGGGCGGAGACTTCGGAGGTCTTGCTGATCGCCCGCACCCTGCCCTGGAAGAAGACGCGGACAGGGTCGGAGACCGCCACGGCCTCCTCGAGATCGGTGGTGAGCCAGACCACCGCCATGCCCTCGTCGCGGGCACGACGGATGCCGGCGAAGAGTTCGCGCCGGGAGATGACGTCGACGCCGTAGGTGGGTTCGTTGAGGACCATCAACCTGGGCGAGACGCGCAGCCATTTGCCGAACAGCACCTTCTGCTGGTTGCCGCCGCTCAAGGCGCGCAGCCCACGCTCCGGATCGGCCGGGACAACACCCATGTCCCGGATCACCGACCAGGCGTCGCGGCGCACGGCGTCGCCATCGACCATCGGGCCACGGGTGACCGGCTGGAAATCGGCAATGACGACATTTTCGGCGACGCTGCTTTCGGCAAATCCGGCCCGGCCGCGATCCGACGGAAGGTAGGCGATGCCGGCCGCGCGCGCCGACGCGATGGTCATCGAGGCGTTCGAGCGGCCGTCCAGCACGATCTCGCCGGAGAGCGGCGTGGTGAGCCCGTAGATGACGTCGCCGCAGTCTTCCGCGCCGCTGCCGATCATGCCGGTAAGCGCAAGGATCTCGCCTTCGCCGACGGACAGGCTGACATCGCGCAGGCGTCCTGTGGAAATGCCGCGCAGCGCGGCGACGGGCTTGCCCAATCGGCTTTCCGCGAACCGCCCGGCCTCGCGCTGCGGCTCACGTTCGCCGGTCATCAGGCCGGTCAGTTCCTCGACCGACGTTGCCCCGGTCTCCACCGTGGCGACGTTGCGGCCATCCTTGAAGACGGTGACCCTGTCGGTGAGCGCGAACAGTTCGTTCATGCGATGAGTGATGTAAAGGATGGCCGTGCCGCCGGAGGCCACGTGCCGCAGACGTTCGAGCAGGAGATCGACATCGGCATGCGGAAGCCTGGCCGTCGGCTCGTCCAGCACCAGCAGGTGGGCATGGTCGAACTGCGACATCGCCCGCGCGATGGCAACCAGCGTGCGCTCGGCCGGCGCCAGCGCCGAGACCGGGAGTTGCGGGTCGACCTGAAGATTGACGCGCGCGAGCGCCTCCACCGCCCGGGCCCTCTGGCGCCGCCAGTCGATACGGCCGCCGAAGCCGCGCGCGAAACCGCGCGGCCCGAAGGCGAGGTTGTCCTCGATCGACGACTGCTCGACCAGCGCCAGGTCCTGATGGACGAAGCCCACGCCCGCCGCCTGTATGGCGCTTGGCGAAAAGCCCTCCGGCAGATCGCGCCCACCCACGCCGAGCCGCGCGACGCGATCGGCATGGTGATAGCCGGCCATGATCTTGACCAGCGTCGACTTGCCCGAGCCGTTGGCTCCGGCAAGTCCCCTGATCTCACCCCGGTCGATGGTCAGGCCGACATCGGCCAGCGCCAGCGTGCCCCCGAAACTCTTGGACAGGCCCTCCACATGGAAGGCTGGAGTTCGGGAGCCGGCATGGCGCGGAGACATTTCCGCTTCCACGCCTGCCTCCGGCCTATTTGCCCCAGAGCTTCTTGTAGTGCTCGCGGAAATCCACGTCGCCGCCATAGTACTGACCGGCGGGGACCGCGGACGAGTTGCTCGCGTCGATGACGCGCACCGCCGTCCTGGTTTTCACCGGCTTCTCGCCGGCAAGAATGCGGTTGGCGTTGTCGATGCTCGACCAGGCCGAGAAGGCATAGGACACCGCCGCCGTCGCGACATAGTCGGGATCGGTCTTGATCGCGTCGAGCGCCTGCAGGTTGCCATTGCCGCCGGCAACGTGAACCTGGCCGCTACGCCCGCCGGCCTTGATGGCGTTGGCGGCGTCGATCGCGGTTTCGTCGGCCGGGCTGTAGATCCAGCTGATGTCCGGGTTCTGCAGGAGCAGCGCGTTGACGCGTTCGGGCAGCGAGGTATTCCATTCGCTGATCTTGACCTCGATGCTCTGCACCTTGCAGTCGCAATACTTGGCCAGCGCTTCCTTGGCCGCGTCATGGCGGAGCTTGGAGATGCCGAATTCGGGGTAGTACCACATCAGCACCGAGGCTTTTCCGCCGGCCTTCTGGGCGATGTATTTGCCGAGATCGTCGCCGATGATGCCGTTCACCTCGTCGCCGTCGGCGGCATCGATGCCCGGCTCGTCCGGGTTGGCACCGCACTGCGTGCAGACGACGGTGATGCCGGCCGCCTTCGCATCAGCCAGGGAACTCGCGACGGCCGACGGCAGGATGGCGGCCAGCGCGATCACGTCCGGCTTGGTCTGGATCGCCGACTGGATGGCGTCATCCCAGCCCTTGACGCTGCCCCGGCCATCGATGACCTGCGTGGTCCAGCCGAGCGCCTTCGCCGCCTCGACCTGAGCCTCGCTGATCGCGCGGCAGCCCTCGATGGCGGAAGCGCAGACGATGCTGACCAGTTTCTTGCCGGGCTGCGCCGCCGGACCCGTCGTCGGCAGCTGGCTCTCCTCTGCCGTGCGCGGCGCCATGGCCTGCTTCACCATGTCGTCCAGTTGCGCATCCGCCAGAGCCCCCCCGCCAAGACCGAGCACCATGCCGATCGACAGGATCGGACCCAGCACCTTGCCGCGAAGCCCCACAGTCATGCCTTCCTCCCTCGCCATTTGTTCCTCCCTTGGCGTGTTCCCGAGCAGCTCCAAACCCAAAGGTCCGATAGCTGACTTGATAGCACTAATATATACTGATCAGTATTTCAACAGGCGAACGGTATCAATCGATACGCTATGGACGCCCTCGATTCGCCGGCCGGCCCACAGAACACCCCGAGGCGCGCCACCGCCGCCGGTGGAGGGCGATGCGTCGCAGGTGGCGAAAAATGAAGGGCCCTCCGGCGCAGCGCCGAAGAGCCCTTCATTCCGTGTGCCGATCGGGGTTTCGCGCTGGCGCGTCTCCGCCTTCGGCTAATCTCGGAAACACTCGAAGTGCTTGTTGCTACGCAGCGCGAAACCGCTGCGCGGCCTGGCGGAGTTGCCCTAGAACGACCAATCCCAGTGAGCAGGCCTGGTGCCTGGAACCGGTGAGCGGAAGGTCGGGAAGCAATCCATCTTCAGCGTGCCGAGATAGGCGGTGCGCATGTCCTCGCCACCGAAGGCGATGCTGGCGATATGGTTGAGCGTGCGGCCTGCATCGGCATAGAGGATGTCGACGGTCAGCCCTTCCTTGCCATAGGCCTCCTCGGCCATCGCCATGTAGCCGGCATCGGCATCCTCGAACATGAGGCGCGGCCGCCCGTCGGACTCGAACCGGTAGATGCGGTTGGACACCACGCTGGTCACCCAGTAGCCGCCGAGCGCGTCGAAGGTACCGCCGTCCGGAAAGTCGCCGGCGCCGAGTTCGGCGAAGGTCTCCCGCTTGCCCAGCGAGCCGTCCGCCGCGATCCTCAGACGGGATATGCGCCGGCCGAATGTCTCGTTGACATAGAGCCAGGCGCCATCGTTCGAGAGCCGGCACTCGTTGGTGTAGCCGAAGCCTTCCTCGACGATCCGCGCGCCCTTGCCGTCCCACAGCACGATGTAGCCATCGGCGATGTCGCGGCGATAGGCCCTGGCACGCGGCACCTGCCTCGTGCTGACCGATATCCAGAGGCGGCCCTTATCGTCCGCCAGCACGAAGTTGACGGGATAGAGATGCCGGCCCTCGACCTCCATGAGGAAGGGCCGGCAGTCGCCGTTGCGATCGACCTGCCACACGCCGCCTTCCAGCCCGCTGTTGGCGATCATCAGCCGGCCATCCGGCATCAGGGCGATGCCGTTGGGCGTGAATTGCTGCGAGGAGACGCCATCGTTGCGGCCATAGAGCTTGCGGCTCCCATCGGGCGCGATGTGCAGCACGCCGACCGGATCGTGCGACACGAACATGCCGGCCGAAGCCGTGCACAGGATGCACTCCGGCCGGCTCAGGCCGCTGGAAACGAAGCTCAGTTGATCGGGCTTGATACGGTCCATTCTGTCTTTCCTGCTTGCGCGTTCCATGGCGACGACGCCCCGGAGCGGCGGCATCTGTGTCTTCGGATGCTGGAGGGTCGTTTCGGGCGGCGTAGTCGGGTCAGGCGTTCCTCGCGAACTGCCTTGCCATCGACCTGATCCTGGCGGCGAGGCCGTTGTCTCCCGGCACGCCGATCGACACGCAGTCGGCCAGCTTGCCGTCGAGCTCGGCGCGCGTGATCGGAGATGCCGGCGAACCCGGATAGTGCTCGACGGATGCGGAGGCGACCTGTTCGGCGCCGCGCATGAGGCTGACCGTGACACGGCCCCGATCGACGCCCACCCCGGCGGCACCGCTGGCCTCGGTCTCCTTCAACGACACACGACGGGCGAGGCTGACGAATTCGGGCCGCGAAACACCTTGCCCGGTGAAGGCGGCGAGCCCGAGCTGCCCTATCAGCAGCGCATGCGCGACCGTGTACTTGCCAGAGAACTTCGCCTCGGCCCCGGTCTGTGGAATATCGATGGTCAAGGCCTTGAGGCAACCCGGCGGCACCTCGACCTCGACGCGAATGGCGGGGTCGGAGAGCAGCGACGAAGCGCCTTCGCCATGCAGGCGGATGGCCGCCGCGACCGGGCGATGCGCCAGGTAGCAGCAGGCGAAGAGCTTGCGCGACAGGCCGGCGACGGCGGCCTCGACATCGAGTTCCAACTCGGCATCTGCGCCGCCTTCGAATACGGCGATGAAGCCATTGTCGCCGGCAAGCACATCCGCCGGCCCCTCGAGTCCGGCCATCGCCAGCCGCGCCGCGCGGACACCGGCCTGGGCGGCCAGACCAGCCTGCAGGGGTTTTGCCATGGTGCCGAAATTCCGCTGCAGCCCGCCGGCCTGCGCCGCGGCGATGGCGAGCGCCGACAGGAAGGCTCGTTCCTCAAGCCCGAACAGATGGGCGACCGCGGCGCCGGCGGCGACAGCGCCAATCGTCGAGGTGGCGTGCCAACCCTTGGCGTAGTGGGCGAAGCCGATCGCGTTCCCCAACCCGACATTCACGGCAAGGCCGAGCGCGAACGCCGTCGACCTGCGGTCACGAAGCTCGGGTGCGGATCGCGCCGCGGCCTCTATCGCCGGGATAAGCACCGCGCTGGGATGGGTGACGCTGGTCATGTGAACGTCGTCATAGTCGAGCGCATGCGCGGCCGTGCCCCAGACCAGCGCGGTCGCCTCGGGCTCGGCGCCGTCGACTTCGTCCCACGGGGCGCCGACGCGCGGATAGGCGCGCCGCACGGCCTGCGTGACCGGCTCGTCCCACCCGGCGCACAGCACGGCGAGCGTATCGGTGTAGGCGCGTTCGATCTCGTCCGCCGTCGCGGCGGCCAGGCGATCGAGCTTTCGCGAGAGCGAGAAAATGCGTCCGACCGGCATGGTCAGCACCCCTTGAACAGTGGCCGGCGTTTCTGGCTGAAGGCTTCCACGCCCTCGATGCGGTCCTGCGTCGAGACCAGCCGGCTGTAGGCCTCGATCTCGAGCGCCATCCCTTCCGCGAGCGGCATGCCCAGGCCCCGCGAGATCGCCAGCTTCGCCTGCCGGACAGCAATAGGCGCATTGGCGGCGATGCGGGCCGCCGCCTCGCCCGCGTCCCGCAGCAACCCTTCATCCTCGCAGACCGCGTTGACGAGCCCCCACTCATGCGCCTGCGCCGCGGAGAACGGCTTGCCCGTCATGATCAGTTCCTTGGCACGCCGCGCACCCACGGCATGGGCCAGCGTCTGCGTGCCGCCGGCGCCGGGTATGATGCCCAGCGTCACCTCGGTCAGCGCGAAATTGGCCCGCCGCGCCGCGTAGATGAAATCGCAGGCCGCCGCGATCTCGCAGCCGCCGCCATAGGCCGCGCCGTTGACGGCCGCCACGACAGGCACCGGGCAGGCCACAAGCGCCCGGGCCATGCGCTCGAACACCAGATGCTGCGAGCTCCAGGCCGCGATC
>ERZ778019.3528-NODE-3528-length-11291-cov-13.520114_pt1 | contig 11291 bp, 14 predicted proteins | sample MGYA00375749_ERZ778019 | MGnify/ENA primary metagenome ERZ778019 (study PRJEB29350, sample SAMN05389821) | bioreactor metagenome | isolation source: Ammonium sulfate bioreactor | place: South Africa: University of Cape Town | collected 2014-03-17 ... | reverse complement strand
ATTTTATTTCAAAGAAAAGAAAAACGAAATACACGTAAATACATGATTTACTTATTATGAAGTTTGTTCCTTCTTTCTAAACCCAATTATCGAACGGTATTTTGAAACAGAATGTATGTTTTCGATGTGTTTTTATCATTTTACCTGATTTATAATGAAAACGAATGCCTCGTGTAAATGTTTCATAGTCCATGAAACCAGCCGTCTGTCGACTTTTCACTCTGGCCCAGAGTGTTGCTACTTGACTAGGCTGATGAATTTTAAATAAACCTTGACTTTCATCTATCCAAGATATATACGATGCATAATCTGGATTTCGTAGAAGTAGAAGAAGAAATTCATATTGTCGTGGTGCACGACGTCTACCAGTTGTTTTATCGATAACTGACCATTCTTCGAAACTAATGGACATTTTATTCAATTCAACTTCAGCTTCGCACGAATTCACAGGTAATTTTGGCACTTCCAAATAATATTCAGTTGGATATAACGTGTTGTAATAATCGTCAATCATTATCGTAAATATTTCTACGAGACCGAATAATCGAAATGTGTTGCCTTTATATACGAAATATGATTTCTTTTCACCTATTTTTTTCTCTCGAAAGTCTGTATTTTGTCAAATGCTATCATGTTTAATAGGTGCATGATTTTTGTTTGATGAATGATATTCGGCAAATTTAACATAATACAATTTAATCGATTGGAAAAAAGGAAAATTTTCGTTTCTCATGCAGACATGACTCATGTGTAAACAATCGAAATCTACAACAATACTGATTTACTTCCTTTTTTTCGACGTTCTCGTCAAATCATAAATCATCAAACGGAAGTAAAACCTTGATCGTATTTTTTTTCGACGAAAAAACGAATTTAATGCTAACACTCTGATTTCGTCCCATATTTTTGGGACTACATTAATTACTTGTCCAAGCCCGTTACACTCGATAAACAAATATTTTCTGTATTCTGTAACTAATTTTTTCATAGTAAAACTATCTTTATTATGAATACTATGTATGCATGAATTACAATCAATAGATAGAGATAAAAAGATACAGTCTTTAATTTTTAAGAAAACGAACACCAAGAAAAGCGACAATTCGACAGAAAAGAATATAAGCAAGTAATGCTCCAATACAGCCACCAATATTTATATAATCAAAGCCACGTTCCTTAATAATTTCACTGCCACTTGTATAGCATACGCCAGCATTATAATCAGCCGTAGTACAGGTTAACGTCAAGCCCTGTAATTCATTTAAAGCCGTACCAACAAATGTATATTTAATATAGGAAAGCGCATCGAGCCAGGCAAAATAGGCTGGTAAACGTGATGGTGCAAGAAAAAAGCCTCCGAATAGACGTGAAACTTCGAGTGCTAATGGTAGAACAGTAACACTCAAATCCGTTGTTTTACAAAGAGTTGAAATTAATAATGCTAACGATGTTGCTGCTAATGAACATAATAGCATGAATACCACGAAAATAAAAAATTTGCCAGCTACCGCTTGAAAACCAATTAAAAAATAGACAACACACGACTAGAAAAATAATCAAACAAAAGAAAAATCTCAATTAAACAAATCGAAAAGTTTGTATACGAACAAATATGACAGGTACGGGTATTTGAAGTAACGTTTCGACAATAATTTTCGCACAGAAATAAGCACTGGCATAATATGTTCCTGATGCTCTTTCACGTAATGTTAATGCACGTTCAACAGGAAACGAATTAATAACTACTAAAGCACCAAATATACCTTGATTAACAGCACAAAAAAATAATGCTGGTTCTCGTCGTACGACACTTGTTTGCATCGTACCGATATTTAAATAGACTGTGCCAATTAAAACAGCCATGATTATTGTTTGTATCAGCAATGTTATGATTATACTTTTTTGACGAAATTGTTCTTGAAATGTACGTTCAAGAAGAATACGAACTTGTGTAAACCAAGTCGGATTCAATGGTAAATTATTCATTTGAACAAGACGTTTGTTTACACCCATATTAAGATCGACATCAATCGGCGGTTGTGCCTTCATAATTGCTTCGTCAATAGCTGCTTGTTGTTCGAGTGAAATGTGACTTTCACCTAGAATTGGATTAGCTCGTGGAGGTGTAATTACATCTAATAGATGATCAGCAGGATTCGTATTTACAGGACATGGATAGCCAGCTGTACGATAAGTTTCCTAACCACAAACAGATAAATAAAAATAGTTATTTAAAAAAAAAGTTCTTTTTTCTACCATTGCTAATCGACGTGGACCTTGATATATAATTGTACCTGTTTTAAGTAAAATTAATGAATCGAATAGATTGAAGATTTTTGCTTGAGGTTGATGAATAGCACAGACAATAGTTACCGCTTTGTCATATGATTTACCATGTGCAAGTTCGTGAAGTGTTTGAACTAGATCAAGTGCTGTTACTGAATCAAGACCAGATGTTGGCTCATCCAAAAATAATAATGGTGGTCGATTTAACAATTGCATACCGACACAGACACGTTTTCGTTCACCACCGGATATACCTTTTTTCAGTGGTGTACCAATAATAACATTGTGAACATGAGATAAACCTAAATCAGCCATAACATCCCTAACACGGTCTTTGCGTTCTTTATCAGTAAATGTTCGAGGTAAACGAAGTCGAGCTGTATACATTAATGTTTCTTCAACAGTTAAATATCCATTGAGCATGTCATCTTGCATAACATAACCCGAAATACGTTTCAATTCAGCATTATCATAAGGTGCGCCATTTAAACGCATTTCACCTTCAACAATAGTATGAACATCTAGACGACAAGCTAAAGTATTCAAGAGAGTTGACTTTCCTGAACTGGATGGACCTATAAACAACAATAGGAAAAAAAAGAATTTCAGTTGAAAACTGATCGAGTTATTTACCCATAACGGCCCATAAGCCACCAGTAATTGCGCCACTTGTATGATTAAGTAAAAATTTTCTTGATGGTACAAAATCTTTATATGATTTCAAGCGTTTAAACCATTCTTTTCGTTTATCTAATCGTGCTTGTACAGTTAAATCTTTCCAAACAAGAATTGTACTAACACGATCGGACATTGGATCAAGAATCGAAAGATTTCGATCTTGAGGTCCTACCGTGCTGATTTTTCGCCGTTCATGATGATGATGATGAAAATTAGGAACACTCGTGGCCGAAGCTGATCGCGAAGGTCCTGATGGCGCTTCTGTTTCAAAAGTAACAGGAAGCGTTGATGCTGAAGCCGATCGTTGTGGTTCAGCATCATTTGTTGTTTCTTCTTCGTTTAATGTTGTCAATTGATTATCATTTATATTATGAGAATAACCAAAATTTTCAATACCTTCATGACGATTTCGAGGTGATGATTTATGATCAGTTGAACTCATTTTTTTTCGAATCTAAATAATAGAAACGTAGAGAAATACTCGATCGTATTCAGAAGTGCAAGCGAGTATTTCAAATATGCATCTTTATCCGTATACTCATTACACTTTTCACTGGTAAAAGAAATCGTTTTGAATATTTTTAAATAGTTTTGTTGAAAGAAACTCAATGACATACAGGGAAACTTATTGAAGCATGAAGTATTAGGTATCTGTTACACTGCAAATTTCATAGATATTACTTGAGACAAAATACTTTTTCTTTCGTTCTTCTGTTTTCATATAATTTAGTTGAGCTATAGTGCACATTTATTTTCTCATTTCATTGCATTCTTTTTCGTTTTTTTTCTTTTTTGTAAATCATTACAAAAAACTAATCAACCGAATCATTTGTAACATCACAAGGTAGACCAGCTCTTAAAATGACAATCCGGTTCTGAATCCTGTATCATATCATGTTTTTTTATGAGTCATCGAAAGCAAAATATTTTGTTGTATAACTTTGTCCCGAAAGAGCATAAAAAATGTACTGGTAGTCGGTCAATGATTATTTAAAAATAATTTATAATGACTTTGTCAGAAGTTTTCAACTAAAATAATAATCATGAATAAAGGCAAACATTTGAATAGAATGTCCAAATCAAAGTCATTGTATGGTCATAGAAAAAATGACCACGTCATTGTTGATAGTTGACCAAAAGGAGGGGTGTACGATGTGGATGTCTTTAATGTAAAGAGAATGCTATATAGATATGAACCTTTTTTTTTCTTCTCTTATTCTCGTTCTCTGAACAATCGGTCAACTGTCTTCTTTTTCTTCTTCGTTCTTTTCTCGCAATCGTATTTTACCCCATGAACACATAGCCATCGTGTTTATACTCGGTCATTTCTTTTTCTGTGCGCGTCTATGTAACAGTGTTCGGTCAAATAAAGCATCGTTCAAAAACCGAGTAGATGAAACAGCAGAATATATTTTTAACTTGCTAAAGATTTCATTTTCTCTTTAAGTAAAAGTTAAGGCTAAATTTTTACAATAGATGCACATATGTCCTATTCTTTTCTTTTAAGAACACGCATAGAAATGTACATTAGAAGGGAGGCCGTTTCTTTTTTGTTTGTTCTGTTCTACAACTGATGTCCAATCAAATACATTTCTGTCTCTTTTACTACTATTATATTATATGAACTTGCATGTGATAGATGAAAAGAATCACTTTTCTTGATTCTTTTTTTAGATGGTCTCAACAACGACAGCTCCGAAATTTGGCGTGCGATTTCCATCACGTAAAGAAAGAACAGTCAAACGAGTAACTAAATGTGAAACAAGAGAAATTCAAAAACGTATGTTCAATCTATCTACGTATATTTCGATCAATAAAAAAACTTCATTTATTTTTCTATTGAAGGTCTTGAGCCACCAAAACCACCTCGAGTTCGTCCACCACCAAAGCCAAAAGCTCCTAAAAAACCTGTAGTACCTGCAACACTTGTCAAACCACCCAAACCTCCTCGTATTCTTACTTCACACTATCGTCAACGACAACTACCAGCCAGTGCTCTGAATCCAACGAATGCATCATCATCGAAAAATCCAACAATACGTACTCTACAAACAACTGATCTCGAGAAATTGACTCGTCTCAATTGTTCTCGAGAATTTAGTCTTTTTCATAAATATATCAAAGCCGAACTATCGAAATCCTACGAAAATCAATTAGCTTTTCTTCAAACGAAATTACAACATCTCAAAAATGAATTCGTTAATAAACAAGCTGAACATCTCAATTTCGAACAAATTCGAGATTATTATAATGATGCCGTTACTGAAAATGTTCGTCGACATATTCAACCAGATGAATTTCTAACTCTATCAGAAAAATTAAAAGATGATTCCAAACAGGTATTTGAACAAAAAAAAACAACAAATATATATGTACGTATGTATTTCTTTTAGGCAATTGATAAATGGCTAAAAAAGAAAGAATTTAAACAGCCAAAGATGTTAACAGAAGCGTCTCAACGACGACAAGCTCGAATTCGTGATAGGATCAAAGAAACTCTGGAAGAAACAAAGAAAATGCAACAGTCAGCTAAAGAAAGCGAAAGTGGAACAACAACAACAACAGCAACGGAAAAATCAATACCAACGATCGTGATGAATGAAGACGAAGAACAAGAAGTCGATGATGACGATATTATGATCATCGATTAGTAATATTGAAGTGTATTCTCTTTTTTTTTCTGTATGTATTTATATGAAACAGATATATTTAAAGAAAACTTCTTGGCATGATTTAAACATAACAATATATTAGTTCGAATGAATGAATATATGAAAAATCAAAACTAATGTTTAAGAAATCGTACACCAATAAATGCCAAGAAACGACAGACTATAATAAAAGCAACAAGAACGGCAATACAACCGCCAATACTTATATAATCATATCCACGTTCTTCGATAAAATATTCGCCTGATGTTCGACATGATGTTGCATTAGCAGTTGCATTGAAAATTTGTATTGTCTGACCAATACAATTCAATTTTAAACCATTTAATTCACTTTTAGCTGCACCAACAAACGTATATTTGATGTAAGATAAAGCATCGATCCATGATAAACCCGGCGGTACACGAGATGGAGCAATAAAAAATCCTCCAAATAAACGTGTTAGTTCTAAGATCATAGGTAGAACAGTCACACTCAGTGCTGTTGTTCGACAAAGAGCTGAGATCATCAAGGCAAATGATGTTGATGTGATCGAACATAGAACCATAAAAAGCATGAAAATAAAGAATTTGCCGGCATCTGGTTGAAGACCGATGAGAAAATAGACGACACATGACTAAAAACGATACTTGTAAAAATATAAACTGTTTGTTTTCTTTTGTCTTTCTACATACAAAAATAATTGGAATTGGCAATTGAACAAGCATATCAGATAGACATTTGGCTATGAAATAAGCACTAGCAAAATATGTTCCCGATGCTCGTTCACGTAACGTTAATGTTCGTTCAACAGGAAATGAATTAATGACAGTCAAAGCTCCGAAAACACCTTGATTGATACAACAAAAGAATATCACGGGTTCACGACGCAGAATACTTCTTTGTGTAACACCTATCTTTAAGAATACAGTTCCAATTAAAACAGCCATAACAACCGTTTGTATGATTGACGTTACTATGAGATGAAGCTTTCGAGATTGTTCATATAAATTACGACGAGTAAGTATGCCAACTTGTTTAAACCAACTAGGATTCAGTGATTCATGCGTTTGAACAAGACGTTTATTTACACCCATATTAAGATCGACCTCGATTGGCGGTTGAGCTTTGACAATTGCTTCGTCAACAGCTGCTTGCTCTTCGATTGTTAATGGTGGTTTGCCATCTTTTGATGGGCCACCCTTCGGTGGAGTGATAACATCCAATAGATGATCAGCTGGATTCGTATACAGTGGACAAGGAAAACCAGCAGCACGAAAAGTTTCCTAAAACAATAAATATGGTTGATAAAATTAAATTTGTTTTTATTTTTATTTTTACTGGTGCTTGTTTTCGTGAGCCTTGATAAATGATATGTCCTGCTTTTAGAAGAACAATTGAATCGAATAGATTGAAGATTTTTGCTTGCGGTTGATGAATTGAACAGACAATTGTCACAGCTTTATCTTGTGATTTACCATGTGCAAGTGCATGAAGTGTGTACAAAAGATCAAGTGCTGTTACTGAATCTAAACCTGTTGTTGGCTCATCCAAAAACAATAATTGTGGTCGATTTAACAATTGCATACAGACACATAAACGTTTACGTTCACTACCGGAAATACCTCGTTTCGATTGAATACCGATAACATCATGTCGAGCATGTTCTAAACCTAAATCTTTTAAGACTTCATCGACACGTTGTTTTCGTTCAGCATGCGTAAATGTTCGAGGTAAACGTAATTCAGCTGTAAATCTTAATGTTTCTTCGACAGTTAGAAATGCACTGAGTAAATCATCCTGCATTACATAACCCGAAACACGTTTCAATTCAGCATTATCATAGGGTGCACCGTTTAAACGCATCTCACCTGTGTATACTGTATTGACATCCAAACGGCAAGCTAAAGTATTTAACAGAGTTGATTTTCCTGAACCCGATGGACCTACGGATGATTTTTAAAGAAGAAAAACGAATTTTAATTCAAAATCGATTTAATTATTTACCCATGACAGCCCATAGGCCTCCAGTAATTGCACCGCTAACATTATGCAATAGTCGTTTTGTTGTTGGTTCTGCGTTCTTTCGTGTCAAACGTTGTATGTATTGCTTTTTCTTATCTTCTCGAGTGAAAACAACGAGATCTTTCCAAACAAGAATTGTACTAACGCGATCTGACATTGGATCAAGAACTGACAGTTGTCGTTCAGTTGGTCCGGTGCCAGTTGATCGACGAGATTGTTGATAGTTGTAATTTGCTGATGGTGGTGGTGCAAATGTAATTCCAGTATCTTCATCACCTGTTGGTGCTTCATAAATTACAGAAATTAGACCTGAACCAGCTGTTGATGTTCGTGGTAATTGTTTGGAATGACTTTTTTTCTCATGATGAGCACTATGACCATGGGAATTTGCTGTATGTTTGTCGGTTTCAATAGTTGGTTCGATAATTGGAGCATCATCGGACATTTTTTAAAAGTTCACTTTCGATATTTGCTAATCAAAAGCGCTTCTAATCGTTTATCTTAAAATACAAAAGAGACAAATATTTTTCTGTTTATTCAAAACACCACGCGAGAATATTTTTTTCTTAATGATGTATGATATATTCTCCAATTTTCTTTTTCATTTCTATTTGCTCTAACAAGCTATCAAATAAACTCGAAGTACATTTGAATCTATGATTTACAACAATTTATCGAACAATTACCAAACTATTCAGGCATAGAAACTAGTTTACGACTGTCGATGAGCACACGTTTGATATCCTTGTCAGTGCTTTTATAAATGCGTAATTCGAAATGCATCGTTTCTTTTCTCTCTCTTTCCTATTCACAGCATCAATGCGTACGATGTCGTCATCCAGCCGTCTATAACTAGTTTTCATCTGGATCAAAACCAGTTTATATGTCCTACGATACATTTCACATTTTAATTATGCTTGTAATTTATTATGATAAATATCAGATAGAAAAAAAATAAAAAGTTTTACAATTCATGCATGTCTTTCGTTTTCCATTTTTGCAAAGCTTTCGAAAAAACATCGAACTCATGTTTTCCAAACATTGTCAAAACAACTGTTTGTAAATGTCGAGCTTGAGATAGTTCTTTTGAAATTGTTGATATCGCAAGTGGTGCAGCATCATCCAATGGATAACCATAAATGCCTGTACTAATCGATGCTAATCCAAGTTCTGAGATTGTTTTCAATCGATCAGCTTCTTTTATAACATTCCTATATGTTAATTCGAGAAGACGTCGAGATTCATCACGATCGGCCGATGAATAAATCGGACCAGCAACATGTAAAATATAGGAGAAACCAGTTTTATAACCTTTTGTAACAATAACTTGTGCTGTTTCGGTTTTATTTGGTACGAGTTGTTTCAATTCAGTTAATAATTGAGAACCAGCTGCTGCATGAATTGCGCCATCAAGACCACCACCTCAAAACAAACAATCAATGTATTCTTTTTTCTTCAGATAGAATTCTAAATTTATCATTTTACCTCCTCTCATATAAACATTCGCCGCATTGACAATAGCTGTGACGTTTGGATGATGTTTTTTGACGTCGAGTAAACTACAGTTTACGATGTGTATTGGCCATTTTTGTGCAATCGTTGTCATTATGAAGATATTCAATAGGAAGATTACTTTCATTTCATATTTATATTAAATAAAGAGTAAAGAGAAGAAAAAACAAAATATTTATTTGTTTAATCACAGTCGGAATAGGAACGATCTTATTTCTTGATTGAAATGTTTTCGAAAAAAAAATACCAAAAAAACAAAATTTTCTTAAGCATTGATTGGTGCAGATATATAAAGAATTAGGAGAGTATCATCAACAATACTCGAAGTCGGTTTACCAAATTCATAATCTTCACCAAGAAGTTCACGACCATGGTACCAAAATTGTTGATGAAAAGGAACACCAGCATTATCAGAAATCTAAACAAAGAATATATTTCGTTTTTTTTTCGTTTTCAGAAAATTAATCTATTCTTACAATTTTTTTCAGATCTCTGATTGTTGTTTTTGGCAGAACTGCCACTTCGTATTGTTGTTCATCAGCTGACTCAATCAAAAAAGATTCAATTGACACTTTCAATCTAAATATATTCATTAATATGTCTGGGTAATGTTTGATAGAGAAACATTACTTGATAGGTTCGACAACTGGTTCTGGTTTTTTCTTGGGTGCCTGAGTGTCTCCTGATTCGTTAGTTAAGTTCAAAGCAAATTGAACAGATTGATTATTTTGTGCAAGTTGTCGCGCATATTTAGCTGCTTCATTTGCATTACTTTCATTTAATGCGTTGACTAATTTGTTCACATCGTTGTTTGCTTTTTTATCTTCGGGAAGGTTGGGTTTAGGTTGAGGTTTTGGTTTAGGTGATGGTGACCGTCGACGTGGCGATGGTGAAGGAATATTTCTTGTTCGTTGATTATCTAAGTAGCATATACTTTACAACTGATTTTCGAATGAAATATCTATTACTTTCAAAATACTCAACCATTTTATCGAAAAGACGTCCACATTTTTTATTCTTATCCGTTATTGTCACAACTTCCTTCGTTTCATTATGACGAAAACACATAATCACACCCTCTATTGATGATTCTTCCAGATAAGTACAATCATCCAAATAATATCCACCGAGAGTCTTAACATACAAGTCCAATAGAATCGGTTTTCATATTTTACAATGAATAATTACCTGTATTATATCCCCATTTTCTTCAAGTCTGATACTGAGTTTGAGACGTTCATTCTTTTCCTTTAGTTCTAAAAGTACTCCTTTATCATATCTAGGTAACTTGTTGGGATCATATGAATCTTTGAAAGTAACCAATGTTGGATATCCTTGTCTAAATTATGAAATAATTCCGAAGTAAGATAACTTAGAAAGTAAAGTAAAATCATGCTCACAATGTCATATTTCAATATCTAGAAAAAAAAGGTACAAGCTGTTTGTGTAATCACAGTTTAAAATAGGAAAATTCAATATTTTCTTAATTAAATGTTTTTCGAAACGGACATAGGAAACGAAGATTATACAAAAAAAAATTCAAGAGCTGATATAAAGATTAATCACAGTATTTTCTTGGATCTTATGATCGTTTTCCTTAAATTCATACGTATCATCGAGAACTTCTTGGTTGACGAACCAATACTGTTGCTCAGCGCGAATACTGGTCTTTTTCTGAATCTAAAACGATGATTTTGAAATAACTAGGTTTTGCATAAAGTATATCTATACATACGGTTTCTTTTAGATTTCGAACTGTTGTCGACGGAACAATAAACACTTCATATGTTTTATTATCATTTTCATCCGAAGCATAACTTTCAATACACACTTTCAATCTAAATAAATTCATGCTCTTTTCAATATTAAATGTTATTATACAAAATATAAAAACAATCTCTGATTTTTCGAATCGAATTGAGATAATTTCACAAAATCGAAAAACACTATCGTTAACAAACTGGGTTAAAGGTCATTACTTCAACAGTTTAGCAGTCGTATCTTCATTTTCCTTCGCAGATTGATTCGATGGTTCGTTCTTCACTTCTAAACCAAGTTGAATTTTGTATTGATTTTCGGCGAGTTCTTGAGCATAATTCGCTGCATCATCTCCTTTATTCCCATTCAATGCTTTAATTAAA
>ERZ778019.3513-NODE-3513-length-11365-cov-11.883024_pt1 | contig 11365 bp, 9 predicted proteins | sample MGYA00375749_ERZ778019 | MGnify/ENA primary metagenome ERZ778019 (study PRJEB29350, sample SAMN05389821) | bioreactor metagenome | isolation source: Ammonium sulfate bioreactor | place: South Africa: University of Cape Town | collected 2014-03-17 ... | reverse complement strand
GGTAGATGATGACAACTCAAATGAACACATCTCACTAGAATTCTGTTCAGTTTGTCGTGCTCACTTGAGAATAAACGAGGTAAGGTGATGATTGGGTAGATGATGACAACTCAAATGAACACATCTCACTAGAATTCTGTTCAGTTTGTGGTACTCACTTGAGAATAAACGAGGTAAGCTGATGATTGGGTAGATGATGACAATTCAAATGAACACATCTCAAAAGAATTCAGTTCAGTTTGTGGTGCTGATTTGAGAATAAACGAACGAAGGTGATGATTGCATGGATGATGACAGCTGAAATGAACATATCTCAACAGAATTCAGTTCAGTTTGTGGTGCTGATTTGAAAATAGACGAACCAAGCTGATGATTGCATGGATGATGACAGCTGAAATGAACATATCTCACGAGAATTCAGTTCAGTTTGTGGTGCTGATTCGAAAATAAACGAACTAAGGTGATGATTGCATGGATGATGACAACTTAAATGAACACATCGCATCAGAATTGTGTCCAGTGGGTGTTGCGGGTGGGAAAGAAATAATGAGGACCATTTCATGATGGTGATGTCATGAGAAATGTATAAAATGTACAAGGAATTCTTGCTGATATTTTACTTTAGTGAAGTTAGATGTAATTCGCGTTGTGATTAGTTTGAGAAATGTCGATAATGGACTTGTGAAACAGCAACTTGCAGGTGTTGTTTAAATTTGTTAAAATTGATTGGCTCTTGTAATTGACAGTATGAATGAGAATGATGTTGTATAGTAGTTTGATGAGGAATGTTATGTTGGATTTCGTAAATGGTTTGCTATGTCAGTTAGGTTGGGGTGCTTATGTGTATATGTGTGATCATAGAGGATGTAAATGGTGTAGTTAGTGGCATATTCGTTTTTGAACGCTGGAAATATGTGGGATACGTGAAATGTGATGAGTAATACTAGGGAACATTATAGAGGGATGTGATAAACGCCGAATTCATGAAATTTCGACAAGTACATTAAGTTTTTACTGATAACAATGAATTTTTATTGAATGGTATGAAAAGTGTATATGCTTTTTGGTATGGGTTTGTTTGGTTACTATGTATGTCTTGTATTAGCATGAGTATGATGATACATCGTGGAAGGGGATATAATTTTCGTTTATATTGGATAATTTGTTCATACAGTTATCATGTTGAACTGGATAAATGGATTTGATTTGAACTTTAGGTGTTGATATCACGTAATATCGATCTTATTTGTAACCACAGACAGTGCACATATTTCAGAAACTTCCGTTCAAAGTAAACGATGCATTAGAGAATCAAATATAAGATGAATTTTGAATAGTGATATTGTCATGGCTAAATTCAATTTCTTAGATTATAAATGAAAAAGAGTAGAAAGTCTTCAGTTATTTCAAAATTATATGATTATAGAATAAATGTTACGGCTGAAAGTATTTCATTCTAATTTCAGATGATCTTTTGGTAAAAGGTCCTGAGTCATATTGAAGGGAGCGGCACATAGATTATAAATGTATATCGGAATAGAGTATCATTCGTATAGAATTATTACTCTTTTTCAGTAATCTGAAGCGTTTTTTTGACAGAACAGACGCAGTATCTGATCAGCGATTTATGTGTACCTCCAATACCGGCATACACGTTGCTGGTAATCGCGTTGAATAACATTTGTCAATAGATATTAGTTACATGTGATACAGTTCTTGAATGTCTATGTACCAACGTATTCATTCGTTAATCTTTTGTAAAAACCATGTTGATATCATCAACTAGCTTAATAGTGAAATGAATGCAATTTTTGGAATATAATGATCATAGGCATATTCAAATATGAATTCGTTTTCGAAAGAAAGCATGTTGCAATTTTGATAGTAGTAAATCACATAGTTGATAGATATCAATAACGACATTCTCCAGTCTTTGATTCGTTAATCTCAGTCATTCTTCAATTGATTACCGACTATATACACTACTAATTGCTTATAATGTTACTGCATTGTACTAACATTTCAGACAATACATGTATTTGCCTATCTTATTCTCCTTCGAAAATGCTTAATCAATAATTATCTATTTCAAAAAGAAATCTACTTACTGAACAGTTATAAGCATCATAGTGTTCTTATTTGTAGTTCATTGAAAATAGAAATTGAGACGATGGCCCGATCGTCAAGATGTAACATATGTGAAAATATGCAAGTACCACCTATGTTTGTTCATAAATCTACTTGTCAAGAAATAAATATCGATATGCTGATCGGATACTTGAGAATTATCAAATCATTAAACAATCATGACAAATATTTCATTCATTGATGGTATTCATTTTAGACAAATTTATATTATGTGAGATAATTTTGAAAGACTGCATCAAAATTAAATGGTTTATATCAAGTTTATTTTTTTCAAGTTCTGTCGTTGGAGGTTTTTCTAAACAACAGATAGTTAGTAGAAACTCAAAATAATCAGAATCTTCGCTTGAGGTTAATAACGTGTAAAGTTAAAATGATCAAACTAGGTATTGGTTACTTACCATTTTTCGCAGCCACTTGTACAGCTGCTTTAGGAGTAGTGCTTGTTGATGACGAACTTTCTTGTTTAATTGGTGGCTTTGGTTGTGGTGAAACTTTAATCGGTATTGGTGATGGAAGTGGAGGTGGAGTGATTTCTGGTAGTTTCTTCTTCATTTGAGAAAGGTCAAACGGCTCACTGATGGTTTTAAATGGCGCTGGAATCTCACGTAGTTGGATTATGTGTAAGCCATCGGCTGGACTCAAAACATCGATTACTTTAAGATAAATACCTGGGGGAAGTAGGATTTCATCTTCATTTTCAAAATACGAATGAGCACGAATGTATTTTCCGCCAGTAGTTTGAATGGAAAATATAGTTCGCGCACCTGATTTACCCAAATAATTTGGAGACTCAAGAACACTCATCGAAGCTGTGCACGAACTAAATGCCCACCAAGCGAATTCTCTACCTTTTGGATAATCAGCACTGAGATCTTCACGTACACCACGCCATACGACTGAGTCCTCACTTGGTCTCGATCTGAAATCGAAGTTATTTATGATATATTTTATTATGTGCATCGTTACTTACGGTAGTTTGTGGTATGCAGTGAGAACGAGCTTCAAATATTTGAACCACGGCCTCAATTTATTACGATCAGCAACTCGAAGTGTGTTATTCAATAGCATATACAAACTATTTTCATGCACATTCCATTCGACTGTATACAAATGAATACTAGCAGATTCATCTGATGTAAGTCCGTCGTCAGGACTTATTGAGTTCATTTTGGCTATTGTTATATAATCTTTCAATTGATCATCAAATAAATGTTTGATTGGTTCACAAGCATCGTCGAGTGATTTTACAATTTCTTGTTCATAGCCAGATATCGGCAAAAGCATCTTCTTCGGTTCATCACGTACGCTCGATATATATCGTTGGTTGATATTGTTCGACATGGCCATAAGCTCGAGTGTTCTTTTTTTTTCTTTAGTGTATATAAATTCTCTTATCTTATGTTTATATACAACGAACATACTGTTATCTCTCTTCACCACTTAAGGTAAAGTTTATATTTATTTAGGAAAAAAAACCCATATTAATTGCTAAGTAAAAAATAAAGAACAAAAACAACTAAAGCAACGAATATCGTTATACCAACATAGAGACCAGTACCACCACCTAAAACAAACAGATAAGAAATTTAAAAAAAAAATAAAATAAGATTCCTATGAAATACATACTCTTCTTTGTCACTTGTAACTTGTCTTCGTCAACAGTTGTTGTTGTTGTTGACTTCTGATTTCGGATTCGCAAATCAGGATTTTGTACAGTTGCTTTCTGATAATTTTTCAAAACAACTGGTTCTTCATAGAGTTCCGGATACAAACGATTGTCCTCATTCGTATCCGAACTTGATTGATCGGTTTCGTAGCCACCTTCGGTCGATTCATTTGTTAAAACTTCGAGTAATTGTCGTTGATAGATCACTCGAGTATGATCTCAAAAAAGAAAACGATGACAAATTTCAAATGATCGAATAGAACTTACTAGTTACAGGTCCGACTAAGTAACTATAATCGCTTAGAAATTGACGAAGTTCTGAATCACCTAATTGTCCAACGTGAATATTTTTTTCTTCTAAAACCTAAAACACAAATATTAAAAAAAAACCCATGTTTTTATCAGTTATTTACTGTCGAGTGGAGTCGAAGTACATTTGTTAATGTTTCTTTCGAGGCGAACGGTCCGAGTTTATAGCCGAGTTCACTTAATTCTTCACTTAGTTGCACCTTATTCGACATGGTTATTAAAGTAGACTGTTGCTCAAGTTCATACCTCAATTTTATGAGTCATACTCAATCAGTATTGACGAATTAGAAATTTTTTTTTAAATCAAAATCAATTGTTTTCAATTTTTAATTTTCAATTCGAATATTTTTTGTTATGAAATTCGATTTTTTTATTATTAAAACTAGCGCCCTCTAACGTTGCTAAGAAACCATTGGTTCATCTCACATATCCAAATCTCAGTTGTCAAGAAAATTCATTGCAATCATGCTTGATTTTACCAATCTATCTCCTCGTCAACTTCGTTCATGGATTAATTTCGTATGTTTTCTCGTTTATTTTCCATCTATCAACTGAATTCACGTCTTTTTCAGCTCTATTTTCTGCTCGTTGCCGTCACATGGATCTTAGTTATTCTGGCTGGCATTGTTCAAGCACAACGATCGTATCATGAACTTGATTAAATAAATCTCTCTTTCTTTTTTCTTGTTTCAATAAAAAGTTTTCTCATTAATAATATTTGTGTGTTTGTAGATGTCTAAACGACGACAAAAACGAGCTCAACTACGTGCTCTCGAATGTCTTGCTTATTCATCCACATTGGCCTATCTACGAACACAAAACGATTTCGATAAAGACACGAAATCAATTGTCGAACATCTTCGACCACTTTTACATATTTCTTCTCATCGACATCTAGCTGAATTGAAACGTATTCTTGCCGATGAAGAATTAGAACGTTTAAGTGCAATGAAACATTTCGGTGATAATAATTTCAAACAGCAATGGATCGAATGCGAAGAAAAAGAAGATGAAGATTTGAAATTCAATCGAAAGAAAACAAAAACAAATTGAAGGAAAAATATTTTTGTTGTTGTTGTTGTCATTGTTATTATTTTTTGTTGTAAATAAAAACAAAATTCAATATCAATCGTATTGTTCTAGATAAGATGACCAATGAAAATAGTAAAATTGCAACTAGCAAACCTCGACCATGGATTCAGACGGGTCGTTATGAATTCGAAACTGTCTGTCGATCGACCTTGTGTCCCAAAGAATGGCTTCAATCGGATAAAATCTATGTTTGTGAAATATGTTTGAAAACAACCATGCAATCGATGTCAGCACAACGTCATCAACTAAAATGTACACAAACTCATCCACCAGGTTGTCTAATTTACAAACAAAACGATGTGTTGATCTACGAAGTACTCGGCTGGAAAGCTCAAACATATTGTGAAGATTTATGTTTACTTGCAACATTATTTATTGAGAGTAAAGTTGAAATTAAAAATGTCTATCGATTTCGATTCTATGTATTAACTGTACTGCATGAAAATAATCAAGAACATTTCGCAGGCTTCTTTTCTAAATTACAATTTCAAGAGAAATTAAATCTTTCGTGTTTATTAATTTTACCACCGTATAGAAATCGAGGTTTTGGCAGTTTATTAATACATCTGAGTAAGAATCAACAACAACAAAAAGACGATTAAGAATGAAAAGATTCTTTTCGAATTAAGGTTATGCACTTAGTCATTTGGCAAATATTCATACAGGCACACCTGAAAGACCTCTGTCAACACAAGGTTTTATGTGTTATCGAAAATTTTGGAAATCGAAAATATTCGATTATCTTCTAACGAAAAAAAACGAAGAACAAATTACAATCAATGGTTTGAGTTCTTCGAAAAATTGTATCGATATTTTCCTTTTCTTCTCAAAGATATTAGTAAAGCAACAGCAATATCAACATGTGATATCATCGAAACTCTTGCATCATTGAACATGATTCGAATGTTAGAAAAAGATAAATTGATCATCTATCGTTCTCAAGTAATTAAATGATAATTTTCGATCAAGATCGTATTGATTTTAAATTTTTGAATAGGAATTATTGGATGAATATGAACAAAAATCGAAAGAAAACAATCCTCATTCAGATGTTGTTCATTTCAATATGAAATATTTGAAAGTCAAATCAAATCCAGTGATATTACCATTCGAAAATCGTGCAAAGAAAATGAAATTCGATCATAATGAAACAGCATTAACATTTTTGAACTACTACCCATCATCATCAACAGTCGAATCAATTGATTGATCGATCTCACTTTAGAATAGAATCTGTGTATATACGATACATGTTTATTTGATTGAAAATAAAGATTTGAAAGAAAAAAAACAATTCATATAGAATATATTTCATAGTTCGCCGGTCGGTATGAAAATACATGCAATAACAAATAAGGATAGATTCTCGCCCTCAACACCTTATTTATCTCTATGTCGTTGACATATTCTTCTATCACATTATAGTTTGTTTTTCTCATTGAAAGTATGCTACTTCCTCGATATTCAGTAAGACAGTTTCTCTATGGATTTATTTTATGAATAATTCTGATTTTTTTTTCAAATTAGTTGGTTCTATTTAGTTTATTTTTAATCAACAATAAGAATGTTTGCAATGGCATGGAGACTTCCACCGAATCTATTTTTGATGTAGCTGCTCGTCATATTCAACAATTGAAAGAAGAATATAACAGAGATCGAGAACAATTAAAAATTGATAAAGAAAATCTGAAATATGAAAAAGAACTTTCTGAACCGGTGTATGAAACTGATGTCATTCATTTAAATATTGGAGGTGAAATTATTGCTACCACTCGAGAAACTTGGATATCATATTCAAAATCTTTACTTTCGATTCTATTTAATGGTCGATGGGAACGTCGATTACCTTGCGATAATGATGGAAATATTTATTTGGATTTTAATCAAGATCTTTTTCGACATCTACTTGATCAATTACAATTATCTCCTACCGATAGCATTTCATACCCATCTGATCCTTCACTGGCTCGACCGTTTGAAAAGATGTTGAAGAAGTTACAATTTCAGTTATCATCATCACCCTCAAATATCATTACGATAAATATCGATGGACAAATCATGACAAGTAAAATATTCAATCCAACTACTGAAAATATTACTGAATCTTTTCGTAATTCGAAACTATCCGAGAAAAGTGATATTTTCATTGATTATCAGCCAAGGTTCTTTCGAAATCTCATTAAACTTCGAAGACAAAATAAATCATTGAAATTTGAATGTCAAAAGATTTTGTTTATGAAAGAAAGAACATTTCATATGAAACGAACATTCAAGAATTGGGAAAATATTTGCTGTAAGTAAATTCGAATTGAAGTGATTTTTTAACTTTTCTGTCAGTCAAACAGGGATATATCTCCATTCATGCCAAATGGAATCCGAACGGGATTACAGTTGCTGGAGGACATGGAGAGGGTCAAGCATTAAATCAGCTCAAACAACCTCATGGGATCAAGATTGACGCCAGTGATGGAACCATTGTTCTTGTTGAGTTCGGAAATAATCGGATTGTTGAATGGAAAAAGGGTGCAACGACAGGTCGAATTGTAATTTGTGGAAATAGTCAATTGGACCATCCGCATGATTTAATCATAGATTATTTCACCAATGAATTTGTTATTGCAGACAACGGTAACAAAAGAGTTGTTCGATGTTCACGTCAAAGTGGAACCAATAATCAAACGACGATTTCAAATATTGTCGTTGTTGGTTTAGCTATGAAAAAATATGGTGATCTTTATGTCGTTGATAATGCGAAAGATGAAGTGAGACGATGGAAAACAGGAGATAAAGAGGGAACGTTAGTTGCAGGTGGAAATGGAAGAGGTGCTCATCTTAATCAGTTATCTGCACCTCGTTATGTTTTCGTTGATGAAAATGAATCTGTTTATGTGTCTGAATGGGGTAATAGTCGCGTGACGAAATGGATAAAAGGTGTGAAAGAAGGAATTATTGTTGCTGGTAATCATGGTCAAGGAAGCAGTCTTAAGCAATTGCACTATCCTAATGAAATCTTTGTAGATGAAATGGAGACTGTTTATATTGCTGATACCGAAAATCATCGAATAATGCGTTGGGTGAAAGGATCAACACAAGGTGAAGTTGTGGTAGGTGGAAATGGTGAAGGCAGTCAGCCGAATCAATTGCACTATCCTATCAATCTCGTTTTCGATGAAGAAAACAATTTTTATGTTGTCGATACTAACAATCATCGTGTTCAAAAATTTTCTTTCGATGAAAAGATTTAAGTTACGTGCATTTCGTGATTTTAATGAAATAAACAGAAAAAAAACAAGAGAAAAGAAATGATCTCTTATCTCTTTCTTATCTGTACTCTGTTTGAATAAAAATTCATCAAATGAAGAAAAAAACTCAAAAGTTTATCGTTCTTTTTTGTTTTCTCTTCGTCAATGGATGTTGACAAACTTGCTTTTTGGACACTTTCAATTCCTCTTGGTCTGCTAGAAGTATGGAGATCGTACACGAGATATTCATCGACTACGAAAGATCGCCGAACGTTGACTTTCATTTGGTTAGTTATTCCCGGTTCGACTGCATTAACAATGCGTCTCATACGAGCAGGTTACGGCATGAAAATTCTTGAGAATTCATGGCCTAAATTTGCTCTTTGGCTACCGATGTGTTCGGTTATTTGCGTGTTAGGATGTATTCTACGTACTCAATCGATCAATCAACTCGGACAATGGTTTACAACTTCGATTTGTACGAATGAAAACCAGAAAATCATCGATTCAGGTTGGTACAGTCGAATGCGACATCCCGCCTATGCTGGTACTTTGTTGAGTTTCGTTGGCGTAACTTTAGCATTGAATAATTGGTTAGGTTTAATCGGAATTCTTCTACCGGTTTTCGGTGTATTTCGATATCGAACATTTGTTGAAGAGAAAGAATTAGAAAAACATTTCGGTGAACAATATCGAATTTATAAAAAAAAAGTGACTAAATGCTTTTATTTTATCTAAATAAAAACAAAAGATTATTGTGTATATTCACCTGAAGTCGGTTCTAAACACACGGATAATGTGTATAGGTATTGCACTGTCATACTAATTTACTCAGCACGTCGTCATCATATAGAACCGTATATGCCTTTTTTTCTCAAGCCCTGGAAGCACGTTTATTGACTAAAGAAGAACGTGATAGAAATTGTTGCAAAGATCATATTAATGAAAAATATATTCTTATATAAGATCATGTATGCAAGTTGGCTAGTTGTTTTTATCTTGATTATTCGAAATAATTTGGGCACGACAGAAATCAATCAACTTAAACTTTGTACATGTGCATCATGGAACACAAGCAATCTCGAACATGACATGAACATCAATAATTCATGCATCGAAGTTTTTATTGATAAAAATAGTAATCTATACTGTTCGTTAACAAATGAACATCGAGTTTCGAAAGTTCAATTCAATTCGACATTATTAACAGTTCAATCAACCATAGTAGCTGGTACAGGCTGTCCTGGACCTATATCGAATATGCTCCATCATCCACATGGTATTTTTATTGATATGCATTTAAATTTGTATGTAGCTGATACTGATAATAATCGCATTCAAATGTTTCCAGTCAATGAATTCAATGCAATTACCGTAGCAGGATTTGGTTCCGATGCCGAGTTTCTACTGAATAGACCTACAGCTATTGTCGTTGATATCGATAGCAGTTTGTTCATAGTTGAAAATTTGAATCACCGAATTGTTCGTTCAACACCATTCGGATTTCAATGTATTGTTGGCTGTTTAAAAAGTCATAATCAATTGCAATATCCACGAACGATGCACTTTGATGCACAAGGAAATATACTTGTTACCGATATGAATAATAGTAGATCGCAGAAATTTATCTTAGCTAAAAACTCATGCATTTCGACGATTGAAAATAGTTCCTGGATTAAGATTAGTGGTGGTGGTTATATTATCAATGGTGGTATTGGAGGAGCAGGTCAACTTTGGGTTGTTAGCAAGCCGAATAGAATTTGGTACAGGGTTCATCTAAAGGCGCGATGGTTGCGAATTAGTGGAAGTCTAACCTATATTTCAGTTGGCGCTGCTGGTCATGTATTCGGTGTAGATATGTATGATCAAATTTTTTATCGATCGAATGCATCGAATAGCAATCCAAAAGGATACGATTGGATACAAATCGATGGAAAAGCTATACAAGTAGCTGTAACTAGTACTGGAGGTATTTGGGCTATAACTCGATTACATGATATATTTTATCGAACTGGAATCAATGGAAATTGGGAATTAATCGATGGTAATTTGAAATATATTTCAGTCGGTGTCAATGGTGAAGTATGGGGAGTTGATAGCGACCATGAGGTCTACTATCGCCAAGGTAGTTCTAATGCGAAACCAAAAGGAGATCGCTGGCAAATAATTCAAGGTCGTGGAACATGCATAACAGTAGGTGGTCATGGTCAAATATGGATTGCAAATATTGCTAATGACATTTGGTTCAAGAAAACTATCGATGTTGACTGGATAATGATTAACGGAAATTTAAGTTTTATCACTGTCGCGCCAAATAGTTTATTATTAGGAGTCGACATAGACGGTTATATATTTAATAGACGAAACACAATTATTTGTTAAAGACGTTCTACAAATGTTTTGCTTGAAATCGAAAACAATCGCTTGATTAGTTTTTTGTAAGACACATCGAGAGAATGATGTTATAATCTCATTATACCGAATATCCAACCCCAAAGACGATAAACATTATACATTTGTAATTGTTAAAGTATATGCAACATTAGGGAATAGGAAGTATTCTCTTTTCAATATACGATCGATACAATTTTTTTTCTACCCAATGTTCGCAATCTTTCCTAATTATTACAGTCTAATATGCAAATCATATGTACATATGAAGTGGCTAACTACGATGAAGAAACCTCACTAAAGAAGAGACACATACAATCTTTTCTTTTGATTGATTGTAAAAAGAAATACATATCATGAAACGATTGCATGCTTCAAAACATCGTTCCAAACGAATTATACATATTTCTATTCGAGGATCAAGTAGCGTTCCATCAACAAAAAGAAATCAAACCTCAATTAGTTCTCATCGTAGAACTAAACTTAGTCAAGCTCAAAGTTCCCACTTGACATTCAA
>ERZ778019.3495-NODE-3495-length-11424-cov-12.053743_pt1 | contig 11424 bp, 8 predicted proteins | sample MGYA00375749_ERZ778019 | MGnify/ENA primary metagenome ERZ778019 (study PRJEB29350, sample SAMN05389821) | bioreactor metagenome | isolation source: Ammonium sulfate bioreactor | place: South Africa: University of Cape Town | collected 2014-03-17 ... | reverse complement strand
TCATACTACGATGATAAAAAACAAAGGGGATATACATTTTTACTTTTTGCAGTACACATAACATTCGGATTTCAATCCGAGGTTTCCGCATTTATTTAGACTATGACGAAGGTCATACGAAAAAGTAGTTTGCGCTAGAGATTGATGATTATGATTTTTTTCTTTTTTCTTTACTTGTAAACTTAAGTGATTCTTTCAACACAGAAGAGAAGAATTATTACTAGTCTACAATTGAAAAGTAATTACAAATCAACTTGACAATCAGCAATGTAAGTTAAAGTTTTGGAAACCATCGTTTTGCTAATGATGTTTGACTGAATTCTTTTTTGAAAGTATGTGATGGTAAAACATAGAGAATAAATCCGAGAGTATGTGGAATATATGAAAATAGATAGCTAATAAGGAAAATATGTCGTTGGAATGAACTCATTTGTGTACAAGCTAGTATAAAAGCAAGTATGACTTGTGGTAAAGATGAAAATATAATAGTAATGGGAATTATAAACAATTCTTTTTGTTTTTTGAATTGTTCACGTAAAATTTGTTTGTACATCAATTGTTTCTGTCCGATATTAGCTCGACTTCGTGTCAAACGTACAATAATAAGACTTATTGATATAACTTGAATAATACAAGGTACAGTTGAATTGATAATTGAATTGATTCGATCGTATGTTGAGAAAAACATGCGATTGAAATTCGTCACACAAACTGTTGTTTGCATATCGATTTGTTTTATAGATACGTAGTAAAATAGATCATGAATATGCAAACCAAATAGAATGCTAAATGTAATTAGACTTTTTTTAATAGCTAAACGAGGATCTTTCCAAGATTTGACTGTTGGAAATAAGACCATGGCAAGACCATCGATCGTAACCCAACTTGATAACCAATAGGCTGATCGTGTCAAAACAAATAAGATATAATTAATTATTTTACATGATATGTCATTGACATAATCGAATGAAGCCAGTAGAATATGAATAAAATTACACATCAAACAAAATAATGTCAATTGATTGAGAATACTAATTTGAAGTAGATAGATACCAACTGAATTTCTTCTTGGTCTCGGTCGTTTGAATGTTAAAAACGAGCAGAAATTATTAAAAGCACCAAAAATCACAATAATAAATACAATGATATTGTATAGACATTTAATTGTCATCGTATCGGAGGCAATGAGAAGATCGAGAGTAAAACCAAATGGTTGTAAACTAAATTGACATTGTCGACCTTGATAACAATACGGACAAAGACAGAGAAAACTATTGGAATCATTGAGATCTCCTCGGACACATTGACCGCCCGAAACACACAGATCGCAATGATCTAATAATGGATCATGCCTAAAACATTGAACTCGCGTATGATTAGTGTGACATATGCACAAATAACTGCTATCATAGAAACAGAATAGTTCCGTAAAATTCCGACAGAGATAATGATATTTAAAAATCAATTGATGGGCTAAAGAACAAAAACAAAGTCAATTTTCATTGTTATTCATAAAAAAATGATCTTACAATTCGATAGAAGTGATGATGATACTGGACAATGTTCAGGTGTTATTGTCATATTAATATTCGTATTTGTCTGATTCAATTGAATATACAAAATGAAATATTGTGCAATTTCATTGTTTTCCTTGTAGACTTTTAGCATGGCTAATGTTGGTGCTAGTGCTCGACCATGATTATAATCAATTACTGATATTGATCCATCGATGAAGAATTGCTTTTGAATGATTAGTTGTTGTGCAATCTTTTCTATATCATAAAATTGAATGACATTGACACGCGCTGACATAGGCATAGTTAGATGAATTCGAATGGATGTTTTCATATGTTGACATCGATCACCATAGAATTGTTTTGAACATTGGCAAATGAATGGCTGTTGACCAGTTCGATCAAATGTTAAATAGCAAGTACCATTGTTCATGCACGGACTGTCAATGCATTCATCATGTCGTAGATGACATCGAGGACCAAAACGATTTTGAGGACAAATACAAAATGGATTATTGACATTAGCAAATTTGCCTCGTCCATTCGGTAAACAAATAGATTGATTCGAACAGTACGATTGACACTTACTTTCATAATATTGACATTTCGATCCATAGAAACCTGTGTTGCATGAACAATAATATGAATCGTTCGTATTTAAAATAGGTTGACATTTGGAATTTGGCCAACAAGTACGATTTGTACAATGATCGGATTTCGACGGAAATCGTATGACAAGTGCCAATCGATGTGATGGCAAATAATCAAAATAGATCGAATAATGCCATGAACCAATTTCATCTATTGTCGAATCGTTCAATAGCATATAAATATCAAAATGAACCGAATATGGATGATTGTGGATTATATCCGAACGATTGAAATATCGCATGGCTTTTTCGCCAAGAGCTTCTTTAGTAAACAGATAAGTAAAATAGAATCGATGTTTAATATAATTTTGTAATTCAAACAATGGAACGAGATGAAATTCATGATGATCAATAATTGTATTCTTAAAAAGAAAGTTACTTTTAACATAGAAAACGGCATTGTTGTCAACGAATGAGTTCAAATCAAAATGTACGATGATACTGATTCGATCGTTGTGATAATGACATACACCTCCTATGTAAGCTGGCGGACAAAAACATATGAATTCATTGTCTTTATCCAATAAGGATACACCACGATTGCATACAAGTGCATATATTACATCGTCTCCTTTCGGTTGATTCGATTTCGATATCGACATCGAAGGAACTGATGATGAATCGAAAGATCTCAATCTTTCATCTAATTGAATTGCTTTGCCGTTTCGATAGCTCCGCATTACAATACCATACGAACACCAATATTCATCTTCACCATGTGTACATTCCAGCTTTTGATTACAACGAGCATTTATTGCACAGCTGCCATTCAAACAAATAACATCTTGAGGCCCTGAACAGGTCGAAAGATTTTTACTTCGAAAAGAGCATAATGGCTCGTTTTGACATGCATTTTGACCGTATTTACATGCTTCATTATATAGAAAAAATTCATTCCCACATAACAAATTCATGCCGTACATTTCCGAGATTTGATCATGCCTTGAGAAAGTATTTCTTTCGTCGTATGCATTATGACAATGTTCAATTTCATCTCCAATTTGTCGAAGATGAATACACGGTCGATAACGTTGAATATCCCATGGATTTCCAACATTTTTCAAAAGACAGGGTAATTCATAGGTTATATTACAAATATCAGCAAATGCTTGATCACGATATCGATGATAGCATACATTTCGAAAATGAGCTAATTCGAGATTTTCATTGAGAAGTAAAGCTTGTTCATCACTAGCATCACTACAATCCCATTCACCATCACATAACCAATCCCAAGGAATACATTGACCTGTTTGACATTGAAATTGATCATCATCACATATCCAATATTGACAATTGTCGGCCATTTCATCAATATGATTATTTAAATCCCAAAATGTATCACAATACCGATAGAATGGAATTTGACTATGAATGAGTTGATTCAAAGTTGATTTGTCACTAGGCGATGTGAGAATATATTCTTTGAGTATTGCACAACCTGAATCGTCTCGATGACGACATTGAATTTCGTTCAATGCTTTTTGACTACCGTAGAAGTATTCATCATAATGATTCGCACATATCGAATGTAGATCACCAAGTGATGAAATTGGTAAAGCAGTTAACTGCTGTTGAGAACAACGAAATCGATGACGTTGAACTCGAAATTGATTCGAATTCAAATTGTGTACATTTTCATCAGCTAAATCGTCGTCATCACAATCGATAAAACCATCATTGATTCGATATTGAGAAATACATCGACTTTGTGGTTGACAAATATCTTGAAAAGCATACGTTCGATTATTAAATGTACGCGTAGTATTTGACCAACAAAATTTATCATATTTAAAGATCGACTCATCATCACGAATAGAAGATTTTCTATTACAAAATGTACTCTGACTAGTCGATGCTGATAACAGGATCTGTTCAGCGTTTAAACCGTGTTCGAATGGTGTTAGAAAATGAAAAGTAGCACTGTATCCACGACATTTTATAGTTCCATTCATTAGCAAATAATCTGGCGTTCGTGTTCGCCAATCATGTGTTGCATTATAGTATGTTGTTGCAAACGCACTAATGGATTGTGGCGGAGGATACGGAATTTGCATATTTTCACATAGTCGTGAGATGATGTTCTCACATTTTTGTTGATAAACTCGGCCACAAGGACAGCTCCGACCAAGTCCTCGACTTAGAGCACATTGAATTAAATAGATGCATTTTTCATGGCGCTTTAAATCACTATAATTAATCTCACTATAAAATGTATTAACATACCAACAAGCTCCATAATGCAAATATTCTGTCCACATTGGCTGATTTTCATTGAATTCACACATATATTGAGATTCTCGAAAATTGCTACAACGGTAATTATAATGATCTTTATCGGTGGGGACACGAAAATTTATTCGAATACATTGACCATCACCGCATGACCATTCATTCGAACGACAAATATGTTCATCACATTCCATATTATTGACTTTCAATGAACAATCTGGAGAACTATCGATATAATTCGTCTCATCACTCCAATCCATACAATCTTTATCACCTTATCGATAAATAAACAAAAATCTCTATAAAACGTTCTAATTGTGATCTCTTACTATCAAGCCAAAATTCTTCATCTATACACATGCCATTTGTACATCGATATTCATTATCTTCACATTCATTAAATTCAAGTAAATCACAATTTTCTTCATCAACTCCATACATACATTGTTGATATCCATCGCAGATATATCGCCAATCAAGATCTAACAATCCTACTTCACAATTCAAAGCAAGTGTTTTATAGGTAGGAAAGATACTTAATCCGAACAAATTCGCTGTATAAGTTTCTCTCATTTTAAATTGCATTTCAATTATGTTCTCGAATGATTCATTTGCATCAGTCAATTTATATTCACAATATTTACCAAATGTTCCTTGTTCAGTACAATTGCATAAAAAACTGGTGCGAGTATATGTATCGTTATTATAATAGACATTAGCATAATTATCAGCCATTTCAATAGCTGAACTCCATTTCAAAACTTCATTCGGTGTTATATTTGACTTAATTAAATCACTAAATAACCATTTCTCACCGCTATGTGCGCATGTATTCATTTTCTTCTGTTCTGTCGGTTTGAGATATGGCCGTTCGCAATATGGTATTTCAGGTTCTTTCATGAAATATACACAATCTCTGTATTGAAATGAACGACTATTTTCCGTATCATATACAATAATAAATCCATGATTACAATATGCAAGTATAAATAGAATGAAATAAATCAGTATTTTCAGCATCATTTTGTGATTTTAAATGAGAAATTTTTTTTTCCTCTTGAGTATATATATCTTAGATAAAACTTATCATACTTTATTAATTCTTGTTGCCAATATGCTATGACATTGCGCAAATATTGAAAATGTCCAACGGAAATTTTTGTTTTTATGTCACTAAAATGTACTTTTTTTAGACTTAAATAACGGGTGCGCCAGGTATAATGAGTCTCTCAGTGTTTTTGAATTATCTACGTGAGTTTATGCTTAATCGAAATAATTTTTTTATAAAAAGACAATTTTAGAAAATCGACACATATAACCTTCACATGTCGATCATCAATTAGACTAATTATAACTGATAAACATAATTAAATTATCTAGCCAAATGACATTCAAATTCGTATACATAATTATCGAATTAGTTCCATAAAATTGAAGGCCGATGCCAATTATAGAACAAGGACCAAATACTGACTATATAAAACCCCGTTTAATCTTAGCACAACGTTCCATTTTCTTATTTAAGTGTTAACCTTAAATCATTATATTGTATTGTTCATAATATTTCATTTATATTCATATTCAAGTTTGTTCAAATAAACATCGGTGAACTCGTAACGAATATGTCTCGTATCTTTTACGGTATTCCATTTGCTCAACCACCTGTAGCTATTATCAAATGGGATCCAAAAATAATTAATGCCACACAACCACAACCTTCTGCTCCATCATCAAAAAGTATGATAAAAACTCCCACTTTGTTTCTTGTAAGTCTTTAATCTGTAAACCAAGAAGAGGTTTCATGTCATAAATCAATATTTAAACATCAGAAGATTGTCTTTATATGAATATTTTCACGCCATTATCGAGCAATTCATCAAGAAATCTTCTTCCTGCGATGATTTTTATTTCTGATGGTGATTTTCAGTTTAATTTCGCATCGGACTCAAGCTTAAAATCTGAGCGTTTAGTAAATACTACAAATATCATCATTGTTATAATGCAGCATCGACTAGGTAAGTTTGAAATATTCGTTCATCCTTTATTTTAACTCTTGATCAAACTTAAGGAGTTCTTGGCAACTGGTAATGGTGAGAATGATATTAAAGGTAATTAGCTTGGGTTAAAGATAACATCAATACATTTGGTGGTGATCCCGATCAAGTTTGAACACAATGAATTCCATCTTCTATATCTATTCATCTTTTTATAGATAACATTATTTCGACAAAGTTCTGGTGCACAATCAACTGCTCTTCCTTATACAACTGTTGAAATGCAATCTTTCTTCCAGCGAGCGATTATTCAAAGTTCTCCAATGAATTTTCCTTTCAAGTAGAGTATAATTACATGAATATAATGAAAAAAATAGATTTGTTTATACTATTAATTAGAACATACTCGGAAAATGTTGCTCAAAACAAAGCAAATCAAATGATAACTTCAGTAAATTTTCTACTTCTGTTCGAACCATGGTTACCCGTTATTGATAACAATATTGTTAATGGAACACTTATTAGTCTAATTCGTAATGTATCATTTCAACTTAAACCATTAATCGTTAGTTCATTAACTGATGAGTGTTATTATATGATTTATGGTGCATTGAATACAAATGTAGCATTCGCTATAAGTCTCTTTGGTGAAAAACCAATGAAAGTTCTTGAACATTATCCACCGATGGGTTCAAGTGATCAGCGACAGAATGGATGTTTACCTGTTCAAATCGTGTTTTCACTCGAAAAGCAGCATCATATTCTTATATATTTGGCTATCCATATGACAAAGTAGACTCACTGAGTTGTCCAGATCATGCTTGTCATGCAGATGAAATACCTTATGTTTTCGAATCATTTTGGGATCGTTTTACAGACATTGGTCGATATATATCGCAAGGTATGGTTACTTATTGGACTAATTTTGCTAAAAGTGAAAATCCAAACGAAACATATACGTTTATTCAAAATCCATTCCAATTGGGACACAATTATGTAAAAGATGATTGTGATTTCTGGGATCAGATGGGTTATAAATGAGAGTTTATCTAAATAAAACAACAACATATCCTAATATGTTCATTTTAATCAAATGTGTCGAACTCTGTAATGAATCTTCTGTTTAATATGTTTGATTCTCAATGATTTTGCAACCACAAATAAACTAACGTTTATTATACCAGCTTAATTATTGTTAATGAGTTTTTGTGATAGAAGACAGAATTTCCCCGTTTTTTAGATGTACAGTGTAAGGAAGAAGTCGAATTGAGATACGTGATATGTGTGTACCCAGGTCGATCAATCCGATTGTCGGATCCCACCGGATCCTATAAGATCCAACATCGGATTGGTTGACCTGGGGTGCTTTGCGAAGGAAACGCTATGGAGTGTATGAAAGTGGTTAAGGAGAATCAGTAGTATCCAATTTGAAAGTTGAATTCAAATTTGACATGTATGAGTCAACTGATTAAAATAAATAACAATATTAAAGATTGTTATGTTTTTTGATAAAACCATTCAATTTCACAGTTAGAGATAGAACAACGATATAAGATTTTGTTTCTGTAAGTTTATTATTTGTATTTAATGAAAGTTGTTTGCGAAACAAATATTTGTTTTCCTAGATTATGACTTAATAAAGAAAGAGGTTTTCTTCCATTAACGGCAGGCTTTCCTGATTTTCTAAAATAATGGATAAATCTGAAAATGAGAGAAATATATTTACAGAAGAATCAATCAATGTTAGTTTCTCTTATTGACAACGATGTTGATTGATAATCTAAAAATATGGTTGATTCTTATATTCACTCGACAAATCGAAGGTGAATTATTTTATGTTCTCTTTAACTGATCGGACACAAAGAAATAAGTTATAGAGATCGTTGTTTGATCAAATTGAGAAGTTCAGAGGAGTTTAAAAAAAAAGTATTCTTTGCATTGTTAACACAGGTCAACGTCGTGTTATCTTTTTTAATCAGACAACATATTCCACTGGCATCAATCCGAATGGAGTTGTAACAGGTGATAATCATAATGATATTGTTGTCACAAATCAATTTTCAAACAACATCACTATTCTTTTGAATACAGACAATGGCATATTTATCAATCAAATAACATATTCTACTGCAAACGATCCGGTCAGCGTGATAGTCTCAGATGTTAACAGTGATCAGAAATTAGATATTATTGTGGCTAATTATGATTCAAATAATATTAGTCTATTTTTATTTGTTGGAGATAAACGTAAGACGAAAAACATGATTAATTAAATGAAATGTTTTATTATTTGTAGACGAAACGACAGCATCGTCGGGGAAATTGACCACTGCTGAAATTAAAATCGAATAAACAAGGTCTATTATTATATCAACATTGCAAATGCCAAGTAATAAAAATTTATAAAACAATGTTTCTTGATCGATTCGTATTTTAGGATGTTCTTCATTGGAAATAAGTTTGATTCCAAATACAAACTTATGGAATTTATCAGTTTGAATTAACAATAATAACGATAAGTTCATCATGGTTAAATACATCAACATCAACTTGTATTCAGATCATTTCATCGAGTATTTTTGCCAATTCATTTTATTTGGGAACATCAATGATAACTACTGGATATGCAGAAGATCTAATACTTGATCCTGATAATAATCTCTTCATTGCTTGAGTAAGTCTAGAGAAGAAAATATCGAACTTATATATTATTCTCTTGGAAATAGGATTGGATCTATGACTATTCTTGTTGTATTTATGGGTCTCGTGTCCTACTTCCAATTGAAATATTCAAATTCAACTCGATCATCATTAACAATTCTTGGCAAAGCATTTCAATCTAATCGAACATATCAATTTCTAATTAAGATCACTAATCGACAAGCCACTGGTTCTGCTCTTGTCAAAATATAAGTCATTTTACGTTGACGAGTCAATTACTTTTTTCGAAGACTCTTGTTCAATATATCCTTCGAATGGAACTACAAGTACTTTATTTATCATCACATGTTCAAATCGGTTCGATAAACATGGAATCAAAGATTATTCATTCTATTCTTGGACAAATGTTGATTCACAAAAGACAATGATCGCTTTTCCTAGTGTTTCAATATTACAAATTCAATTACCAGTTGGGGATGATCACACCGGTCAACTTTATCTAATGGCACATTGATTCGTAATCAATTAAATTGTATTATTGAATATAATATATCATCGGTTATAGTTTTACCAGATTCGACAGCAATTAATGATTTAGTAACTAGTATACAAAGTGCATCTAGTCCAAATAATCCAATTGTTCAATTGTTAGTAAGTGGAAACCAAAATACTGTTGGACAAATTCTTACATCATTTTCACAACAATTCAATAAAATGAATACACAAATACTAACACAGCTGTCTCGGAAGTTAATCTATATCATTATCAATCGGATTCATAAATCAATCTGCACTGATTGAATTTAATAAACGATTAAATTCTCGAGCAAAAATTCGAGAATATCTCATTTCATTTATGTTAAATCTACTCATAACCACATCGAATAGTATCAAACTACAATCATCATCCCTAGCTCAATTAACTCGAACAACTCTAAAGGTTGCAAACATCAGCAACACAATTAATGCAATGTGCTTCAAATATTTTGACTGCTGTCGATGGTCCATTACAACAAAGAACTAATCTTCTAGATGTTGATTTATCACGTGCAACACCATTTTCAACTGATTATTACACTGATCTTGAATCTGAATGGTCAAAACTTGATGATGACGATCATAATACTTATTATCAAAAACAATTAGCAAATCAACAATTTCAACAAGTTGGCAATGCTGCAATCCTTCTACCATCAACATTTCAAACAAATACAAGCTCGAATTCATCAATTTCTGTTCGATCAATTATGCAACCGTTAGCCACAATTGAAAATTCAGAATTATCAGCAAATACAAATCTTTCAACATCAATTTCACTTTTGATTCTCGATGCACAGGGAAATCATGTTCTCATTCAGGCCAATCAAACTCATCCGATTGAAATCATTATTCCGCATTTCATCAACAATTATTTCATTTACATTATGTTAATCTCACCAGTAATTTGCCAATTTCCATTCATATTCAAATCTACCAATCATAATCCATGGAATGGACAAGGATTACGTGTAGGTCCACTGACTAATCATTAACAAAGCCAATCTTTTTCAACTCATTTATAATGTTAATTTCTTCTCGTCAATAATGTATCAAACAGATCTCAATGTGACTGAACCTTTATAAAATATCTTCCTATTTATTAACTTATCCTTCCCTGACAATAGTTTCTCGTGTTTTAATACAAATGAATGTTTTTATCTCATGCGATATTCTAAACGAAGAACAAAACCTTTCTTTCTCAGTGGTACTTTACCTGTAATAGAGATATTGCAATCATTTATCCATAGTAATACTAACAAGTAGCGTTCATCAAGGATTCATTCACTTAGCCCCCGACTGAATGTGTAAGTGTAAAAACGTGAAAAGGAACACAACGCAACCCACTCTTAATATAATATCATTCATATATTCAGATTCTGTTTATGACTCCTGAAAACGATAAATTGTCTAAAATCGACAACATTTCGGCTTTGTTAGTGCAGGCAGACAACTAAAAAACCATTTCCATGATTTTTCTTTTTTTTTGCATATAGATCTATCATCAGTTTTCAAATAGAAAGAACATTCGTAATGTGCAGATATCATTTGTACCTCACCTTTCGACAAACCCACTTATTGAACTACAGGATACCCGATTCTGTTTCATCAAACTTTATGAGAAACCATTAGATTGCAAAAATACCTACTTTATACTTTCAAAAACTAACGATAGATTCGAGCTCCCCGACCAGGATTACTTACGCTTCAGCAACTATTTCAATGAAATTATGTCATTAAATTGAAATACTGTATATGGCTAGAAGGAAACCAACGAGAAAAGTGTACTGTTTTTCATGGATATTATATCCAACAATTTAATAGATGAAAGTACGT